>OBKM01000661.1_pt1 | contig 16498 bp, 16 predicted proteins | sample 1519691 | NCBI WGS metagenome assembly OBKM01 (sample SAMEA37050418, study PRJEB22526) | metagenome | biome: saline pan; feature: lake; material: water | place: Egypt | collected 2015 | depth 0.5 m | reverse complement strand
GGTGTGAGGTCTGCGATACTGATGGTGAACCGCTCGTAGTTTGACGGGAGGACATCCGGCGCGCCGTCGGTGTCAGGAACGTATACGCGGCTCTTGTACGCGGTCGGCTCCTGCCCGAACTTCGCGAGATTCTGGAGGATGGCGTCTTCGTCGTTCCGGATGGCCGTCATGGGCGTCTCGTTGCGGCCGTCGTCGAGACATGAGAACCACTTGTAATTGTGCTCATCTTTCAGGTTCCCACATAGAGAGGTGATCGTGGAGTCTTTGCCCTGCCGCGGGAGGGCAATGACGAGTACGTGCTCGCAGTCCTCGTGCGTGATGGTGATGTCCTCGTTGAGTTCGTCGAGATGCTCGTCTTTGCCCACCCGCCGGCGGCCGACGGGTGTCGTGTCACCATCCACTGAAGAACTCGCACCGGGGATGTCGAGTTTCTCCATCCGGACGGGGAGATACCGCGTCTTGTCCCCGACGGAGTAGATGTAGTTGAGCCCGATGGCAACCTTCGATTGGGTGACGTACTCCTGTTCTGGCGGCGGGGCCACGCCGTTGGATCGCATCTGTCGGTGGTCTTCAAACTGGATCTTTGTTTCGCGGTCGAGCGTGTCGTCGTGTGGCGAGAGGAGGTCGTCGACGCGATCGTCGTTGGTGAGATAGAAGTGGACCGTCTCAAGTACGTCGCCCGCATCGTGCGGCGAGTCGCCGGCGAGTGCATTCTCGGCGGTGTTGAGCAGGTTCCGAACGTCCGCCTCGATGGATTGGTTGTCGGATTCGATCCGGTCGAGGACCGTCCCTTCGATCTTCGATTCGATGACGGCTTCGAGGTCGCGCTCGGCCTCGGGCTGAACACTACTGGCGCTACTCGGGTCGTGGGTGGTGTCGCTGGACATGGTGGGTGTGGGACGTGACGCCGCGAAAACAGCTCGGCGTTGGTACAGAAAGAGGTAGTGAGCGGGCTATACGTCGGCTCGCATCGACACATCCGGCAGGTCGAAGTCGGGTTCGTAGTCCGGTTGATACACCGCCGAGAACTGCGCGTCCGTCTCGATGGCTTCCCGGTTCGTGGTATCGTTCCGGAGTCTGACGACCGTCATCTCTTTTGTGCCCTCGGTGGGCGTGTCGACCTCGGCGACCGTCTCGACGAGTGCGTACGGTGTGATCGCGTCGTAGGCGTCGGCGACGATCCGCGGGTCGTAGCCGATGCCGCCGATACGCTGCTGGTCGGTTCGGATAACGCGATCGGCAAGCCGGTTTTTGGGCATCCGCCCCGACTCCGTCTCGGCGACGGTTTGGATGATCCGGTCGGTGACCTCGGGCCGCTCGATCGCCTCCTCGTACCCCTCCAGATTCGGGAGGTACTGCCGGAGGTTGCGCGCGAACTTCTGTTGAATCGTCGGGGGCTTCGGCTCGCCCTCGATACAGGCATGGGCGACCTCGGCGAGCGTCCACGCGAGACGCAGTTCGTTGTAGTCGGCGTACACCTGTCCGTCAACCCAGCCGTAGTAGGCGGTCACGTCCTCCGTCTCGACCTTCTTGACGAGTACCCCGATGTCACTGTACGACGCCGCATGGTCGGGCTGGCGGACGGAGCGAACGCGCCGGCGACGAAGCGAGTGACTCCCGACGTACCAGCCAGCACCGACGACGACGGAGCCAGCGCCGATGAGTGCGTACATCCAGAGCGGAGCCCAGAACTGGACGAGTACGAGCGCGGCAATCGCGGTCGCGATGGCCGGGACGGCAAAGCTCCAGAGGACATCCGTGAAGTTGAGCGTCGACGCGATCTCAAGCCGGGTGAGGCGGGCGTGCTCTTCGGGGTCGGCATTGGCTCGCTCATGGAGGACGAGTGCGTCCTCCTCGGTGGCGTCGGCACTGGTCGAGGCGGCGTCAACGATGTTCTCATCGAGCGTGTGGTGGTCTGACCAGTCGATTCCGAGTCCAGAGTATGGTGTCTCGAACGCTGAAACAATGCGGTCGGCGGCGTCGCCCACGGTATCGGCCGGCGAGACGACGACCGTCGATGTTCCGTCGGCCGTGCTCGCTTCGGCGGCGAGTCGGCTGACGGTTGTGACGGTGAACCCGGTCTTACTCGCGGCGCGTCGCGCCTTCCGTTTCTTTTCCGTCGAACGAACGACGACGAACAGCAACAGCAGGAGCGCGGCGTACGTCCACACCGAGGTCGCGGTCCCGATGACCTGCGCCATGAACCATGATGAGTCGGCCGTCGTGTCGAGGCCAGCATCGAGCGCGAACAGGCCGGCCGCGGCAAGGACGGCGAGCGCGACGAACATCAGCAGCGACCCGATACGCGTCCCGATCGTGTCCGACGGGCCGAGGATCGTCAGGATGGCCCGTTCTTTCGCGCGACCGGGTAGCGTTCGGACGTTCCGAAGCTGATGGCGACACCACGGGAGACCCGTCTCGCGTGTCCACTCGGCTGCGGCCGCCGTGTAGGCGCGTGCGGTGGCGGAGGCGTGCCCGCCGTACTCACGGGTGTATTCGAGCGCGGTCGCACTGAACGCGCGTGTGGCGGCGTACGCACGCTCTGCGTACTCGCGGAGTTGGTCGACCAGTGCGTCCCCGGCAACTCCCTCTCGCGTCAGCATCCGGTCGTCGGTCGTGTCCGGGAGGCCAGCCTCCGGGTCCGAGTCGGGGTCTGCTTGTTCGGCCTCGGCATCGTCGTGGCCGTCTGTCCCGTCAGTCTCAGCGTCGTCAAAGCCGGCGAACGGGTCCGTCTGTTCGTCTCGGCTATCGGGATTCTCGTCGGGCATTCAGTATCGCGCCTCCGACTCGCTAATCTCCTCTAGGAGCGTCTCCAGATCCTCGCGCGTTTCGGCGTATTGGTAGCCGAGCCCGTATTTGCTATCCATCCGAACGAGCGCCGCCCGGATACACGTCAGGACTTCCTGCGGGTCGGAGAGTCGATTCGTCGAGAACGCGGGTTCAAGCCACGAGTCGTGAACTGCCTCCGTGTCGATCCGGGCGATCGCAGGGTCGGGGGTGCCACCGTCGGCCGCAAGATCGTCGTTGAGGTCCAGATCGTGGGGGCCACGCTTCGCGAGTTCGGCGAGCTGCCGCACGGAGTACGTATCGAACGCGTCACGAAGGTACTGCGCCTGTTGGTCGGTTACCTCCTTCATGTCGCCGATGTACTCCTCGTTGGCGGCTTCGACGTGTTCACGGTGTGCCTGCTTGAGTTGGGCGTGTTTCCGAGCGGTCTCGCCGGCGTCGTTCTCCATCCGGTCAAGAATAAAGCCGTGAACCTGCTCACGACGATAGGACGCGCCGGCGAGCACGAGGAGTGCGAGCACCCACGCGAGCGGGTTCTGGACGAACATGATCCCGAGCGCAAAGAGTTGCTCAGCACGCTCAACGAGGAACGATTCGATGATTTCGACGCGCTCTTCTTGCCACTCCTGGAAGGCGAGCGTTCCCTCGGGTGTTGCCTCGAACCCGCGGTCAGTCGCGCCGTCCTCCATGCGCTCGATCAGCGCGGCGTACTCGGCGTACTCAGCGCCGTCGACGCTCACCGCGGTCTGGTGGGCGGTCAGTTCAAGCGTCGTCTGTGACCCGTCGGCGAAGAACAACTCAAGCTGGAACAGCGTCCCGTTCTCCGCCGCGGCATCATCGTCGTATTCGACCTTGACCGTCTGTTCGCCATCGAGGAGTTGGGCGTCCGCGCTCGATTGGGCGATTCGGGCGTTCTCCGCCGGTGCCGAGATAGCGAACACCGCGAACGGCCCGCTCGTCTCGTATGCGTCATCCGACGATGTCGTCTCGGTAGTGAGCCACGGTTCGTCAAACTGGACGGGCGTCACCCGGAGGCTTTGCGCATCTCCGGGTGCGCCGTCGTCCGCGAGTTCGGGATCGTCACCGTCGTCGAAGTCCGGGTTCTCGTCGTCGGTCGTCTCATTCGTTGCGTCGTCAGTCTGTGCGTACTCGATGCTCGGCGCGTCGCCGGCGTCGGCGGCCGCTACCCCTGCGGGGATGGCAAGTGCCGCGACGAGCGCGAGCGTGAGGGCTATCGTGCGTAGCTTCATTGCGATCCTCCGTCGGTTGCTGCCTGCTGGTGGTTCGCCCCCGGCGACTCCCCGTTCATGGAGACGTGGGTGGCGCGTGGTGACTGGGTGCCGTCTTCGCCCTCTGTCGAGAGGTCGACGATGTCGGCGATCCGGTCGATCTTATCGAGAATTTCGTCTTCCTCCTTGTACTGCCCGCTTTTGAGGCGCTGCGTGAGCTTCTCAAGTTCTTTCTCAAGGACTGAGACGGTCGATTCGAGGCTTTTCATCCGGGTGTCCATCCGGCGTTTTGCCTCTTTGAGGTCCATGTAGCGGTCATAGGAGAGTTCGACCGGACTCGCGTAGATGTAGTCGGCCTCGGTATCTGGCGAGTCCGTTCGCCGGCGCTGCTCTGTCCGGTTGACCCACACGCCATCGTCGACCTCGACCGCGTGGTCGGGGATCTGGTGGGTGACGGGTTTGCCGGGTGCCCGGTGCGTCCCGGCGAGCGTCGCATCCTCGCCGACGTGCCGGACACGGCGGAACAGGCCCGCCACGCGCGCTTTCGCATACTCGGTGACGACTGGTTGGCCCTCATCATTGGCTCGCATCCCGGAGACGTCGACCGGCACCTCCTCGGTTCGGACATCGCCGGATTCGGTCTCATACACGTTGTAGAGCGTCCCTTCCGCCTGCTGTGACCAGTTGACGGCAATGATGCCGAGGACGGCCCCGAACAGCACGGTCCCGCCGGTGATCAGTTGGTCGGCAAAGAGCATCTCCGCCGGGCTTCCCGTCCGAATCGTCTGAAACGCGAAGACGCCGATGATCAGGACGATGCCGCCGAGTGACGCAAACAGGAGTTTCGCCGTCCCGGAGAGTCCGCTGGCGCGAGCCGTGATCGGGATGGAGACGCCGCCCTTCTGTGTGGTCTCCTCCTCGCCGTCGACGTAGTCGGTGGCGTCCTCGAACTCTTCGCGAAGGTTCGACTGCATCCAGTACACCGCGCCGAGGATCGCGATCCCGACGACGACGATCGCCGCGATGGTGGTCGTCTCCATCAGTATCCACCCTCGGTCTCGTCATCGTCTGTGCTCGGGTCGATCTTCGGCTCGGCACCCGGAGAGTCCATCTCGGTTACGTCCACCTCGATTTCGGCGTAGAGGCTCCAGCCTTCCTTGATGAGCCCCTCATGCCGGGTTTCCCACTCGGTGATCCACTCCGGGAGGAGATGGCACTCGTGGAGATTCGCGAGCTGGCGGACGCCGCGTTTGAACGTGAGTTCCGTCTCGGCTTCGGACGCGAGTCGGTCGAGTTCGTCACTCGGCGCGCGTTGGGTGACGACCGGGCAGCCGCCGCCATAGTGCGGGCAGCCCTCGCAGGCGTCCGGGAAGGCGTCCTCGGCATCATCGACGCCGTCGTGGTCGTGCATCTTGAACTCGGATTCAAGATCAGCGAGTTCGGCCTCGATGTAGTCGGCCACGTCGCCGGCGGGGAGGCTGAGTGACCGCTGGATCCACTCGACGGTGCGCTGTTTGAGGTCATCGTCTCTGAGGTGCGGGACACGTGTTCGGAGGGTGTCACGCAGCCACGAGAGGTTCTGTTCCATATCGGGCCGGTCGTCTCCGGCGCTGTTGCTCGTTGGATTGCTGGTTAGTGGCATGGGTATGAAATCGGGTCAGTCGGTGGGTCGCAACTCGTCGTCGATTCGCGGCAGGTCGAGGGTGTCATGCGAACAGTCCGGTGGCGTGATGACGACCGCGTCGTCGACGACGCGAAGGACGTAGTCGTCGCCGGCGTCGAAGGGGAACGCGGAGTCACAGGCCACCCGGACGGCGACGTATAACTGGAGGCCGCCGTTCACCCCCGAGACGGTATTGGCGTCTTGGAGCATTCTCAAATGACCTCCGAGGTTTGGAAGCACGGTACAAGCATTTTGAAAAGCCGTTCGTTTAGAGAACGGCAGGGGTGGATCACGACCCACCCCCGGCGATACTCGCTCGCGTTGAGCGCTCCTTCTGGAACCGTCGCCAGTTGCCCCGAGCGAGATAGAAAAAGAAGATGATGATGACCATCCCGACAAGTTCGAGCCCGCCGACGATCATGAATACGCCGACGCCGACCCAGAACGTGCCGGTTGCCGCCCCGATCAGCGAGTAGGCCTCGACGGCCGTCTCGCCGCGGGTTCGGAACAGCAGTTGTCCGATCGCGAACGCCACACCGATCGGGATGAGGATCATCAAGACGCTATTCAACTCACTCACGATCGTCACCTCGGTCGCCCCGCATGGAGTCGCGGACTTTGCTTCGGGTCTTTGCCGCACCAACGCCGCTCTGTCGCTCACGGAGTACGTCGCCCACGTACGGCAGTCCGTAGCGCCCGCCCAGCAGGACGACCGCGATCGCCGCGCCGATAAGCAGGCCGCCGGGGTTCGCAAGCGAAATGAGGATCGCGAGGCCGGCGAGGCCCCACACGAGCCAGTCGGCGTTCATAGGGTCACCACGCTGAGGAAGGGAATGGAGAGTGAATCTTCGAGTGACGCACGGTAACTCGTCCACTGATGGGTTACTGATTCGCGCATCGTGGGTTCGACGACGAGTCGAACGTCAGCGTGTTCGTTGAAGGTGACCTGAATCCCCTCTAACTCCCCGTCTTCGTCTTCGAGCCCGCGGTAAAAGACCGGTTGCCCACTCCCCTCGGCGAGTGGTCGGTCGAGGTCACCATCCTCAAGCCGGTAGGTGGCGTGCCAGTCCTCAACTCGCTCGTCGGTGTCCGGATGCGTCAAATCGATCGTGACCTGCTCGCCCGCCTCCCCCTCAAGCTCGTACTCGCGCTGTTCGAGGTCATCATCATCCCGCCACTGCGCGAGCCGGTCACGCCACGTCTCGGCCTGCTGTTCGGCGTCACCGGTCCACGAGAGCGACTTGATTCGGAGCTGGTTCGGCGCGAGGAGGACGTTCGTCTCCGCGGGGACAACGATCGTCACCCGTGTGTACGTTGCGTCGGCATCGAAGTCGTGGCTGGCCTCCCAGTACGCTTCAGCGTCGCTATCGACGGCCCGCACGGTGCCGAGGGTCGCCGGGTCGACGATCGCCTCGTCAAGATGGACCTCGTATTCGACGGCATACGAGTTCGGGTTCTCGAAGCCGACACGAACGAACGCATCGGCCTCCTCGACGGTGACGCGAGTGTTCTGCTGGATGTACTCAGCGTCACCTGTCTCGGTCACGTCGTCTACGAGGTCACCGCTCGTGCGGAACTCGTCGTACTGTACCTCTAGTTCGGGCTCGGGCTCATCCTCCTCGGCAACGGCTGCGACGCCTGCGATGGCGACCGATAGCGCGAGGAGTGTGACGACCGCGAGCGCTCTAATTCGGTTCGTAGTCATGGTATTCGATCGGATCGTGTACCGGTCATCTCGGGAGCGCCTCGCGAACGCGCGCGAGTTTCTCAAGCGTCCACTCCCACGCTCGGACGCCCGCCTCACCGCTCATCAGCAAGCGGATGGCGTCGTCGATGCGATCGGCCGGAAGCGCTGCTTGAAGCGCGAAAAAGAGGACGAACGTCGCGAGCGCGGCGACGAAGACGGAGCCGGCGGTAAACGCCAGCATGATCAACACACCCAGCAGCACGACGTATGCCGTCACGGATGCAACCTGCGCGGTTGTTCGCCCGCCACCCCGGAGCGTCCCGCGGACATCTACGTCGGGGAGGTAATCTCGCAGGCTCATACTGGGGACTCACCTCGGGTGTTCGCGAGCGGCCACACGCGGTCGGCGGCCGGAACGAGTCGGGCGACCCCGATGCCGAACGGGATGAGCATGATCGGCGCGAGCCATGTGAGGACGCCGACTGAGACGACGACCATCGCGACCGCGATGACGACACTGGCCGTCATTTGCTCGTAGGGGGTTGAGCGGTAGCCGACCACCCGCGGGACCTGCATCCGGAACCACGCCAACGTCGAGGTGATGTACTCGTAGATCCACGGCGGGATGACATCCGCCGGCGTTGCCGCGCTCAGCACCTCGCGGACGTTCACGAGCGTCGCGCGGAACATCCGGACCGGCCACAGGACGACCGCCCACAGCGTCGCGAGCGCTCGTCTGAATCGGTCGATCATGTCACTCTGCCTCCTCGAATCCCTCGAACCCGTCATCGAGGAGCGTCGACTGGGCGTCACTCCCGAAGATGCCGCCGTATCGGGAGAGGGTTGAGGCGGTGTACGCCGAGTCATCGGCGAGTGAGCGATTCTCACCAACGGCGTCGGTCACGAACCGGTCGGCCTCCTCGCTCGTCTGTTCGGCGAGGAAGCCGCTGAAGCGGTGTTCGTGGGCAACGTCGCCGTCGTACGTCCGGCTGGCCTCGATGGCCGTCCACTGGGCAGCCGCCTGATCGTAGCCGAATGCGACGTACACCGACTCCTCGATCGCGTGATCGGTATCGACGAGTCGGAGTTCATGGACGGTCGTGTTCGCAACGCTCGCGTTGCCAGCGTCGGTGTGATCGTTCAGGTAGTCGACGATCGCGTCGTCGTTCGCGTTGAGCGTCTCCACTGTGGCGTCTGCTTCGGCGTCAAGGTCAGGCGCGTCGGCCCACGGCCCGGCGTTCGACGCTCCGTAACTGACGCGATCAGAGAGACCGGTCGCGACGCCCAGTCCCCACGCTTGGATCGTGGCGACACGATCCCGTAGGTCATCCACAAACGAGCTATCCTCCTCGGTGGCAGCCTCATCGTCGCCGTCCCACAGGCCGTCGAACGGGTCGTCCGCGGCGACGGGTGCCGCCAGCCCCGCTGTGAGCACGAGGACGGCGAGTGTGACGGCGATGAGACGGATTCGGGTTGTTGGGTGTGATGGTGTCATTGGTGTTTGAGTCTCAGATAGGTTAGAAGCGCCACGAGAGCCGCTATCGCGAGCGTAGCCGTGATCCCCGGAAGTGCGCGAGTCGGGTCGCTGATTGCGGGTGTTATCGTGGCCGTCGCACTCGTGATGAGTGGCGCTGGTGCGAGGACGGCGACCAGCCCCGACGCGAGTGCGGTGAGCGTCCCGGGGAAGGCCACGAACCCGAGCAACGCAACCGCGAACAGGCGTCGTGCTGACCGCTCAGGTGCGTCTGCTGTTGGAAGCTGATCGGTCATGGTCGCTACCACGGTCGGATCCAGTGGTAGAAGTCGTACAGCCGCCAATAGACTCGTCTGCGAACGGTCCCAAGGCGGCTCTCGTGTGCTTGATGGCCCGAGTCCGACCGGATCCGTGATTTATACCGGCCGCGGTCGTCTCGGTCAGGTCTGTTCGGCATGGGTGGTTGGTCACCTCAGGCCCGCTCGCGGCGTTGCACCGCGGCGTCGGCGTGGGTCGAGCGGGCGGGTGCCGGCGGTCGTTACTATATGATAGTAACGTGCCGGCGGCGGGTAGGGGAATTTTGGTCGTTCGTGTCTCTCAACGCTGCTTAGGGCGTCCAGCCCATCCAGCCGGGCCAGGGCTCAACGCCAAATATCCAGAGTACCAGATCGTAGTTCCACGCGAGCGTGGATCTCGCCCACGGTCGGAGGAACTCCATCCGGCGGTTCACAGTCAGCTTGAGTACGATATCGCCAACGAAGTAGACCGTCCCGATCGCGAACGCGATCATCGCCGGGATCCAGCCGAGTGCGAGATACAGGATCGCGACGGTGACCCGGAACAGCGCCCATGCTCGATTCGATCCGATAGTGCTCTCAAGACTCCCGAACGCGCTCATCCTCACAGCCCCACGGGTCCGGTCTGTCCGATCACGAAGCTATTGCCGTCGTCACCATCGTCGTCACCGAACGGCCCCCAGTCGAGTGTCGGAACCTCAAACGCGAACGCGGAGTCAGCAACACGGAACGCGTCAAACCAACCGAGGTCGCCGCTCAACGAGCGAATCCCGAGGTCAGTCCCGGAGTACGCATCAGCCACGTCGCCAATCTCGGCCGCCTCAATGTCGGTCGCCGGGATGTTCGCGAGCGTCACCTCGACGTTCTCGGCGTCGGCGTACTCGTCACCGAGCTGGACGGTGACGCGATCGTGGTCCTCGTGGTAGACCGCGTAGGTGTCCGCATCGGTGTCGATGTAGTCGGCCGCTTCGTTCAGCGAGACCAGCGCCACGCCCTCATCATGTGCGAGCGCCATCCCGTTCACGACATCGCCGTCATCGCGCTCGTCAGCCGCGTCCGCGAGGTCGTCCGCGAAGTCGTCATCGGACACAGACAGGGTGACCGTCGAGTCGTCGCCGTCGATTGTCCGCTCAGAGGTCACCTCGTAGTTCGTCTCGTTTTCGGCGTCGAACAGTGTTTGCTGAATGAAGCCGGGCTCGATGGTCTCCGACTCAACATCGAAGACCGTCGGGTCATCGAGTTCGTTCGTCGAGACGTGTGCCTGCGACGTGCTCGCTTCGTTGTCGAGGTCGACGTCGAACGTGTTGACGGCATCGTCGCCGTCGTTGTTCTCGACCGCGATCGTGACGGTCCCCGTCTCGCCCACATCGAGTTCTGCGCCAGCGTAGGCGTCCTGCGTGACATCGAACTCGTAGACACCGGGCTCAGTGTCGGTCGCGTCGCTCACCGTCTCGAAGTCGGTCGTCGTGTAGATGGCCGCTCCGTCATCGTACACGCGGAGTTCAAGGTCGTCGCTGTTTGACTCGACTTCAACCGAGTCGCCGAGCGTTTCGTCCGCCTCGTAGGTCACCGTGGATCCGTTCTCCAGCTCCGAGGTGTCAGTTACCGAGGGCGTGTCGCCGACCGTGATGGCGACCGTCTCGGTCATGTCGGTGATCGTCGTGCCGTCACCCTCACCGAGCGTCACGGTGACATCGTAGTCGCCGGCGTCGTCAGGGTTCTCAACGTCGGAGACTGCGACGCTGAGATCCTGTTCTGTGCCGTCAAGTTCCTGATCGGACTCGAAGGTGATCGCAGTCGAATCGCTGGAGGACTCGATCTCAGAAATCGACACCTCCGTACCATCGAGAGTGACATCCGCCGTATCGATGGAGTCACCGTCAATGGCGTTGCCGTGGTCGAGTTCGATCACCGAGAACGCCGTCGACTCCGTCGTGCTATCGACGGTCGCGTCGATATCGTAGGTGGTTGTATCGCCGGTACCATCGTCCTGTGGCGTCACGTCAAGCGTCGCGAGCGCCGCCGCACCGCCCGTAAAGGCAGTGAGGACGGCGACTGCGACGGCGACGATCAGGACGGTCTTACCGCTTGTAGTGTCGTTGAACATTGTCGAAAGGAACTGCTACCGCAACGTCTGTTGGTTGGTGAGCTGTGCGACCGGTCGGTCAGAGAGGGGGTGGAACCGGTGGCGGTGGTCGATCCCTAGTCGTGTCGTATCTCATTCTGGTACCTCTGAGTCGTCCGAGCCGCAGATATCGCACCACTGGGAAATCGTCCGATACATCGACGCGACCCGGTAATCCCACGTGCTCTCGTCCCACCAACTGCCGCGGTCGGCGACGGTCCACGGATCGTAGATCGCCTCATCGGCTGTTGAGTCGAAGATACCGCGCGTCTGCCACGTGTCAAGGTAGGAGGCTTCGGCGTCGCCCTCCACGTCGACGAGTGTTACCCGGGCCTCGCTCGGGTCCGTCCGTGGTAAGTAATGATGCCACGGATCGATGATTTCGAGTTGGACGTGCGTCGGTTCGTCGCTATCTCGCTCGCGAAGCGACTGTTGGAGCGGAAGCCCGTCGAGAACGCCGGCGAAGTGGTGATACGCCGTGTACACCACGCGGTCGACGTTCCCCGAGCCGTCGACGAACACGTAACAGGGCTCCGTATCCCCCAGATGCTCATCGGCCCGTATGAGAGGCAATCCGTCTTGATGGCTGAGTCGGTGCCAGTAGCACGCCACGTCGTGTTCTCGGTCGGGATGGCGTGCGCGGTGGCCTTGGAGTGCCTTCGCCCGCTGCATCGTCTGCCGGTCAGTAACAAACGCCGGCCGGTAGCGCTGTAGCCAGTCATGCGGGTAGTCTACCTCGATATCGAAGTCCTCGAACCGCTGCTGGTTCTCGTCACCGTCCTCGCTACTACTCGCGAACGGCCACCACAGAGCAGCCGCTCCGGCGGTTGCGAGGTACTCTCGTCGATTCATCGTCAGAACAGGTAGGTGCTCAGCCACCCGCCGCGGGCGTCACTCTCTGCGCGGTACGCCCGGTCGCGAAACTCCGCTTCGTCCGTCATCGCATCCGACTGCTCGTCATCGGATGGCTCGTCGTTGAGTGCCGCCTGTACGTCGAGGAGGCCGTGGTTCGCTTCCGCCGCTGCGAGACGCTCGGCCGGCTGCGCCGTCTCCGTGAGCCGCTCGTGGACGGCCTCAGCACGCTCGTCGTCCTCGGCAGTCACCTCCTGTGCGACGAGTGCTGCCGCGCCGGCGACGAAGGGCGCGGCCATGCTGGTCCCCGAAAGCGTTGTGAGCCCGCCGGGGAGTTCCGCCTGTAGCTCCATCCCGGGTGCGCCCAGATCGACCTCCGTGCCGGCCGTATCGAGCCCTGAGAAATCGAGCGTCCCGGGTGCCGGGCCGACGTTCGAGAAGCTCGCAGACTCCACCACGTCGGGTGCCCCGGTCGTCGTCGCGCCCACCGCGATCGTGTCCGGATGACTCGCCGGGTAGTTCACATGCCGGGTGAGGTTCCGGTCGTTGCCAGCGGCGGCAACAACCGTGCTGCCCGCGTCGGTCGCGTACGCGATCGCGTCCGCGAGGTCCGCTGAGTAGAATGGCGACCCGAGACTCAAGCAGATCGCGTCGGCACCGGCGTCGGCCGCATCCCGCACCGCTGCGGCGATATCCGCCGTCGAACCCGAGCCGTCATCGGCGAGTGCCTTCATCGCGAGAATGTCCGCGTCGGGCGCGACGCCGGCGTACTCACCGTCGTCGAACTCGCTGCTGGATGCTGCGGCGGCGGCCACCCACGTCCCGTGACCGTCACCGTCCGCGACGACCTCGTGACCCTGTGAGGCGACCGTCGGATCGTTCGCACTCGTGTAGTCGGCCGACAGACCGTGGATTCGGGACTCGGTCGTCAGCTCGCCCTCCTCGTCTTCAACCTCTTGCCCGAAGATATCGGGGTCGTAATTGACACCCGTATCGACGATCGCGACGGTCGCGTCGTCACTGCTGGTGATCGCGGTCGCGTTGATCGTCTCGCGCGCATCGCCAATCGTGCTTTGTGTCGCCTCGAACGCGAGCCCCTCCGTTGGCGGTGAGGATTCCCCGATGAGTCGACGCTCGATCGCACCGAACTCGCCGAAGTCGTCCTCGCTTACGGTTGGGCGTGGCTGGACCGTGGTTACCTGAACGTCGAGGTCGACCAAGTCGACCCATGACTCGACTTCTAGGCCGCCCTGAAGGATGCTGCCGGCTACGTCTTCGGTCGGTGCGCCGACCGTGGCTACGTCTGCGTGCTCGTGACGCCGGATGAGCCGTCGATCGTCGGACTCCGCAACCCAGTCTTCGAGCGCGTCGAGGTCATCGTCGGTGACGCTGATCGACCACGACGGATGGCCGCCGTACTGCCGGGTGTCGATATTGAGGCCGCGCGTCGGGAGTATCGACTGACTGCGAACGAACGCTGCCGCCAGCCCCGAGAGCGAGTCACCCGATGTGACCGTGAACGGTCCGCCAATAGCGCCCGCCGAGGCGGCTCCAAGACCGGCGAGGAACTGCCGTCGAGAGTGATCCGTCATGCGACCACCCCCGTCGGCGCGGCCGTCATGTCGGTCGGCCCGAACACGATTTCGCCGGGCGTTGCTTCGTCGATCATCGGAGTGTGCGCGGTCACGATCGCAAGGGCTGTGTCCGAGGGCATGGTTGGGAGTGTCGTCAGGAATGGGATGTCAAACGGCGAGCTCACCGCGAGTCGGTGCTGTATCCGGTCGATGATCCCCGGATCGCGGTTCACCTCGATCGTCGTCGTCCCATCGGCGTCAGTGTAGGTGTCGATCACCTGATGCTGAGCGCCGTCATCATCCTCGCGCGTCTCCCACTCGCCGGCCACCGTATCACCGTCCGCCGTGATCGGCGCGTCCGGGTGCCACACGAGCGATTCGCCACCGAACTGTGCGCGGACCCGAACCGAGACGTGCCGGTCGACCGACCGCTGATTCTCCCCGCTGACGACGCTCACGTCGAGTTCGTCGACGCGGAGTTGCTCGGCGCGGATGTCGATCTGTGACGGGCTCTCGCCCCCGGGTGCCTGCGCGATGATCGTCGCTGACTCGCCATCGGAATCGAAGCTTGCCGATTCGAGCCCGTCACCAGCGATCGCCTTGTCACCCCCAATGCCGTCCGTGATACGGATAGTTGGTGGCGTCGTCGATGGAGACTCCCGGGCGTTGAGACGGACCGTCTCCGTGAACTCGCCGCCGATGTCGTTGCTGTAGGTCGTCCGGATGGTGTGGGTGCCCTCCTCGGTGGGTGACCACCGGAAGCGGTCGCCCTCTTGTGTGACGTTGAGTTGGTCACCACTCGGGCCGAACACCTCGACGGCCTCGGTCGTCTCGAACGCGTCGTCACCGGACCGTACCTGGACGCCGACCGACTCGCCGACGCCCGGCCGGAGCGTCCCCACGTCGATCGCGTCAATGTCAGGGATGTCCCCCTCGAACGCCGGGTTCGTCGCCGAGCCCGATCCGCTGCCGAGGTCGCCCGCCTCCGAGACGGCATTCACGTCAACGTCTGCGACCGCTCTGTCGTCGGGGATGTCGTAGCCATCGAGTGTGACCGTATCGCCACCGTCGAACAGGCCACCACTTTGGACCGTCCAGTAGTCCTCACTCACGACCTGTGAGGTGCCATCCTCGAAGTGGAGGATGACCGAGGTGGCATCCCCGTTGAGCGGTGCCCCAAAGGGCAACTCGCCGCTCAGGACACCATCGTCGTCAATATCGAAGTTCGGATCCCCAGCACTCATGCCCTCTTCAACGTCGGCGAGTGCCTGTTCCATTGCCGCGAGTTGCTCTTCGAGCTGTTCGTTGGTCGCGTTCTCGGAGTCCTCGATGTCGCCAACGAGGTCTTCAACCCGCTCTTCGAGGTCGTCGTTCTGGTCGATCAGGTCTTCAAGCTCTTCCGAGCGCTCTTCTTGTATCGACCGTTCCATGTCTTCCAGCATCGTCTGTAACTCCTCGTCAGCTATCTCTTCGATGTCCTCGATATCCTCTACCGACTCCAGATCGTCTCGAAGCCGGTCGAAGCGTTCGTCAAGATCATCGTTGTTCACGAGTCGGTCCTCTAGCTCGTCGAAGCGGTCTGCTAACTCCTCAGGTGCGAGGTCCTCAAAGTCTTCCACACCGACGAGATCATCGAACACGGACTCCAGTTCCGAAGTCGACTCGTTGAGCAATTCATTCAGTCGATCTTCGAGTCGGTCCTCGTACTCATCCATTCCTGAGAACGGGTCTGTGTCGACTTTCTGGAGCGTTATTTCGATATCCTCGCCCTCGTTGAGGTCACGAGTGTCGACCCGTTCGGGTGTCGCCGGCAGGTAGATCGCACCGTCGTATGAGGTTCCCAATTCGCGGATATCGCTGATACTCAGGTCGGACGGATCCTCGATATCATCGAACAGATCAACGTCCGGTCCCTTGTACGCCTGAATCGCAACTTGGCCTCGCGGCAGACTGAAGTCTTGTGCGATGCCCGACTCATTCGTCGTTGCGCGCTCCGTCTCGAAGATGCCCGAATCGAGTCGGTTTTGGACGGTCTCTGCTCGATCCGTAAGTTGGTCGGCCTCATCACGAAGGTCTTGCTCGATTAATGAGGCTGCCTGTGACGGGTCACCCACCGAGTGATAGGTCGCTTTTTCGGGTTCACCTTCGGGGTAGACACGGTAGAACCCATCCGGAACGCGTGTCGTTGCCGCATGGTGGGTTTTAGTACCGAAGTTCGTCAGCGCCGTGATTTCCACGAACGGCTCTGTCTCGATCGTTTTGGTATCGATCGAGTCTGCGCCTGCCACCTGTTCGATCACGACCTCGCGTTGGTCAGGAACGCTCGTCGCACCAGCTACCGAGGAGTCAACGTCATCCTCGACGAGTCCACCCCCGTCCATATCCCAGATGGAAATCACGAGTGGTTCGCCTGCCTCATGGACGGGTTCTGGATTACTAAGATCGGGGATTCTATCGACTCCGGGATACCCAACGCCGAGTCGGCCTTCCATTTCCCAGTCGTCCGCCTGATGAACGAGTGCGACCTCGCCGTCAACCTCGGCGTCTTGGAGGTCTTCGAGTGGGTTCAGGTCTTCGTCAAATTCGTCAGGGATTACCTGTGAAGCTTCATCAAGGAGCGATTGTGCTTCTCGCTCGGCTTCATCGGCCGAAAGTTCAAGTTGTTCGGCGATTTCGTCTTCGTCAGCACGGTATGCCTCGATAGTGGCGTCGTTAATTGGGTCGCCGTTTTGGTCGGTTACGCGGATGGGGTTGTCAGAGGTGGTTGCTCCACCACCACCGGCAGTCGCGACTGAGTAGACGCTGCTAGAG
>OBKM01000660.1_pt1 | contig 16575 bp, 14 predicted proteins | sample 1519691 | NCBI WGS metagenome assembly OBKM01 (sample SAMEA37050418, study PRJEB22526) | metagenome | biome: saline pan; feature: lake; material: water | place: Egypt | collected 2015 | depth 0.5 m | reverse complement strand
GTTCCGATACGACCCACGCAGGGATTCCCGCTGGCGAAGGACGATCAGCGGTTGAACCAGTAGTGCCAGTCTTCGATAGCTTGCTCCGTCTTGTCGTTGACATCGAGAGGTTCCAGTTGTTCCAGTGGCATCCTCGTCGGTCCATCGTCACTAACGTAGGACCAAATGTCAATTCAAATTAATAATGTTTATTTGTTGATTTTGTGTTGATTACCACAAGTTTAATCGTCTAGTTGTCAATTAACCATCTATTCCATACCTTTATTATTAATAATGTGTGTCTATTATACTCATGGTTGATCCACCGTTTGACTATCACGAGTATGATGAAGGCAGACATCTGAACTACTGGGAACTTAATCCAATTTTACGGGATGAGGCAGAGCGTGTCTACCCCGATAATGAATATAGGTGGGCAGCAGATAAACTGCATGCGTTTGGAGATCTTATCGGACACACAATAGTTGATAACGCCGACAAAGTTGATACACATGACCCAACACTACAGACATTCGATAAGGATGGAGAACTGCTGAACGAGGTTCAGTATCACCCATCTCAACATGAGAATGAACGCCTGATATACGAGCATGGAATTGTAGCTGATGCCTTTACGCCACCACCAGACAGGGATGAACCAGTTGGATTACTCCATACACTCACTGAACAACTATTGTTATCTTACGTTGATACCGGATTAGTCTGTGCACAGTCGATGACCGCTGGTGCTGCGCTGACATTGAGTAATCACGACCATTCTCGTGAATATACAGACTATCTTGAGCAGCTTACGGCAAGAGAATACGACGATATGATTGAGGGAGCGATGTTTCTGACCGAGAAGCAGGGTGGTAGTGATGTTGGGGCCAATGAGACAATTGCTGAACCGGTTGGAGTTCCACAACAAGCGAGTGAGATGTCTGTGGCCGAAGCGAAAACTGCACAGGATGGTGGAGATGTTCAGGTACGTGAATACGAACTCACAGGCGAAAAATGGTTTTGTTCAAACATCGACGCCCAAGCAACGCTCGCACTCGGCCGGCGGCCTGATGCTCCAGATGGCATCAAGGGGCTGTCGCTGTTTCTTGTCCCTCACGAGTTACCATCGGGTGACCTGAACAATCAACGATATCGACGACTCAAAGATAAACTTGGAACCAAGAGTGTTCCCACTGGGGAAGTTGAGTTTGACAAGACGACTGGCTATCTCATTGGCGAGCCAGAGCGCGGATTTAAGTATATGACAACCATGATCAACTGGGAACGGGTGACGAATGCTGTTGGTGCTGCTGGAATCATCGGACGCCTCCTATTGGAGAGTAAGATTCATGCAGCAAATCGAGACGCATTCGGACAACCGATTCAGGAGTATCCGCTTATGCAGCGCGATCTGGTTGAGATGGAACTTGATCACGAAGCAACACTAACCTTTGCAATGGAAGCATCAAGGTGGTTCGATCGGTTTGAGCGTGATCGTAATGATGACAGAGCGTATCAACTCATGCGCTTACTCGTGCCAATTTCAAAGCACGTTACGACACGCAAGGCTGTTGATACGGCCTCATATGCGATGGAGATTCGCGGTGGAGACGGATATGTTGAGGATTTCGTCACTAGCCGTATCTACCGAGACGTGCAAGCATTGCCAATCTGGGAAGGAACGGCAAATATTCTCTCGCTTGATGTGCTTCGAGCAATGAACAAGGAAGCTGCTCACGAAGCGCTAATCTCGCTGGTTAACAGTTATCTTGACGCTGTTGAGCACCCATATTTGCTCCCGCTTCACGATATTGTTAAGACTGAGTTTCGGGATTTACAGGAAACATTCGGACAGTTGGCGCTTACAGATGAAAACACGGCACAGTATGTGGCCAAGGATGTGGCTGAATGCATCTATGAGATACACACTGCGAGCTTGTTATTGAAACGAGCTCAAGAGAAACTTGATGAAGGTGACGCCCGAAAGGCAGTCGTTGCAAATCTGTTTATTGTCGATGAATTAGTTGCTGATAGTTCATCTCAAATACAGACGGATCGGACACCAGCTATGGACTACTTTGATGCTATCGTTCGGTACGCACCACTTGATGAGTCTGCGTTGCCCCAGAACCCAATCACATAGTAACTATGCAAACAATTCCTGCAGTCCTTAACCGTGCGCAGCAACTGTTTCCGCATGGAGCAGTGCTAAATGGTACCGAAAAACAAACCTATCCAACTATATACAAAAACGCACAGCGCATTGCCGGAGAATTAGCTGATCTGGGAATCGGCTCCGGCACAGTCGTCGCTGTCGCTGATTGGAACACGCCTGACTTTTTTGAGCTATTATATGCAATCACTGGACTAGGGGCGGCCATTTATCCAGTAAATTTGAATTTACCGCCAGAGCAGATCGGATATACACTTGAAACATCAGATGCAACATACCTGCTGTACTCTGATGACTTTGAGAAACTGGCACAGCAGTTCCCTGGGCGAACGATCCACATTGATGATATCAATCATAGACAACCCGTCTCACTTGATGTGAATCAAGATACTCCTGCTGTCACACTATTTACTTCTGGTACAACCGGAAAGCCAAAACCAGTTCAGTACACTCACAAAATGTTTGTGCAGGGGGGATTAAGCATCGCACATCAACTTGCCGAGTACAACACACCAGCATCCCTCTCAGGCGAAGACACGCTGTTGCCAGGCATCCCAATGTTTCATTTACTTTCTTGGGGGTCCCCCATCATTGCTCCATACCTAGGCGCAGACATTCAAATGACTGGTCAATATGATCCGCAAAAAGTTGGTGAACTAATTGAAAAAAATGCAGCAACGTGGTCGAACATGGTTCCGACAATGGTCCGGCAACTGTTAAAGACAGACTTTGATCTAAATGCATTCAAGTTGTTGACCGGAGGCAGTACTATTCAACAAAGCCTTGTTGATCAGATGCGGTCCCGGGGAATTGAATTTTCGACGATATATGGAGGAACAGATATGCTTGCTGCTTCAATTTCAATCTGGACAGACCAGGCCGAAGAGCGCGGTGGCTATGATTATCTTCGCCAAGTGACACACCCAGTGCCGTTTGGAGAGTTCCGATTGGTACAGCACGAAGGGATGGGTGAAGACATGGGAGAAATTGAGTTTCGGGCACCATGGTTGCCTGATGGATACTACAACCGACCAGATGAAAGTAAAGAAGCTTTCATTGATGGTTGGTTCCGGACCGGCGATATTGGTCGACGCATGTCAGATGGTGGGGTTCAAATTCTTGATCGAATTGATGATGCAATTAAGAGTGGTGGGGAGTGGATTCCAACGAGTGTGCTCGAATCAATCATTGTTGACACTGACCCGGTCGCTAACGCTGCAGTCATGGGAAAGCCTGACAATGAGTGGGGAGAGCGACCAGTTGCTGCTGTAACCACAACAAATGCTGACCTTGATATCGAGCAGATACATGAACGCCTTGACCGTGCTGTAAGCGAAGGTTCAATAAATGACTGGTGGATCCCAGACGAGATAACCATAGTCGAAGAACTTCCGCTAACAAGCACCGGCAAAATTAAAAAAGATGAACTCAGCGATCAACTGGATATACGCTAGCCGTCAACTGCCCCGCACCACCGTGCGCGGGGCTTGTCAGTGAACTCGGCCTCTGACCCGAGTGGATATACCGGTGTATCCGGTCAACTCGGCGTCCTTGCTCCTGACGTGAGAGCGTATTGACTGACGCTCCTCCGACCGGACGGCTGATGGCCCCCCTCCCCGGAGATACAACTCTGCGACGTTCTTTGCTGCGTTGCAATCCACGTGATTGGGTTCCCCACACGACTGGCACTCGAACTGCCCGGCGCGATCCGGTCGAAATTCCGCTCAGAAGTCTTCGCCTATGGAGTCCCTACCAGCCTTCGCCCAGTGGCGGGTACTGCTCGACCGATTCGCGTTTCTCTTTTATAGGGGTAGCGAGGCGAAAGCCCATCGGCTTTAGCCGTCCTCAGAACGCTTCGCGTTCTGATGGGCTGCACAAGACCTTCGGTTTTGTGAACGTGGGATGAAGCCACCAACTGGGAATCTCTCCACGGGATTGAGCCGTCCTGAAGTCTTGTATTCAATCGGATCGTAGACATGACCACACCGAGGCGGTTTCGCCGCCCTGTTGAACGGATGATATCGGGGGTTTGTCTACCTTCGGACCGCTGGCTGTGGATTCCGATAAACCACGGTACCGCTGAATACCATGCCAGGATCACAAACAGCAGCTTTGTCCTGCTAGTAATCTGGTCATGTCAACGAGACTGCGAACCTGAAACTGCCAACTAGGCGGTGTGATGCCGTGGGAATCCCACCCCGCTCACGGGGGGAGTAGGTCACTGCCCAACAACCGTATGTATAATAGCAATAATTCTTTATTATGAGCCTCACGACGGAGGTGTTATTAGGTGTATATTTGGGTCTCCTTGCTGGGATTATTCCTGCGTTTATTGCTGGGTTTCTTGGATTCCTATTTCGATATGCAACAGGAGTATCAATACCGGCATTTGCAGTAATTGTTCTTGCCGCTGCTGTTGCTGGTGTTAATGGTGGCCTTATGGGACTTCTTGATGAGAGTGTCGCACGTGCTCCACGGTTCATCGTGGCAATCTTGATTGTAATGATGCTTGCTATTTATGCACATAGCCAAGGAGACAAGCTTGGCGCTGAACTCCCTCGTAGATTCTCGCTTCGATCAATTCGACGTCAAACACTTTCTGCAGATGTAATCCGTGTTGTAGGTGGGTTTGGCGAAGTTACAATTCGGCCAGTGTCTGTGACCGACATGGAAGGATACCCGCCAGTCAACGATGAACTTCGCACGAAGCTACAGGAAGAAGCAGTTACACTGCCTGCTGATCTTCCAATTCCGGAATTGGAGGCACGATTAGAAGACCGACTAAAAGTTGAATATGAACTAACTGACATTTCCGCTTCAGTCGATGAGCAAGGGAATGCACATCTCACAGTTGCTCCTCCACTAGGAAGTCTTTCACAGCTTGTTCCTCACAATCGTCGGGCCGTGTCGATAACTGGACTTATTCCAGATGGTGTCTCACGCGGTGATCGAGCTATTTTGAAGACTCCTTCACAAACGATCAGTGGAAAGGTAATCAGTGTTAGCGAATCTGCTCGTACTCCTGATATGGATGCCGAAAGAGAACGTCTGAACCTGACTGATCAGCAGGGGCAATCTCGTCTAACTGTTGTCGTTCACGAGAATCGGGTAAGCTCATTGCTTGAAGCGAATGATGTTCGAGTAGCAATTCCTTCACAGGGTGTCCGACGTGAGTTTGAGGTCTTGTCTGTATTGCGTGAAGCTGGGAACCAGTTCCAAAAACTTACGATTCGCAAAGAAAGTACGTTTGATGGACGGTCAATATCTCTCCCAAAGATACGCGACGAACATGGTATTGCTATTGTAGCATTCCGCCAGACTGGATCCAGACAAACAGCACGAAAAGGATGGGAATTTGCCACCGATGGTGAAATTACCCTCTCTGCTGGAGATGAACTCTTTGCTGTCGGGTCTCAATCACAGCTTCAGGACTTTGAAACCGTAATCACTGGGGGGACTATTCAATGATTGAAAATATTGAACTTGTACTTGATGGTGCAGTTCGAATCATCGGACTGGGAGTACTCAGTACCGTTGTCGGAGCAATTGCAGCCAGTTTATTCAGGTGGTATTCTGGCATGCCTCTCCCAGAGGGTATTGCTGTTTTACTTGGATTAAGTGCCGTGGCCCTCTGGCTCAATACGACAGCCACACTTGGATTAGCCATTGGCGGAACAGACATTGCTGTTGGACTCCAGCCGGCAGTATTAACCCTGCTGTCCTTTGCTGCTGGGGGCATCGGTGCGGATCTTGGACGTCGACTCGGTGATCGGATTGGAGTCAACATCGTAGATATGGCTCATCTTCCGAATATTGACGGAAATGTTGGTGAACTTGTTCGATCAAAGGGACGAATTCTTCGCGTTCGCCTTCCAAAAGAAATCGATGATATCTCAGGATATGATACGGTTTCTGAGGACATCAAAGCAGAAATCTCAGACACTGTCCTATTGTTCCCACGTCCGATCACCACGACTGAGCTCAAAACCCGGATCATAGAGCGAATCAAAACGGATTATTCTGTCGGGCACGTCGATATTGAACTAACGACCGACGGATCTGTTGAATATCTAGCTGTCGGCGGACGAACATCTGGCCTTGGACCGACACTTGCTCCGGGAACCGTGGCAGTTGCAATTCGTGCAGACCCTCCTGCTGCCGCAAGTACTGGCGATACTGTACAAGTCTGGGACGTGACAGACAGTCCAACGCTTGTTACAGATGGTGAATTCCGTGGGAAACACGGAGACGTTGTAACACTTGCTGTTGATTCCAGTGCAGTCGGTGCTCTGTCAGCAACCAATCAGTATCGGCTGGCTACACTTCCTGATAGCTCATCCGCAGACCGCGAGTTTGCTTCCCTCCTCCGATCTGCACCAGAGACAATGGAAAAGGTGACGATAACCGAAGAAAGTACGCTAATCGGTCAGCCAGTTTCAGCGTTAACTGGAACAACGATTGCAATTCGCTCAGAAGATGGAACAACGACGGTTCTCCCAGACACTTCCCGGCTAATTCAAGCTCAAGATACCTTGTATCTGATTGCTAGCCCCGATTTACTTCGGCAGGCTAAACAGCTTTCCTGAATTCTCTTTCATTCGTCGAACATGTCGACCGGCGCTCTGTTCCTAATACGAAATGCTAAAACGCACGTTTTCCATAGCCTGAGGCAGTGTCTCAAGATGTTGCCACGGTGTTGTTTGGTGATCCATTCGCCGTTATGAATACCATCGGACTGGTCGCATTCGCATTCGTAGGGGCTTCAAAGGCTATTGATGAAGAGTTTGACCTGTTTGGCATTGCTATTGTTGGGTTAGCAATGGCGTTTGCAGGCGGTGTGACTCGTGATCTTCTTGTCATGCGAGTTCCGTTAGCACTCCAATCACCGATTGAGATTGGCTTAGGTCTACTTGGTATTCTTCTTGCAATCTTATTGAGCATCGCTTTGTCTTCACCAGAGCGTCATCCAGTTACGGTTATTTCCGATGCAATCGGGCTTGCTGCGTTCGCAACAACTGGTGCAATTGTCGCGACCGAAGCCGGGATCTCTGCGTTCGGAATTATCGCAGTTGCAATGATTAATGCTGCTGGGGGCGGAGCATTTGCTGACATCCTTCTTGACCGCTCTCCGTTCATTCTGTTTGAAGACTTTTATGCGAGTTGTGCTGTCCTAGGAGGAATTTCATATTGGCTGGTCGGCCCGGTTGGAGGTCTTGAAGGAATGGCTGCGGCTGCATGCGCGACGATAACAGTCATAACTCGGTTGATCGCAGTCTCATATGGCTGGAGTCTCCCTACAGCACAAGATTTGGAACGACTACGAGCCTAGTACTCATTTGACGTCAAAGGCATATATCGTAATATTTGAAGCCTGATCTGCGCATACGCACGATTTACAGCGGTAGCGAGGCGAAATTTCATTTGTTCAGGAGTGTGGATGAAGTCGACAATTAGGATCCGACCAACATGAGGTCGTCAATCCAGGGTGTTGTTCGTAACTGAGACGTAGGCATAGCTGTCTCCATGCGGTTCAACTGCCCAAGACCCCGGACAATATCGCGATTTGGGCCACACTACATCTGAAGACACTCCCCTTCGAGCCGCTGTCCGTGGATTCCGACACACACGATGCCTCTGCATTCTATGTCGAGGTCGAAGATGGCGGCTTGACTTCGCCAGTAGTCTGGTTATGTCAAACCGACTGCAAGTCTGACCCTTCCAACCAAGCGGTGCAGTACCGTGGGAATCCTGCCGATTTTAGCCGCGGATGGAAATAAATGAACAGATTCTCCAGTAATGGTCAGCTGTCTGTATGATTTTGTGTTATATGCTGACATAGGTTGCTCCTACCGCAGTTGTCATCAAGCTATAGACCGTTGTATTTGTACTCGGTATACAATCTACCCATGACACAATTTGTTTTATACGGAGGAAAAGGGGGAGTAGGCAAGAGTACAATGGCAGGGGCGACTGGATTGCTTGCTTCCAACAACGGTTATAAGACACTAGTTATCAGCACGGATCCAGCCCACAGCCTTTCTGATGCGCTGGACACGGATGTTGACGATACACCGACACAGATCAAGTCAAACCCATTACTTGATGCGATTGAGATTGACCCAAAGCACCGGTTTCGAGAACGATATGGAGATGACTTTAATCAAATACTGAACGATGTCAAATCGCTAGGAGTTGATGTCCAAGATAGGGATATTGACGCAATCACCGAGCGCGGGTTAATTCCAGGTGCCGATGAAGTTGCAGTTCTTGATCTATTTGTCGAGTACGATGACCATCCTGAATATGAAGTCGTAATTTTTGATACAGCACCGACCGGCCATACACTACGACTATTGAATCTACCAGATGTGATGAACACGACACTCGGACGACTTCTTTCGCTTCGTGGCCGACTAACATCGGTGGCAGGAACCGTTGGAAAACTCTTCGGAAGAGAAGATAACTCAATTACCTATAGTGATCGGGTTGATCGGCTTGAATCCATCACCGAAAATGTTGGTGACAGATTACGAAATGGTGATCGGACAGAATTTCGAGCTGTAACGCTCCCTGAGTCAATGGCAATCGCAGAAACAAGACGATTATTATCACAGCTAGATGAAGATGAAATTTCAGTCGGTTGTGTAATCATGAATCGTGTTTTACAAGACGCATCCCCTGATTGTTCGACCTGTTGGCCCCGATATCAGGACCAACAAGAGCAGATTAGCATTGCTGAATCAGAGTTTGCTCCAGCTATTTATCAAATCCCGCTTCTGTCCGGAACTTCCGGCTTTGACCGCGTCGATAAGATTGCAGGGATGCTTGATGACAAGTTAGACAGTGAGTTCTGAATGAAAAGTAGCGCGAGTTCCTCGTCCCACCGTTGGTGGAGCTTAATACTCTCGCTGTCCAATTAGAATTGTTATAATAATAGCGGAGCGAATGCCACAGATTGGCCTATGGAATGATGTTAGACATACAGTTCAGCCGTGGCTCATGGTTTGGAAAGTACAGTGCGCAGGAGACGTGTCGTACAGCCAGTTTAGGCGCTACTCGTCCCAGACTGCTGACTGGACGATAGCGTTATTTGTGCATTCTGTTCACGAACTGCTTTTTTCAACCGCTTAATGAGTTCCATAACGACTTCTTTTGCTACTTTACCCGCGGCCGCTTTGAGTATTGCTTTGATCAGCCAATTCATAACAACCACCGTGTTATAATACAACAAAGTATTCCATGATAATGAAGCTTACCGTGATCCTCTCATAGTCAACCCCTGACCTTTGTGAACTATCCCTGGCTACTCGCCGCCGTTGGTCGCTCCTTGAGGACGGGGCTTAGCGCCTGCATTCAGCTAAATCGCAAATATAGAGCTAAAAATTACCACCTACAGGATACTTACGTTGATACTGAGTCGAATCTCTCGGATTTATTTGTGGGAGGAAATCGAACAGTCGCAGAAGCAGTCCAGTCGATTTAGTTATCTGGTGTTATCGTGATAGTGTGTGTGTCCTGCCAGCCGTCGGTCACTGATACAGTTGCTTGGTCGATATTTGCATCCTCAACATGAAGAAATGTTGCCGGATAGGTAATCACCTGCGCGACCATACCAGCTTCGCACTCGACGTGTGCATCTACCGTTAGCCGTTCTCCTTCCGTTGTAACATCATCAACCACGAGATTATCACATCCAGCATCAGGACCAACACTAGCGATATACAGCAAGCAGTCAGTCGAAAAATCGACACCATTGACATTGCTTACTTCACCGTCACTTAGGTCCTTGATATCCTCCTGAGATACAGCAAGCTCCGCGTGAGCATGTGTATCCCCGTGATTGAACCATTCAGGACTACTCTGGCTAGCGTCAATTGTAAACGTTTTCCAATGTGTGTCTGCCATACGAGTACATTGTGCTGATTAGGCAAAATCTTGGCGACAACATAGACACTTGGTGCTCAGATTATCCTGTGAGAAAATCAATATACGGAAGATTGAGATCTACAAAGATATAGACAGAGTGCCTCGGGGCCTGACCCCGAGGTACTTCACTTTATGTTACCGTGGTACCTCCAAAGCGGCCGCAACATCAACGAGTCCAGCACCTTGCTCGTTATCGTCTAATCCAATGTCCTCAGCGCTTGACAACAACTGTTGCCGTGCTTCATCAACAGACTCAGTGTTATTGATTACGTGAGCGGCCGCCCCCGTGACGTGCGGTGCTGCCATTGATGTTCCGCTCTGTGTACTATATCCATCCAGATCAGCGGAATAGACTTCTGCTCCCGGTGCTGCGATATCCGCTTCTGGGCCCCTGCTGGAAAACCCAGCCAGGCTGTCGTTCTCGGTTGTTGCAGTAACTGCGACAAACTCATCATATGCAGCAGGATAGCCAATTGAATCGCTTCGACCACGATTACCAGCTGCAGCAATAGGTAATACACCAGCCTCAAGCGCGTATTCACCCGCTGCCTCAAGAGCTGGAGCTGATCGTGGTGACCCCAGACTGAGATTAATTACATCCCAACCCTGATCAGCTGAATGCCGAATTGCTTCCGCAATCGCAGATGTCCGGCATCGGCCAGAGGAATTGCATACTTTCAGAGCGTGGAGTGTCGCGTCCGGAGCAACTCCAAGGACGCCCTCTGAACTTTCTTCCGCAGCGATCGTTCCTGAAACATGCGTTCCATGGCCGCTGTCGTCAGTCCACGGGTATTCACAGTCTCCGCCCCCGCATGACGACCATGCATTGTGGTTCTCCTCATCTGATGGGTCCGCTATGTTTTCCTCAAGATCTGGATGAGTATTGTTAATCCCACTATCGATTACACCTACCTCAATTCCGGATCCGGACTCTCCTGACTCATGAACGGCTGGAGCTCCAATTCGGTCGATGCCCCATGGAACAGTTTGATCCTCTGGTGTTTCCTCAACATCGACAGGCGGCATGTCTAAGTATCGGTCAGGTTGTGCAAAGTCAACATCACGGCGAGAAAGTAGTGTCTCAAGACGGGCATCGGAGAACGTTCCACTTACCAACTGCAACGATGTGTGATCCGTCAGATCAATTGTTAGAGGACTACTCTCCGACATCGTCGAGATCGCCGAAACTGCATCATTGGATTTTGTACCGATAATGTATCGGTTCATTCGCTCGTAAATTGCCGCACCGACACCTAATCCAACAACGCCAACGCCAGCGCTTTTCAGCAAATCCCGCCTTGAGAACTTCCTACTTGGCATATGATCACAATAGTCGTGGAGAAGTATAAACTTGTAGCTGCCTACTGTAACGGCCGTTAGCAGGTTAATTTGTGTTTAGTTCAACGTCGTCCGATAACTCCTGCTCATTGTCATTGGTTGCTTCTGAGCTGCGTGGCGTTTTATTCGATCCAGACTCAGCGGATGTTGTCTCTTGATTTGCTGAGCGTACTTCTGGATGGGTGTTCGGTCCTCTGTCAACTGGTGTCCCTGAAGCTTCCTCAACTGGCGTGGTTAGTCCTTCCCGCAGATCATCTCCAAAGTGTGTACCAAACGCTCCAACAGCAACGCCCAGTAGAACCGATATAAGTAACGTTGTCGGCGATACAGAGCTAATTGCCACAGCTGCTCCTCCAATCGAATTTCCAATCACTCCACCAGAAAGAAGAAGCGCCAGCTTGGATACACCAGCAGCAGTTGCTCCCTCTACAATAGGCCGGCCTTTGACAGCAAGTCCAAACACAAGACTGGCGAGGAACATGCCAATAAATGCTCCTGCAAAGGCAAGGACTGATAGACCAATATAGGTCCCTAGCCCAATGATGATAAGCGCAACTCCAAACATCGTTGCCGAAAATAATTGTGAGCTATTCTCTTGCATGGACGTATTCATGAGGTGAAGAGTAATGTGCTTTTCCCGTGCATTCGTGAGTGACTCAGGGAAGGAGTATTCGAATAAGCGACATCACAAGGTTTGACTCCCTCATAACGTCTGAAATCGTAAGTCCTCCTCTGCTGACTCTATAATTCATATATTTGTTAACGAGCGAAACAGACGAAACTACATATGGTTACTTTTCCGTAAGATATGCACTGAATATTTATTCACGCAGTACAATCCAAAGCTAGGTGTTACCATGGTACACGAATCTGTAATGGAACTTGCATTGGAGATGGCGGATGGAGAACGTGAGCATGAGGTGATCGTTGACCGGGACTCAATGACAGTCGAGATCGGGAAGTACCCGGGAGACACTACAGAACTTCGCAATCCTCATACAGAAGACGAAATATACTACATCATAGAAGGGGAAGGGAAAATTCGAGTTGGCGACACAGTACATGACGTCAAAGCAGGAGATATGGTCTTTGTGGAGCGAGGCACTGAACACGATTTCTTTGATATCCGGGAGCCGATTACAACATTAATTGTGCTTGCAGGAAAAGAAGAACACAGTAGTTACGCGATCAGAGACTCATAATAGTTATATTGAGGTTTGTATCTTTCTGTTACTCCAGTTGATGGTAGTCTAGTTCGTAGCCAGCATCAAGCGCTTCTTGTACCGACTTACTTGGAGGTGACACGGAGGATGTGTCTACCTGCATTCCGCCATTTTCCTGTTGGATACAGATATTCTGCTGCCATTTAGGGGCAGTATCTGTGTAGTCGAGTCGGTGGTGTGCTCCTCGAGATTCTGTTCGTTCTTGTGCGCTTATTAGTACCGCCTTTGCGCTTGTCAGCATAAATGCGACATCGACAGCAAATTCAAATGTTCGACTCGTTATTTTTCCAATATCCATCTGTCCGAATTTCTCTTCGATTGCAGATAGCTTTGAGAGTCCACGTTCAATTGATTCACCTTCCCTGAGCAATCCGCCGTGTTCCCACATCGCTTCTTGAATCTCTTCGTAGACATCCATCACAGAATGCTGTCCAGATTGATCAGCGAGTGTATTCAGTTCATTGAAGTGTGGCTTCGCTTCGGACTGTCGAATCTCTGAGGGTACTACCCCGGGGGTTGGTTCATTTTCAGCGAGATGAGCTCCTGTGATTGTGCCAAAAGCAAGTGTTTCTGCAAGAGAATTCCCTCCAAGTCGGTTGGCTCCGTGTACACCTGCCATCGTCTCACCAATTGCGTAGAGACCATCGATTTCAGTCTCACCGCTATTATCGACAACTACACCGCCCATTCCATAATGGGATGTTGGGGCAACCTCGACAGGCTCTTTAGCTAAATTAACACCCAATGAGGCGAACCGTTCGTACATTCTTGGAAGACGCTTCTGAATAAATTCCTCTTCCTTGTGTGAGATATCGAGATAGACACCTCCATTTTCAGTGCCTCTTCCCTCTTCAATTTCTTTAGCAATAGCTCGGGCAACAACATCTCGGGCATCAAGTTCCATCTGTTTTGGTGAGTATCGCTCCATAAACCGCTCCCCATTGGCATTATACAGTCTTCCTCCTTCGCCACGTACCGCTTCAGTAACAAGTCGTCCACTCCATTGACTCCATTCAGAATCAGTTTCATCAACTGCCATGCCAGTCGGATGGAACTGGACAAATTCCATATCCATCAATGAGGCACCTGCATCGTACGCTAACGCAGGTCCGTCACCGTTATTCTCGTCATCTCGTGAGCTATGTCGATTATAGATTGCTGAATATCCACCAGCAGCAAGCACGATAGCTCCTGTGTTGAACAGAAGGAACTCACCAGTATCCATGTCAAATCCGACGGCCCCGTAAATTTGATTTGCGTCAGTCAATAGCTTCGTAATCATTACGTTCTCACGATATGGCACGTTGAGATCCTGTGCTCGCTCAACTAGCGTATTGAGCATTGACTCGCCTGTATGATCGCCTGCAAACGCTGTCCGTCTAAATGACTGAGCACCAAAGTATCGCTGATCTATATTTCCATCTTCTGTCCGAGAAAACTCCATCCCCCACTCATCAAGCTCTCGGAGTCGGTCGGGCATTTGCTTTGCGACTGCCTCGACCTTATCTGAATCATTGATAAAGTGTCCTTCATTCAGTGTGTCTGCTGCGTGAATTGTCCAGTCATCCTCGGGATCGTGTGTTCCGAGTGCTCCGTTGACGCCTCCTCGGGCCCACGTTGTATGCGCATCGCCATGACTCCGCTTTCCAATTACAAGGAGGTCTTCAACACCTTGTTGTGATAATTCAATTGCTGTTCTGGCGCCTGCTGCACCGGCTCCAATAATAAGAACGCCGATATCAATTTGCGTGTATTCGGGTGTGTCACCGCTAATTCCTGCTTGATCAGCTAGAAAACCCATGGATTATACAAGGGTTAGAACGGCATAAACTCTCCTGCAAAAGGAATATATATGTAGAAATACCGCAACAGGATTGCGATATCGTTTTGATCCGATACAACTGGCTTCCTAATCTTCAGAGAATTCAGTGTATTCTTGTTCTGGGCTGATCCCCCGTCGGTAACTATCGTATCCTGAGAGAACATAAACAAGCACAGCAAGCATCACTACACCGACTGGTAGCAAGAGAAGCGGTGTAACTTCTGTATACCCCCACGTGATCAACAGGAAACTGACTACAAAACCAACGGTAAATGCATAGTAAATCTGTGTTCGGACGTGATCAATCAGATCTGCCCCAGTAAATGTAGCAGACATCACTGAGGTGTCTGAGATAGGTGAAGAGTGGTCCCCGAACACGGATCCAGAGAAGATTGTACCGATCATCGCAGCGACCATTGTATGGTCTCCGGTTAGGCTCCATGCAACAGGGATCGCAATCGGCGTTACGATTCCCATCGTGCTCCAAGCACTTCCAGTTGAAAATGCAATGGCACCAGCAAGCAAAAACACAATTACAGGCAGTAATTCCGCCGGTACCGTCCCTTCTGCAAAGCCAGCAATATAGTCTCCCGTTCCGAGAGCACTTACAACACTTCCAATCGACCAAGCAAGCACAAGAATTGACACCGCAGTAAGCATAATCCCGAAGCCGGCAATGGTTGTATCCACACTCTCATCAAGCGATAATATATCATACACAAACCCAATCACAAAGCTGGATACGACCATCGCAAACGAACCGAAGACAAGAGCGATTGCATAGTCTGCTTCAATAACCATATCCGTAGCTGATGCACCAGGTTCGTATCCTGTCCATAGTGCTGATCCAATTGTCACAACAATAAGCACAACAATTGGAACGACAAATGCGAGAAGCCGTGGCGTGTCCGCGTATGGATCTCCTAACTCTGCTGAAACATCCTGCATTGGACGAGCATCATCTCGATTTACTTTTCCGGTTGTTGACGCCCGTTTTTCTGCTGTTAACATTTCTCCATAATCGCGGCCTGAAATGACAATGATTCCGACCATGACCAATGCAAGGATTGCATACATGTTGAACGGGATTGACTGGATAAATACCTCTACAGCGCCCGGAGGATCGCTAACACCTGCCTCCTCATATCCGTCTTCAATCATCCCGAGCTGGAACGCAACCCATGACGAGATAAATAACGTTGCAATCGGTGCTGCTGTTGAATCAACAATATACGATAGTTTTTCACGGGAAATGCGCAACTCATCTGAGACATCTTTCATTGTACTTCCGACAATTGCTGTATTCGCGTAATCATCGAAAAACATCGCAATTCCAAGGATCCATGTGGCAAGTCCGACCTTTCGTTTGTTGTCCAGTCGCTTTAGTGCCCATGACCGAACGGCATATGATCCTCCCATTCTCCAGATCAGCGCTGTCCCGGAACCAAGCAACAGCGTGAACACAATAATCTGTGCATGGAAATCATCGGCAATAGCGCCGATTATCCAGTCAAATGTTTGACTGATTCCTACACTTCCAGTATATATGATTGCACCTGACCATACACCCAAAAACAGAGACAGCACTGCTTTGCGAGTAACAATTGCAAGTATCACCGCGATAAGCGGCGGCAGGACCGACAGTGCCCCAAAATCAGACATATCTCCTACTATGTGAATTCACACATAAGTTTTGATATCTAAAGTCGTTGCAAAAAAGCATCATACCAATCTTGATTGCTAATAATGTTGCTGTAATCTCTATTCAATTATTATAACAAATGATCGTTATAAATTTATCTCAAATATTCAATATACGAAAATGTTGTCCAATTTATAATTCGAATACAGTCATACATACTGCTACGCCATGTTTGATATTGAGTACCGGCAAAACGATGCAGTCAGATACGAGTGCTTTCGATGTGGACACATTGTGATTGCTGAAACCCATCCAGGCACCTGTCCAAAGTGCAATAGCCCAACACGAAATCAAACTGTCCCACTCGAATAGCAATTTATGTCAATAGATTTTTAAAATGAAGTGCCCGATCAAGGTAGCGGCAGTGGGCAATGTGATAACAGAACAGAATGCAGACAATATTCAGGCCGAT
>OBKM01000659.1_pt1 | contig 16577 bp, 11 predicted proteins | sample 1519691 | NCBI WGS metagenome assembly OBKM01 (sample SAMEA37050418, study PRJEB22526) | metagenome | biome: saline pan; feature: lake; material: water | place: Egypt | collected 2015 | depth 0.5 m | reverse complement strand
GAGGCCGAGCTCGGACTTCTCGATGCTACCATGATCGGGATGGGGGCGATGATCGGGGCCGGCGTATTTGTGCTGACGGGCCTGGCGGCCGAGATTACCGGTCCCGCGGTCATACTCGTGTTCTTTCTCAATGGTATCGTGACCGGGTTTACCGGATTGGCCTACGCGGAGCTGTCCAGTGCCATCCCGAAAAGCGGCGGCGGATATGCCTTTGTCAAAGAGATCTTTTCGGATGTGATTGCTTTCCAGATGGGCTGGATGCTGTGGTTCGGCTACATGATCGCCGGGGCGCTTTATGCGCTCGGATTCGCCGCTAATCTCATCGAGTGGATCCGCATCTACTGGTCGGGCTTCCCTGCAGGCGACGTCTTCGGTGGCCTTACCACCTGGTCGGTCCTGTATGCATTCGGCATCGTCGTGATGCTGATCGTTTTGAATGTGCTCTCGACGGCCGCGAGCGGGGCCGCCGAAACGATTGGGACGATTATCAAAGTCGGCATCCTTGTCATCTTCTCGGCGTTCGGCGCATTCGCGATCGATACCGGGGAGTATACCCCTGTTTTTCCGGAAGGCATCGCCGCGATTCTACCGGCGATGGGACTGACGTTTATTGCGTTCCAGGGGTACGACCTCATTTCGACGGTGACCGAAGAAGTGGAGAACCCCCGCGAGAATATCCCGAAGGCGATCTTCTTTGCGCTTGCCGGGACCATCATCGTATACCTGGCGGTTGTTTTCGTCTCGGTCGGGACGCTGAGCGCAGAGCGCCTCGGGGCGGAGGGCGAAGTTGCCATCGCCAGTGCGGCCGGAGAATTCATGCCCGACATCCCAGTCCTGGGACCGGGGTCGACGCTCATCTGGTTTGGCGCAGTATTCTCAACATTCACCGCACTTAACGCCGTCGTGATCGCCTCCAGTCGCGTTGCCTTTGCGATGGGGCGCGACCGGCTGTTCCCCTCGCCTGTCGGCCGGATCCACTACAAGTTCGGAACGCCGGCCGTCGCAGTCATCGCCAGCTCCGCTGTGATGTTGCTCTCGGTCGTCTTCCTTCCAATTCAGATGGTCGGAAACCTGTCGAGCTTCTTCTTCCTGCTGGCCTTCGTGGCAGTAAACGCAGCCGTGATCAAGCTCCGGCGGGAGCGTCCGAACATGAACCGGCCGTACGAGATGCCGTTCTACCCGATCCCGCCGATCCTCGGGATCGTGTTCAATATCGGAATCGGGGGCTTCCTGCTCTATCGAGATCCCGTAACCGGAGCACTGGCTCTCGGCTGGCTTGCGCTCGGGGTGGCCACATACGTTGCCTTGAAGCGATCCGGATACGTCGGCAAAATTGCCACGTCGGGCAGCGCTGGCGCGGCAGCACGCACAGATGATTAACAGCACAGAATTCACCCATGCATACACAAGACCTCCGTATTCTGATTGTAGGCGGCGGCCGCGTTGGCCTCCGAACGGCGCAGATCCTCGACAATCGCGGACATGACATCACCGTTATCGAACGGGATGCAGTGCGGAATGACCAGATCGCCGACGAGTACGTGGCCACCGTAATCGAAGGAGATGCCACCCGACCGTCGATTCTGCGACAAGCCGACCTCGACGGAACGGACGTGCTCGCGGCACTAACCGGCGATTTTGCGACCAACCTTGCCGTTTGCCTGGTTGCCGAGCGGTACGGCTCGTCCATCCGAACGGTCATGCGACGGCTGGAAGACGACGACAGCGAGTATGCCGATCTCGTCGATGCAACGGTATTTCCGGAGCGGGCCGGGGCGCAGATGGCTGCAAACATGATCGATCCGGGCATCCGGGCCCTTGCCGATATGGTCGGGGATCTCGAGATCCTGGTGATCGAGGTGACCGAATCTGCCCCCGTTGCCGGACGGACGCTGGCCGAGATTGCACTGCCCGAGGGAAGTCTTGTCGTCTCAGGAACGGATGGAAATTCGATCGCCGGCGCAGAGACGACGCTCGAGCCCGGCCGATCCTACGTCGTGGCAACCGAGCCCGACGTCGAGACGGAGATTGTTCGACTGTTCCGAGGGTGAGTGTTCTGGTCGAAATGGCCTTGAGAGAGGCTTTCTGATCTTCCGAGCGGGACAACTGATCGGCCTTTCGCAGACATCAGCCAAAGCAATATTTAGGAGACGTTCACTGACAGTACAATGGAGAGCTTCCAGTCCAAGAGGGCCCGGCGCATCATCTCTATGGAGAGGTGCCAGCTTCCACCTCCTCTCCGGGGCTCTCAGAAAGCACGCGAGCGGGGCTTAGAAAGGAAATGCCCTGCGTCTGCTGACTGGCGATCATCACCGTTTCCACGACGGGCGGCGAAACGGGCTCATCTGCCTGCCAGCGCACGATGAAGTTTGCGCCCACCCCGCCGGTCAGATCCGTCCGCTCGACCACGACGTGAGTCGATCCCATAGGAGGAAGCTCGCGGCCCGTATCCACGTGGCTGCGCACGCGATTCCCCGTCTCGTCGTAGTAGTCAACCGTTGAAATAGCGATGGGCGACGACGAACTCGTATTGCGAATGCTGAGGGTCGTTGTAAGAGCCTTCCTGTTCTGGGCGTCCCGAACAAGAATATGGGAGTAAACCGGCGCGTAGAGCGTCTGGCTCTGGACGCGGCGCGTGGCCGTCTCGGCGGCAGAGGTAACGGAGACCTGCTCAAGGCTGTCGAGGTGCGCGGACAGCGGCTCGGACCGCTCGGCCGGTTGACTGTCGGGCTCGCAGGCCCCAAGAAGAAAGGTGAAGGCCATCCCTGCAAGAAGCGCGAGCGGGCGGCGCAGAAACGCGGACCTAAGCATGAACGCGAATGGCTTCCATCCGGGGAAGAAGACGGAGCGTGAAGGTAGTAAAACCTGTGGACCGGTGCCCCGTTCCTCCTACGCCGGTAAAGGAAAAGGGCAAGAAGGCCTTCGTCGCTGCTTGTCGCTGCTTGAATGCTCTAGGAGACCGATTGGTGTGTTCGTTCATGCCAAGCTCAGTCGGCAAGGAACTGCTCCTCGAACTGATGCACGTCCCCGTCCGTGCCCACAATGATCACCTGGTCGTCTTCCTGAAACACGAACCCCTGCGGATCGAGCGAGGTGATCATTTCGCCGTCGCGTAGGGCTGCCAGTACAGTACACCCCGTGATTGCTCGCACGTCTGCCTGCGCGAGCGTCTGTTCCGCCAGCCGACCGGCCTCCAGGCGTACGACGTCGATCCGCTCCTCTAAGGCAAGCACCTTCTCTTCTTCTAAAACCGTCGACACGACCATTCGACCGCTGACCGTGGCAAGCGACTGCACGTAGTCTGCCCCTGCCCGGTGAATCTTCCGCACGTTGGACTCTCGATTGGCGCGAGCGATAATGAAAAGGTCAGGGTTGGCCTCGCGCGCGATGAGCGTAGCAAACATGGCCGTTGTGTCGTCGTCGACATCGATGATGAGCGCAGCCGCCTCCGCAACACCGGCCCCCTCGAGCACCTCTGGATTACGTACATCGCCAACGATATCGACGTTGGGATGGTCGCTCTCATCTATGATCACTGGCTGCACGCTTGTATCGGAGAGCACGTCGGCCGCTGCGCGCCCCGATTGTCCGTAGCCTGCGATAATTATCCTTTGATCTACAAGCGGCTGGAGCGTTGAGCTGATCTCCTCCTGAAATGCACGCACGTTCTGCGGCTCACCGGAGACCAGGAGGCGCGTGTTAGCGTCGATTGGTACGTGAGGCGACACCGGGCTTTCAAACACGCCATTGAACCAGGCCCCGACTACTTCAACACCGTACCGCTCGCGCAACTGCAGCTCCTCAATCGTCTGACCGCGGAAGCGGCTTTCCGCGTTGACATCGAGCTCCGCAATCTCCAGGTCCTCTCCAATCTCGATTGCCTGATCGCCAGCGACGGGCAGCAGAAATGGGACCTCGTGCGCAAGGCTTTCGCCAAGCAACTGACGTGGGGAAAGCACCCGATCAGCACCTGCCATCCGGTGATAGGATTCAAGAGTCTGATCATCGATCACGCTTACGACTCGGGTACTGCTTTCCATTTCGCGCGCCGACAGAATGACGCTTACGCTCGTATCGTCCGCGGTATCAACCACGAATCCTTCAGCGTCCGGAAGATAAGCCCGTTCGAGCACCTCAATTTCTGACGGATCTCCATGGATCACCGGACATCCGTCCCGGTGGAGCTCCCGCGCCGTCTCCGCATCAGGCTCGAGAATGACATAGTCACGACTACGGGCTTCGAGTTCCTCAATAACTGCTTCTACGCGTGGGGTGTGGGGAGTCAGCACAATATGGTCGGTCTGCTCAACGAAATCCGGTGGCCGCCGCTCAAAGGCATCTCGAAGCATGGGAACGACGAATAGTGGAATGGCGAGAAACACAAACAGCACTCCGGTCAAGTTCATGGCGAGGACCAATCCATTCATCAGGGTGCTAGACCAGGGTGCGTGCCCCCCAAACCCGGCTGTCGTGATCGATTCGATGACGACCTGCACGGCCTGAACGTAGGGAATACTCAGATCCTCATAGACGTTCATGCCCCACTGATACAAAGCGGCATAGGCAAGTATAATCGCCACTACAGTAGCGACCGTCCATGCAATGCGTTGCTGCCAGGTATCCATGAGTTAGATCGGTGATTCACTCGTGTTGGATAGTTTCTCTCTATCAAGTAGACTGCTCTCGGCGATATCCCATACAGCTGTGCTGAGAATCAGAGCCTAAATGACTATTTCCAGTAGCGGGGCGTAAGCACCACGAGGAAGGCCATGACCTCCAGGCGACCCGCGATCATCAGAAAGCACATGACCAGCTTTGAAGGCACGGGCAGCATCTCGAAGTTGCCCATCGGTCCAACCGCGCCCATTCCCGGTCCGATGTTGCCGAGCGTGGCAAGCGTGGCGGTGAGCGCTTCGAGGACCTCGAACTCCAGGCCGGCGCGATAGGTGTCGAGTGCCACGAACATCGTCCCGATGAAAAGTAGGAGCAGGTACGCCACGATCACGATGACAATCCCGCGCACCACGGATTCCTTGACTACGCGCTCGCCCATCCGCATCGGGCGCACCGACGAGGGATGAACCATTTGAAAGAGCTCGCGGCCGATCGTTTTAGCGCTCACGACCCAGCGCATCACCTTGAGACCGCCTGAGGTGCTTCCTGCGCATCCGCTAGTGAGCATAAGGACAAAGAGCACCACGAGGATCTCCTCATTCCAGATGGCAAAGTCGGTGCTGGCATACCCCGTCGTGGTCAGCAGCGTGGCCGTCTGGAAGAACCCCTGCCGGATGGTCTCCTCGATCCCGCCGAACTGCCCGTCGAACCAGAGCAGCGTGCTTACGAGCACGCCGCCCACCGCAAAGAGCGTCAGGTAGACCTTAAACTCGGTGTTGCGGAAGGGCGCCTTCACGCTGGAAAAGAGCGTGCGCCAGAGCAGGGCGAAGCTCATCGCCGCCACGAACATGAACGGAATGATCGTCCACTGCACGGCCGGTGCGAACGCCTCGATGCTCCGAGCCTGCGGGGAAAAGCCACCCGACGGGATCGTGGTGAAGACGTGGGAAATCGCCTGAAAGACGTCCATCCTAGGAGCCACCCCACCAGCAGCAAGTGCCATAAAGAGACCAAAGAGGAGAACCGAAAGCCCTAAATAAAGCAGCCACAGCCGCCGGGCTGTTGCAGCGATGTGGGGCGTGAGCCGCTCCATGCGCGGGCCGGGAACCTCGGCGTCGAGGAACTGTGCCCCTCCGGCGGCCAGCCGGGGAAGCACGGCCACGGCCAGCACCAGAATGCCCATGCCGCCGAGCCACTGGGTCATCTGCCGCCACAGCATGACGGCGAACCCGTGCTTCTCGACGGAGATATCGAGCATTACCGTTGATCCCGTAGCTGTGAATCCGCTTACGCTCTCGAAGAACGCATTCATTGGCGCCCCAATGCTCCCTACACCGCTGATCAGGTAAGGCAGGCTACCGAAAAGCGAAACGCCTATCCATGCGAGTACCACGAGCAAAAATCCGTCCTCGGCCGCCAGATCGCGGTCGGTGTACGCCCACCACTCGAGCCCCCACCCAATTCCTACGGCCAGCGCAAGGGGCACGACGAAAGGAAGTACCGGTGTCCCCTGATAGAGCGCGATGCCCAGCGGCACCAGAAAGACGGCACCGAACCACTTGAGCACCGGTCCTAAAATGCTACTGACTCTGCGCAGTCGGCGTGTGGCTATCATAGCACCTCCAGGGCCTGGTCTACAGCGTGCGTGTCGACGAATACCACCAGATGGTCGCCGGCCTCGAGCGTGGTGTCGCCGCGAGGAATGACGATGCGTTCTCCTCGCGCAATGGCTCCGACCACAAGGTCGCGGGGCATCTCCGAGGCGGCTTCTTGTAGAGGACGCCCTACCAGTGAGCTCCCGGCCCCTAGCTCGACCTCGATCACCTCCCCGCGGTGATGCTCAATGAAGGTGACTTTCTCCAATCCTTCCCCGCGCGTAAACCGGAGGATTTCCTCAATCACCTCGCGACGCGGGTTGATGGTAACATCGATGCCATTATTCTCGAACGTCGATTCGTATCGGTCGTCGTGCACGACAGAAATGGCACGCCCCGTGCCGAGCCGCTTGCTTAGCAGCGCCGTCAGCAGGTTGCGTTCGTCGGGCGTGAGCGCTGAGATGAGCACGTCGGCGTCGGCGGCCCCTTCCTGCTGCAGGAATTCCGGATCGGTCGCGTCGTTTTGCAAGACGATCGTATTCGGCAGGTTCTCAGCCAGAAAGCGGGCGCGCTCCGGGTTCTGCTCGACCAGCTTTGGTTCGGCGCCGCGCTGCTCCAAAAGGCGAGCCGTCTGGTAGCCAATCTCCCCTCCTCCGAAAATCATGGCACGCTGCAGCGGGTTCGTTCCGTCGGTTCCTGAGAGGCGGCGTCCGAACTGCTGCACGTCGTCGGGTCGGCCGAACACTATCAGACGACGCCCCTGATCCAACCGCGTGCCTCCGCGCGCAATCTCAAATGTGTTCCCACTGAACACCGCCGCCAGGTTGACCGAGCGCGGCAGGTTCGCCTCCTGCACGGTGCGTCCGGCAAGCGAACTACCCTCGGGAATCTCGAGCTCAGCCATCTCAACCCGGCCCTTGCAGAACAGCTCCACGTGCTGCGCCCCCGGAAAGCCCCCCACTCGCGCGACGGCCTGCGCCGTCAGGTAATCTTCCCCGACCATAAAATCGACATTGAAGGCCTTCCGGAGATGCGACCACGTGGCCAGGTACTCCGTCTCTGCCACCCGGGCAACCGTAAACACCTCCTCGTTGAGCGCCTTCGCCGTATTGCAGATCAGAATATTGCTGCGGTCGTCGCTCGTGCTGCCGACGACGAGGTCGGCCGACGATACGCCTGCCCCCTCAAGCACGTCCAGGTCGGCGCCATTGCCCTCGTAGGTCATCACGTCGGACTCAAACCGCACCGTCTCGAGCGCCTCGGCGTCGTGGTCGATGACAATGATGTCGTGTTTCTGGGCCAGCACGCGGGCCACGGATCGGCCTACTCGCCCGGCTCCAATAATAACTGTTTTCATGGAAGAAGGAGATCAACTCAGATGTGATATGCTCGGTCAGGCTCTTCACTACAACGCCGACGCCACCGGCACGATCAGATCAGACGCGTTCGAGATGCTCAAGTCAGACGGCTGCCCACGCCGGCAATCCAGAACAGGTCTGAACGACAGATACCATTGGATGTTCGACTGATGGGACTGATCAAGATGAGCGCGTAAGCCGTTCAACCACGGCCTGAGAAATGGTGCGCGGCCGGTACTCGGGGCCGCTTGTGATCGCCACCGTACCCGACGCCTGCTCGCCGAGCGCCTCCGGAATCGAGCCGAAGAGCGCCTGCGTGGCCGCCGAGCTACGCGTCGATCCGATGCAGATCGTGTCGTAGTCCTCCGCGGCCTCAAGGAGCGCCCCTCGCACATCGTCGCTTACGATCACCTTCGTGTCGTATCCTTCGATGCCGGCGTCGCCGGCGACCTGGTCGATGAGGGCGCGGCCGCGCGTTTCCGGGTCGTCCTCGGACTCCTCGTCGGACGGCGACTGCACGTTGAGAAGGGTAAGGGACCGCCCGCCGGCGCCTTGGGCAAACTCGTAGGCGCGGCGGGCGCTGATCCGGGAGTTGGGCCCTTCGCCCACAAAGGCGACTGCATCGCCGACCGCGTCCGTGGCCACTTTCACGAGATCCACCTCGCATTCGGCCTGGCGCACGATCTGGTCGATATTCGAGCCGAGGACCGGGCCGAACCGCCGGCGTTTGCCGGTCCACCCGAGAACCACCTGCTGGGCCTCCTCTTCCTCGATTACGTCGAGCACGACGCGCCACACGTTGCGCCCCACAATGGCACGGGTGCGAAGGCCGATGTCGAGCTCCTCGGCAAAGCCGCGGGCGCTTTGGAGTAGCTCCTGCTGGCGCTCCAGGCGCTCTTCCTCATACCGAACGCCCTGCGGGAGCGCCGTCTGATATGGAAGCTCAATGACGTTAACGGCCACGATCTCTGCGTTTTCGTGACCCGCCGCCGTCGCGGCTGCCAGGCGGATGAGTTGCTGCTGGGTGTTCGGGTTGGCTACGGGCACGACGACGCGGTACCGCCCGTTCTCCGGCGTCTTGTGCGGCACGGCTGCAATCGCCTCCCCCACGAGGCTGACTGTCTCGCTCCGCGTGCGAGCGTACGCCAGATACCAGAGGGCGCCCACCAGAATGACAACGCCTCCAATGATGAGAACAATCGGGCGCATCTGCAGCACGATGCCGAAGCAGGCCACAGCACCTAGGAGAGGGACCGTTGGATACGACCACCCCGGCAGCTTGAAGTCCGGATCGTACTCCTCGGGATCGGCGCGGCGCATCACGATGACGGCCACGTGAACGAGCCCGTAGGTCACCAGAAACGAGAAGCTTGCCACGTCGGCCAGCGTGTCGATCCCTACCTCCAGAGCAATAAGCGCGAGGATGACGGCGCCGGTCACGAGAATAGCTCGCCCCGGCGTGCGGTAGGTCGGATGAACGGCGTTTAGCCACTCGGTGAGAATGTTGTCGCGCCCCATCGCGAAGTTAACCCGTGCGGCCGAGAGGATCGACGCGTTTGCGCTGGAGATGGTGGCGAGCACGGCACCGATCACCATCATAAGCGCGCCGAACGTGCCCAGGTACTGCCCGGCCGCGTCCGCAACAGGAACGAACGAGTCGACCAGCTCCGCGACCGGCAGAACGCCTGTGCTCACAAGCATCACGAGCACATAGAAGACCATGGGCGTCACCACCGCGGCGATCATCGAAAGCGGTAGATTGCGGCCCGGATTTTTGATCTCCTCGGCGCTCGTCGCGATCACCTCAAACCCGATATACGTCACGTAGACCGTAGCTGCGGTGCCGGCCACCGCGCCCCAACCTTCCGGGTTGAACGGCCGGAGCGTCTCCCAGTCGATGTTGAAGAGGCCAAAGCTGACAAAGACGATAATAAACCCGAGCAGCACGAGGACGATCACGTTCTGCACGGCGCCGGTCTCTTTCGTCCCCCGGTAGTTGAGCCCGACAAGGAGCGCCGCCATGACGAGCGCAGCGCCCGCAATGGGAATCTCCCCGTAAAAGTAGGTCAGGTACTGCCCGAAGCCAAGCATGTAGAAGGCCGTCGCAAACATGAGGCCCGACCACATGGCCCAGCCGACGATGCTCCCGAAGAAGCTTCCCATCGCCCGGTTTACGTAATAGTAGCTACCGCCGGCCTTGGGCATTCCGGTGGCGAGCTCCGAAAGCGAGAGCGCGGTGAGCAGCGACACGATCCCGGCTACAGTAAACGAGATCATGCTCGCCGGCCCGGCCATCCCGGCGACGATCCCCGGAAGCACAAAAATACCGGCGCCGATCATGGTGCCGACGCCGATCGTGTAGGCTTCGAGGAAACCGAGGTCGCGGGCCAGCTCTTGGGCGGAATTAGACACAGCAGCGATAAAAGCGATAAATGAGCGAAGAGGACCGTCTTGTCATCGAACTACCCGAGGACGGGTAGCCCGCAAATCTACAGGCAATGGATCAAACACGATTCCAACGCTCACGCACATTCTTCTCGCTCGATGTTTTCGAGGCCCCTAAGGCCGCCGCTGCGCTTGTCAAGCCCACTTCGATGCACTTTTTGAATAAGTCTTTAATCACATAGCTACAATTCAACTCTCGATATCACATTGCAGCATGCAATATGGCGCCAGAAGAGACGATGCATTCTGCAATGCTTTTGCTTCTAGTAGGGTCTAGCGCGTATAGAGATCGAATCCGCGAAATACAGCCCCGAGCAGCACGGCCACCGGGATGATCTCCAAGCGGCCAATCCACATGTTAAAAATGAGCATCCCCTTCGCCGTGTCGGGCATATCGGGGCCTGTAATACCGGCATCAAGACCGACATTGCTCTGCGCGCTCATCACGTCGAAGATCACATACTCCAGCGGATGCTCCGGCGAGAGCGTCCAGAGCAGCACGCCGATTCCGACGATTAGAAAGATCACCCACAGTACGAAGACGACGGTCGCCTCGGTATACTCCCGTTCGGCCTGTTCCTCGCTGAGCATGCGCTTGCCCATTCGCAGCCGACGCACCGCACTGTCGGGCAGAAACACGCTCTTTACCTGCCACACGGTGCCTTTAATGAGCGTGAGGACGCGGATCAACTTGAGCCCGCCTACGGTCGAGCCGGCGGCCGCGCCGGTCAGCATGCCGAGACACACGAACAGCGTGGCGCCGGCCGTCCAGGCGACCTCCGTGCCACCCCCAATCGTGGCCGTTCCGAATCCTGTGTTGGAGGTTGCTGAGACGAACTGAAAGAGCCCAATGCGAAAGGTCTCTTCAAAAGTAGCATACTCGCCATTGAAATACAGAATGGCGGTTAGGATCAGCGTCCCGGCTCCAAACCAGAGAAAAACCCACCGCGTCTGGAGGTCCTGATAGAAGTTTCGAATTTCGCCCTTCAGGATCAGGTAGTGTACGGGGAAGGCAATGCTCCCCGCCACCATGATAGGCACCACGGCATACTGGATCAGCGGCCCGTACTCCCCGATCGACGCCCCATGCACCGAGAAGCCCCCGGTTGCTATGCCGGTCATGGCATGGTTGATTGCAGGCCAGAGCGGCATGCCCACGGCCAAGAGCAATCCAAGTGCTGCCACCGTGAATCCGAGATAGATAATCCAGATATCCCGAACGGTCGAGAGGACGCTCGGGTGGATTTTGCTTTTCACCTCGCGCGCCTCGGATTCGAAGAGCGTGAGGGAACCGCTGCCCGGCCGGGCAAGAATGGCGACGGTCAGCACGATTACGCCGACGCCGCCGACCCATTCGGTAAACGACCGCCACCAGTGCAGCGAGCGCGGCAAATCGTCCTCCACGACGGCCATTGTAAGCCCCGTGCTTGTGAATCCGCTAATGCTCTCAAAGATGCCGTTTAGGGGATGGCGAAACACGTCGGTCGTACTGTCGACCGCGGGCGTGCCGGCCCAGGCAGGAAACGGATCGACGTAGATGGTCCAGGCAATAAGCAGAAAGGGGAGCGCTCCCAGAAAAGCAAGTACGCCCCACGCGGTAGCGGCGGTGATCATCGCCTCGCGCTTCTGCGGCGACGGCGCCCCGGCGTATCGGCGGGCCAGCGCCGTGCCGATACCTGCCATGACGACGGCTGAAATGACATACGCCGGCACGGCGAAGAGCTCACCGTTCGCGGCGGCGATAAAAATCGACACCACGAGCATAAGCGAAACGACCTGTAAAATACGCCCGACGTCGCGGGCAACAGTTGCTGCTGCATTCATACCAGAATTCCTGTTGGTTACGCAATAAGAAAGAGGGCGGCTTCACCGGCTCCTGTTATCACCGGCCGTTGGCATCCGGATGGGCGAACGCCCTCAGCAGATCATTCATCGACGACTCGTCGACGAGGACGGTTACCAGATCGCCTTCCTCAACGGTAGTATCGCCTTTAGGCATGACCACGTGCTCGCCTCGCTTGATAGCCGCCACCAGTACATCTTCAGGGAGAACGCCTTGCTCGCGCGCCTCTTGCAACGGCCGATCGAGGATCGGAGCCCTCTCTTTGACTCCGACTTCGATAAACTCCGTCTCGTTGCCGAGTCGCATGAAGTTTTTGATTCCGGGATAGCGCACCGAATGGTAGAGGTGATCCGCAATAAGACGCTGCGGATTCTCCACGATGTGGGCGCCGATTTTCTCGAAGATGGAAATATGATTCGGATCATGCACGACACTGACCAGCGACGGGACGTCGTGCTCGCGCGCTAGGAGCATAACCATCGCGTTTACCGTGTCGAGATTTGTCGTGCTAATCACGGCGTCGGCGCGATCGATGCCCGCATCGCTGAGCACGCCGTCATCGGTCGCGTCGGCGTTGAGGACGAGGCAGTCGTAACTCGTGGAGATCTCGTTCGCCACGGCTTCTTTCTGTTCGATGACCACAACGTCGTTACCACCGCTTGTGGCCATGTCGATAAGATTCGAGCCGATCTTTCCGGCCCCGACGATAATGAGATACATATTCTTAGAGAGGTTTATGTAAGAGGGGTAGCGTCGGTGCAAAAGGTGGTAATCCGCATTGCTGGCTGTTCAGGAGGCAAACCGAATTCCACTCCCTCTGCCGTTCTGCTTTGGACGTCCGGTACGTACCGCCGAAATGCTGCTCAGCGCGCCTGCGCGGGGTGAATGGCCCTCAAATGAAGAAACAAGCAACCTTACCGGCCCGGCTGATCCATTGCAGGTTGCAATACCGGCAGATCACTGGCTTTGCATTCTGCAATCCGTCCAGAGGCGAGGCCGCGCATGATCGCACATTCTCCGGCGGAGACGGCAGTGCGGACAGGATGGTACAATTTTTCCGACGTGTAACTTGTGCCACGGAGGCACGCCAAGGCTCGCCGGCTGTGGCTAATCGTAGTCCTGCTCATTTACCGTCCAGGTCTCATGTCTGATGCTCTCCAGGGACTCTGCGTCCTCGTTGTTGATGATGAACCCAATATCCGCAGCACTATTCACCAGGCGCTGGCTCGAACCGGGGTCGTACCTGTCACCGCGAGCAATGCGCAGGAAGCCTACGACCTGTTGGCCGAACAGGAGGTAGACGTGGTGCTGTTAGATCTGCGTCTTCCCGATCAGCACGGGCTAGAGGTCATTGATCAGCTGACCAAGGAGCGTCCCGACCTGGCAGTGATCGCGTTTTCGGCGCATGCGTCTCCCGAGGTAGCAGCTGATGCTGTCCGCCGCGGTGCTGCGGATTTTCTAGCCAAACCGTTTGAGCCCGAGCAGATGCGCCAGACGCTACGCCGGGCCACGGCTCCCACTTCCACCGTAGCGGTAACGCCGCAGGAATACGCGGAAGACGTGCCCGAAGGCGTAGATCCTTCGCTTCCCATTGTCGTTTCGCTCACCCACCCTGAAACCGTGCCGGCCCTCCTGCGCATCGCCTCAGCCATAGCTCAGGACTTTGAGAGCAGCGAAATCGTAGCGCTCTGCGCCGTCGAAGTGCCCCGGCAGATGTCGCTTCGTCAGGCGACGCAAACCGACGACGCGTCATTGGCGTGGCAGTCGCGCGTCATGGATACCGTCAAGAAGTGGGCGCCCGAGCTGGCGGTGGGCGTCCGAACGAAAACGCTCTGGACGCACGATGCCGGTCAGGTCATCCTTGACTTTATGGACGACGAACAGGTTGCTCACATCGTGATGGAGTGGAACCCGGATGCCGCCGAGGAGAGCATGGTATCGCTCACCGATGTGCAGCGTATAGCGCGGGATACCAGAAGCGAGGTAACGCTCGTAAGATCGGCCCTCCCGTTCGAGCCGCGGCAGGTCGCCGCTATCGTTCGCGAACATGCGGGATCGGCAGCCGCCGTGCGCCGCGCCTGGGCCCTCGTGCGCCAGGCCGGTATAGGACACCTCACGGTTTTGCACGCGCGCAAACCCTCCTCGGATGATCCGGACGAGGACGAAGCGGCGGGCCATGAGTTCATCGGCCGCGTGCTTCACGAGGCCAATCTGCCAAGCGACAAGGTCGACCCCGTCGTGTATGTGGACGAGCGTCCTCGCGATGCCATCTTCCGTGCCTTAGAAGCCTTCGATACCATTTGCCTAGGCGCCTCAAGCCGGTCAGGCGTGGCTCAGTACCTGTTCGGATCGCTAGCTGAGGAGGTGCAGGACGCCTACAGCGGAACGGTGCTTGCCGTCCAGGGACCCAAATACGGATCGCGCACGGTGATCGACAAGATTATCGGCCCGATCACGTAGTTCGCAATGCCCCATCGCCCGACCCGGCAAGAGGAACGGTAAACGTGAAAGTACTCCCCTCACCAGGGGTGGAGTCCACCCAAATCGCCCCGCCGTGAGCCTGGACGACCTCCCGGCTGATGGCGAGGCCGAGCCCACTGCCGCCTGAGGTTCCCCCGCCATCGACCTGCACGAACTTATCGAAAATCTTGGCCTGATGCTCGTGCGGAATGCCCGCCCCGTCATCTGATACGGAGAGGTGAGCCTTGTTACCTACAACATCAGCCGAGAGCTCTATCGTGCCGCCGGGATCGGTGTAGCGAAGCGCGTTGGAGACAAGATTCGTGAGCACCCACGTAATTTTTGTGGCATCGGCCTGAAGCGGCGGCATGTCTTCGGGTGCGTCGGTAATGAGCCCGACGTCTTGCTCGTCCGCCTGCGGGCCGAGCGCCTGTTCTGTTTTGTCAAACATGAGCGATGCAGACACGGCCTGGAGGTCGAGCTCCATCTTGCCCGACTCGATCTTCGAGAGATCTAAGAGATCCTGGGTGAGATTGCGCAATCGAACCGTATCTTCCTGGGCAGATTCGAGCAGCTCGTAGTCGTCGTCACTGAACGAGCTCTCGTCGCTTTCCATGAGCAACCGAATGCTCATGGCAATGGAAGTGAGCGGTGTTTTAAGTTGATGGGAGGCCGTCGCGACAAACTCGCTCTTGAGGCGCTCGACCTCTTTGAAGTGTGTCACGTCGCGAAACACCACGACGACCCCGCCATCCCTTTCGTCCGGCGACTCGAAAATGGGTGTAATCGCATACTCATAATGCCGCGTATCCCCGTTGATCGACCGCTCGATCACGCGCTCGTCGCTCTGCGCATGCGACTCCTCGTTCCCTACCAGTCGCCCCTCCTCAATAGACTCCTCAATTTCACTGCGCAGCAGCTCGTGATCGAGCACCTCATGGAAGGGGCGTCCCTGCATCGCTTGGGCGTTTGTACCAAGCACGTCTTCGGCAATTGGATTAGCCGTTTCGACGGTCTGGTCCGCGCCAATAATCAATACGCCATCGGCCATGCTTTGAATGATCGCCTCGTTCTTGCGCTTCTCGGCAATGAGGCGTTCGACGTTTAGGGCCTGATACGACTGCAGATGATCGGCCATGGCGTTGAACTGCTCGGCCAGCCCGCCGAGCTCGTCCTGGCTCTCAACATCGACGCGGGCCTCGTAGTCGCCCTCCGCTAGCGCCTTGCTCGCTGCCTTCAGCTGGCGAATGGGCCGGACGATACGTTTCGAGAGGAGCGCGCTAAAGGCCAGTCCGAGCACAACCGCCAGCAGCCCCACTCCGCCGACCGACCAGATGGCGCGGCTAGCGAGCGCCTGCGTTTCTTCGCTCTGCGCCTGCATGGTCTCCAGGTTGATCATCCGCAGCTCTTCACAGGCCGCTCGAACCTCCTGAAACGTCGGCTTCATCTGGTCGTGGTAGGCATCCTCGGCCGACAGGTCGTCCCGGAGTATATTTGCAAAACGCGTAGTATACTCAGCGTAGGCGGTGTCGATACGATCGATAATCTCGCGCTCGCCTTCGATCGTAATATTGTTTTCTGCACGAGCCAACCATTGCTGAAATTCTGCCTGGTTCTCCCAGAACTGTTCAGCACCTTCGTCCTCGAAATCGTTCCAGAAGAGCAGCAATCCGCTCTCCTGGCGCTCGACGGCCCCGATCATGGCATCGGCCGCGCGAATGCTTTCGTAGTTTTCGCTGAGCATGGCATCGGAGGCCCCACCCAGCCACGTCAGGTTCAGGAAAGCCCACCCGAAGACCAGCAGCAGCAAGGCCAACACGAGCCCGTATCCGACCAGGATTTTTTTGCGAAGCGTCCAGTCCATAGCAGAGAAAACGATGCGTGAGCAAAATCGCGTGCGGCGCCAACGAACGCCTGCGCCCTAGATGCGATACAATAACTTGCAGTTTCTTAATGAACGGGCTGCCCCCTCAAAAAGATTACTTTGAACAGCTTCTTTCGAGAATCGCATGGAAACCAGCTCGCCTTCCGCTCAGGCCCAGTCGATCGATCGGTCGCTTCGCGTTTTGGTCGTCGACGATGAGCCGCGCATCCGGCAGGTGCTTCGTCAGTGTCTCCAACGCGACGGGCACCACGTCGAGCCGGTAGCCACTGCCGAGGAGGCGCTCCAGCGCGCGGACGACGACTTTTACCAGGTCGCGTTTCTGGACCTGCGCCTGCCGGAGGCGTCGGGCCTGGACCTGATCGAGCCGCTGCTCGAAC
>OBKM01000658.1_pt1 | contig 16611 bp, 18 predicted proteins | sample 1519691 | NCBI WGS metagenome assembly OBKM01 (sample SAMEA37050418, study PRJEB22526) | metagenome | biome: saline pan; feature: lake; material: water | place: Egypt | collected 2015 | depth 0.5 m | reverse complement strand
AGCGCGACCAGTCCGAACGCGACGTCGTCGCGCTCGAAGCCGCGGATCTTCGCTCCCTGCGGGAGCGACTCCTCGAGCTCGTCCTGAAGCTCGTCGAGGTCGACCTCGGGGCTGTTCGGCATGACCTTGATCTTGGCGGCGACGTCCCCCATGTTCAGGGCCCCCGGAAGCCACAGTCGTGGCACTCGTAGAGGTTGCTCTGCTTGCGGCACTTCGCGCATCGGTAGATCGTCGCACCACAGTCCGGGCAGGCGAACCGCGCGGCGCTCATGCCGGACACCTGGATGCCACAGGAGACACACTGCTGCGTGCTCCGGCTTTCGGTATCGCTCATACCTCTTCAGACCGGCGCGTGACGTTTAACGGTTGTTCTTTGCCGTCGTCGTCAGGATATCGACTCGCCGAAACGTGCCGTGAGGTACCGTGTGACGCATCTCACGAGAGCATCAGTGGGCCGATCAACACGCCCATCAGATGGACGCGGCGCGCGCCCAGACGCGGGGGAACGAGCCCCAACGCCGCGGAGACGGCGAATATAACGACACCAAAGAGTCCCGCGAACGCGAAGGAGACGCCGAGAAGCAGGGTCAACACAGCGATCGACAACCGGGTGTAGTCGGCGTTCCCCACGACCCTGAGATACGTGTCCCCGACCAAGCACACGAGCGTGAATCCGCAGACGGCGGCGGTCGCGGCCGCGACAAGGAGGATCGGCAGCGCGAGCGGAACGCCCGCCTCCTCCAGTGCGACCGTGACGCCGGTCCGCGGCGTCCCGAGCGCGGCGAGCGCGAAGAGGGCGAAGACGGTATTGGCCGTGTTAGCCCCACTCGTGGCGACGATGAACCCGCGATCGGCCTCGCTCCGTGGAACCGCGGGGAGCGCTGCGACGGCCGCGATCGCCGCGGAGACGCCGGGGACGTAGCCGACGATCGCGCCCGCGAGCGACCCCGCGCTCGCGCTGACGCCGAGGTCGCGTTTGCCCATCGTGATCCGCGCGTCCGACTGCGGCGGGACGCCCTCGCCCCCCAGTGCGTCGATCAGGACCGGCGCGCCGAACAGTCCGGTGAAAAGCGGGGCGAGCACCCCGCCCGCATCGAGTGGAGCGGCGGGGTCGACGTCGAGCGTGGCCGCGCCGAGCGCGGCACTCGCGAGAAAGGCACAGAGTCCGCCGACGGCCGACCGCTTCGACGACTCGGTGACGACGAGAAAGGCAACGACGCCGCCCAAAAGTAGCGGGAGATGGGATCGGACTGTCGGATAGCCGCGGACCATGACCCACGTGATCGGGATCGCGAGCGGGACCGCCAGGGCGACCGCGAGCCCGGAGCCGACCGCCGACAGCCGGAGCGCCTCCCGTCCCCGTCCCGCGATGACGAGCCGGTGGCCCGGAAGGGCGGCGACGGCGGTCGCGGCGTCCGGTACGCCGAGCGCGAGCGCGGGGACGATGTCCAGAAACGAGTGGACGACGCCTGCGCCGAGCATGGCGACGCCGACGAGAAGGGGGTCGGCGGGGATCGAGGGAGCGACTCCGGCGAGCAGCAGCGCGAAGTTGTTGGCGTGAAGCCCGGGGACTAATCCGCTCACCGCGCCGAGCGCCGCGCCGCCAAACAGGAACGCAAGCGCGGCGGCTGCGAACGTCGGGTCGAGCACCGGGCGGACCAACGCGTCCATCCCGGCGACGTGGCCGCGGCATGGTTCATAAACTCCGGGACCGGCGACGACGGGTCACCAGCCGGTCAGTCGATTGCCCGGGGTCGCCCGATCGGTCGAGTAGCCTGTCGGCTCGGGGGTGGGTCGGATGACGTTCGTGAGAGGAACCGATCAGGCCGGCGCGGCCGCCTGCGCCTTCTTCTGGGTAATGTAGCCGGCGATCCGGTTGCGGACGCCCTTCGATTCGACGTTCGTCAGCGCGGAGACGCTCTCCTTGTTCGTCTCGAAGTCCGTGTTGAACGACTGGGGGTATCGCTCCAGCAGGACGTTCGCGAGCTGTTTGATGTACTTGGGCTTGATAGCCATGTCGAGCGGTACCGGCGGCGCGGACTAAAAGGGTTCGTTCCCGTACGAGCGGCCGTGACGAAGGAATCCGCCGGCGCGACGGTCGAACCCGTCACCGGGAGTCAGCGCTGCCGTCATCGTGACCCGCGTCGTCGCGGTCCACGTCGACCGCTCGCCACCCCGTCGCCTCGTCGATCCGCGCGAACGCCTCGCGCTCCGCGGGACCGCCACACCGGTCGACGACATCGGCGAAGTACCGGAGTCGATCGAGCAGTTCCGGAGTATCGTATGCGGGAACGTCCAGTCGTGAGGCCGCAACGGTGGCGTCGACGACCGCCCCGAACCCGCGGTTGACGGTCGGCACGCGCTCGGATCGAACCGCACAGTCGACCGGCGTCAGCGCCCACGTCCGGACGGTAACGTCGCCGGTTTCCTCGGCTCCGACCTGTTCGGCTTCGACCTCCACCCACGCGTCCGCGTTCGGCAACACCGGCTCGGACTCCTCGCGGACGGTGAGCGCCGCGTCGACGAACTCACGGGGGTCGACGGTGAACTGGACGACGCCGCCGCCACGCTCGGTGAAGTTCCGCCAAGTTCGGGTCCGCCCGTAGGTTCGAGCGGTGACACGGCCGTCGGCTTCGATAACGCCCTCGTCGTTCCCGTCCGGCACGTGAAGTCCGAGCGCAGCCATGTTCCACCGATCGTTGGGGCCGAGGGTCGCGACGACCGACTCGGTGACGCCGCGGAGCTCGACGGGCCAGTCGGCGTCGGTCATGCGTCTCCCCCCGGCCCGGGATCGAAGTTCGAACCGACCGTCACCCCGCGACGGAGCGCGACGTACAGTGCCGCACAGGTGATGTCGGCCGTGGTTCCCGGATTGATCCCCCGGTCGACGAACGCCCCGGCCAGCTCCGCCGCCGCGTCGCGGTCGATCCCGTGGACCGTGTCGGCGTCTGGCGGGTGATCGGCGTCGACCGCTCGTTCCGAGTTCGGCCCGCCGGACGTCACCACCTCGGCCGCCCGGTCGGTCGCCTCACGGGCCGTCGCCGGGTCGTGAGCGGTCGCGACCAGCGTGTCGGGCTCGGTCGCGAGCAGCCCGAGGAACGCGCGGGCGGCTCGGTCCGTGACCGGACCCTCGTCGGTACGGATCCACTCCGCCGCCCGGAAGGTCCGGGGGAACCCCTCGACCCACTCCTGCGCGTTGCGGTCGGGCACCCGGTCCCCCTTCGGATCCGCGGACCGATCCATCACGTCCCGGAGCGTGATCCCCCGGTCGCGGAGCGTCGGCTCGGCGGCCCCCCCGCGGCGGACGTCGAGGTCGGCCGCGTCCGGCGGCGGCTCCGCGACCGCGACGTCGACGTGCTCGAACGCGCGGTAGAACGCAACCGCATCGTCGACGGTCGTCCCGCGAGTCACGCGGTCGAGGCCGTCTGGGGAGAGCCCCCTCGCCGGCGAGGGCTCGCCAGCCGGCGAGGGCTCGCCAGCTGACGAGAGCCCCCCGACCTCGGTCGCCCGCAGGAGCGGGACGAGCAGCAGCAGACAGCCGAACTGCGTGTTGGTGCCCGCACGGTCGGCCATGCCGGCGACCGCGCGTTCGAAGGCGTGACCGACCGCCCCGCCCCGGGCGGCCCGTTCGAGACCGGTACGGGCCCCGACCGCACCGCCGAGAAACGACTCGAAGTGGAGATCAGCGAGGTCACGATGGCGGTCGACGTTCCCGGGTTTGGGGGTGCCAGCGACTTCGAGAAGGAGCGCGAGCGTCGCATCGTCGACGGGGGAGCGTCGGAGCGTCATCGCGAGGGTCCCGGTTCGGCTCGTCGGCCGGACCCCTGCTCGGTATCACGCCCTAAGGCACCGATCTCATGACACTCCGCCACCGCCTCGGCGACCCGCGAGAGGATCCGGGGGTCGTCGCTCGGTCGGCCGACGCTCACCGCGTCCGCGCCGTGGGCGGCGTACTCGGCGACCGTCTCCCGACCCCTGACCCCGTTGTTGGCGACGACCGTGAGATCGAGGTCGTGCCGGGCGACCGCGTCCACGATGTCGGCGATGACGGGCTCGGAGTCCATCGCGTCGACGTGGAGCCAGTCCGCGCCGACCTCCGCGACCGCGACCGCGACGTCGACGAGATCGACCCCGGGGACCTCCGCGCGGACCTTCACGCTCGTCGTCGCCTCCGTTTCGGCCGCGGCAGCGACGTACCCCGTCAGCCGACCGGCGTCGGCCAACAGCGTCTCGCCGCAGCCGACCGCCCGAAGCTCCGGCTGGCGACAGTGCGCGTTGATCTCACACACCGCGTCGTGGTCGGCACAGACGGCCGCCGCCTCCCGCACGGGCTCAACCGTCGTGCTGCGGACGTTGACGCCGGGACGAACCGGGACGTCGCCGAGCGTGCGGAACTGGCGGTCGATCCACTCGACCGGGTCGTCGGGGAGGAACTCGGCGCGCCCGCGTTCGACGAGGTCGCGGGCGGCGGCCCGGCTCGCCGGGTCGAGCGCGATCCCGCCCATGACCGCGCAGTCGACGTGGGGGGCGGCCGCCCGCGACCACTCCGCGTCCGCCTCGCCGCTGAGGCTGGCGGCGACGAGGACGGGGCCGTTCCGGGTCACGACACCGCCCCCAACGCCCGGTCACACGCGCGAGCGACGCGCTCGGCGTCGTCGGCGTCGTCGATCCGCGTGTCGGTGTACTCGACGTGGACCCCCGCCAGTGCCCGGTCGATATCGGTCGGATCGTCGTCGTCGAGGACGACCGCGTCCGCGAAGGGGTAGGCGTCGGCGACGCCCGCGGTCGACGGGTCGAGGCCGACGCCGGCCATCAGCTCCGCCGCGGGTCCGGAGAACACCTCCCCGCCGACGAACGGCGAGACCGCGACGACGGGCGTCTCCGCGAGCGCGGCCTCGAACCCCGGAAGCGCCAGCATCGGTCCGATGCTCGTCACGGGGTTCGACGGACCGATCACGACCGGATCGGCGAGCGCTTCGCGGACCTCGGCGGTCGGCTCCGCGTCCCTCGACCCGCGGAACTCCACGTCGTCGACGGTCGGGGAGCCGCGGCGATCGACCCAGTACTCCTGGAAGTGTATCGTCTCCCCGCCGGCCGTGTGGACCAGCGTCGCCACCGGGTCGTCGGACATCGGGAGAAGGTCGACGTCGAGGTCGAACGCGTCCGCGAGCGTTCGGGTGATCTCGGTGAGTGTGTGCCCCTCGTCGAGCAGTCCCGTCCGTGTCAGGTGGACGGCACGGTCGCGGTCGCCGATCTCCATGAACTCCGCGACGCCGGAGAATCGTCGCCATCGGGCGATCTCACGGCCCGAGATCTGGGCCGCGTCGTCGAGGTATCGCGGGCCGCGATCGAGGCCGGCGGCGTCCGCGAGCCGACCCAGCTCCTCGTGAGTCGCCGTCGTGTCGTCGGCGATCCCCCACCACGTCTCGCGGTCGAGGACGCCGCCGCCCGCGAACAGCACGGTGTCGACGTCCGGACAGACGAGGTGGCCGCCGAGCTCGATGTCGTCACCGGTGTTGGCGACGACCGAGCTGTCGGCCGCCGGAAAGACGCGGGTTGCGCCGTCGAGCAGCTTCGGCGTCCCCGTGCCGCCGGCGAGGAACGTGACCATACGCCCGCAACGCGACGGCGGGATTTGTATCCTCGGCTCCGCGGGCGCTGGTGCGGATCGGCCGTGGAGGGTACGCCGAGACGGAACGGATTCGTTTATAAGCGAACGGTGCCGCTCGACGGCTACTACGGTCGGCGCATCCCGCTGAGCGGCCGATTATAAGTGGCCGAGGCGTTGGAGGCCTTCGCCGCTGATCCACAGTCAACCACTTATACGCAAGCCGCTGGGGGATCTGTGCGTATTCGCCGCCGATCCACGATCGATCACTTATAAATTATCGACGACGATCCGCGATCACCGGTAGCCTTTTTCAGGAAACCCATACATCCTCGCCGTATGGTCCTCGACGCCATACTCACCGTCGTGGTCGCGTTCGCCATCGTCGTTTCGGGATCGTATATTGGTGCGAAGATGGCGCTCAACACCGTGTTCGGCCGAGATTTCGACCCGACGGAGATGGATCCCTCCGCTTCGTCGGAGTCCGAACCCCGTGACGCGGACGAGTGACTCCCGGTCCACGGAGTCGACTACTTATAAGCGACACTCGTCTGCATCCCGTCCGTATTAAACGCGCTCCCGGCCGCCTCGTCGCCGAGGACGATCACGCCCGCGCCGGATCCCGTTAGCTCCTCGAACTCGCGTATCGCCCCGTCGGCGGCCGCCTGCGCGTCGAGGCCGTCGTCGAGGTGGTCGACCGCGCGCCGCGAGAGCGTTACCCGCGCGATATCCTCGCCGGCCCCCGTCGCGCTCGCGCCGCCGGCCTCGGTACAGAAGAAGCCCGACCCGACCTGTGGTACGTCGCCGACCCGTCCCGCCAAGGCGAACGACCGCCCGCCCGTGGAGGTTGCTGCCGCGAACGTTTCGCCGTCGGTGGCGACCGCACCAACCGTGTCGTGGTCGGGGGTGGTCCGCTTGTTTCCGCCGTTTCCCGCCTGATCGTCGCCGGAACCGAACCGCGTCTCCAGCCACGCCAGGTGCTCGCGCGGGCCACCTTGGGGCGGATCCTCCGCCTCGTATCGCTCGCGCTTCTCCTCGGTGGTCAGATCGACGCCCGTCTCCACGCCGAAGTCGTCAGCGAGGTCGACCGCGTGTTCGCCGGAGAGGAGGATATGCGGCGTCTCCGCCAGCACGACGCGGGCGACCGACACCGCGGCTTCGACGCCCGGCATCGAGCAGGCCGCGCCGATCGACCGGTCCGAGGTCATGAGGCCGGCGTCGGTGCGGACGACGCCGTCCGACTGGAGCGCGCCGCCGGTACCGGCGTTGAACCGCGGGTTCGCTTCGAGAACCCGAACCGCAGACTCGACCGCGTCGAGCGGGGTCGCCGCCGCCGCACCCGTCTCCGCCGCCTCGTCGAGGGTCGCCTGTCGGGGCTCGGGCTCGTTTGGGACTCCGCCCGCGCCGCCGTGAACGATGATGCGCATGGAAATCCCTCCCGACGGCGACCTCATAAGGGTCCGGAAAGCGGCGGGGAAAGGGGAAAGCGCGTCCGGATCGGTCGGTTCGGGAACGGCACGGGAGCGAGAGCGGGTCCCCGATCGGGCGACCGTTTTTATATCCGGTCGGCCGAAACGCCGTACATGGCGAACCCCCCGCCGACCTCCGTGCTCCTCCCCACGATCCGGTGGACCGATGCTTGTGACGAAGTCGCCGAGCAACTCAGGCCCGACGACGAACTCCTCGTGATCTGTGACACGGGGGCGGATCCGGTAGCGGACCGCACCGGCCGCGTCAACGGCGACGAGAACCGCACAGTCGACGAGGACCTGCCGGACAACGTCCGTATCGTCTTCGCGGGCGAGCCGACGGACCGTTCCGGGAAGGCGAACGCCATCGCAGCAGGAATGAACGCAGCCGGACATGACCGGATCGTCTGGACCGACGACGACTTCCACCACCCACCGGACTGGCTCGACCGGCTTCACGTCGACTACGAACGACAGGGGCCGACCACGGAGCGGCCGGCGTTCGTCGGCCGCGACCCGCTCGGCGTCCTCCTCGAACCCGCATACCTGATCGGCGGGACCCTCCCCGTCGCCGTCGGCGGGATCGTCTGGGGCGGGGCCGTGATCTTCGAGCGTGACGACGTCGACGAGGACGCGTTCCTTGCGGATCTCCGCCGCGCGCTCAGCGACGACGGGGCCCTGAGCGAGCACCTCGACGTGACCGCCGCGGACCGAACCCGGCTCGTTCCTGCCGGCGGTTCCATCCGCGAGTCGCTGGAGCGGTTCGTTCGGTTCGTGTGGATCACCCGCTACTACGCGCCGCGCACGACCGCGTTCAACGTCCTTCTCGCGGTCGTGATGGCGGCGGCGTGTCTGGTCGCTCCGCTTCCGATCGTCGGGCTCCTCACTCTCGTCTCGGCGGCGACGTACGCGTGGACCGGGCTCCGGCGGCCGACGTTCCTGCTGGCCGGGCCGGCCGTCCTCGCCATGCCCGCGTTGCTGGCGTACGCGTTCGGCCGCCGGACGTTCGTGTGGGGAGGCCGACGCTATCGGTGGGCCGCGAAATACGATGTCGACGTGGTCGGCTGGACCGAGGGTAACTGAACGAACGTCCGCCCGAACCGAAAACGGCAGGCACTTTACGGCGGTGGGAGAATTTTCGGCCGTTATGAGCTACGACAAGGTCGAGGTCCCCGACGACGGGGAGCGGATTACGCTTGCTGACGAGGAGACCGGCGAGTTGAACGTCCCCGAGAACCCGATCATCCCGATCATTCACGGCGATGGGATCGGCACCGACGTCGGACCGGCCGCACAGCGAGTCCTCGATGCTGCCGCCGAGGCGACCGGCCGCTCCATCGCGTGGATGCGCGTGTACGCCGGCTCCGCTGCTCGCGAAAAGTACGACGAAAACCTCCCCGAGGACACCGTCTCGGCCATCCGCGACCACCGTGTCGCGATCAAGGGCCCGCTGACCACCCCCGTCGGTGCCGGCTTCCGATCGCTGAACGTCGCGCTCCGCCAGACGCTCGACATGTACGCGAACGTCCGGCCGACCTACCACATTGACGGCGTCCCGTCGCCCGTCACGAACCCCGAGGCGATGGACATGATCACGTTCCGCGAGAACACCGAGGACGTGTACGCCGGCGTCGAGTGGGAGGCCGGCACCGACGAGGTCGAGCAGGTACGCGAGTTCCTCGAGGACGACATGGAGATCGCCGACATCATCCACGACGGCCCGGTCGGCATCGGCGTCAAGCCCATCTCCGAGTTCGGCTCCAAGCGGCTCATCCGCGAGGCGATCGACTACGCGCTCGAAAACGACCGTGACACCGTCACGCTCGTCCACAAGGGGAACATCATGAAGTTCACCGAGGGCGCGTTCCGCGACTGGGGCTACGAGGTCGCCGAGGAGGAGTACGGCGACGACGTGCTCACCGAGGACGAACTGTGGGACGAGCACGACGGCGAACAGCCCGACGACACGGTCGTCGTCAACGACCGCATCGCCGACAACATGCTCCAGCAGCTGTTGACCCGGACCGACGAGTACGAGGTCATCGCGACGATGAACCTCAACGGCGACTACATGTCCGACGCGGCCGGCGCACAGATCGGCGGGCTGGGAATCGCACCCGGCGTCAACTACGGGCACGGCCGCGCACTCGCTGAGCCGGTCCACGGCTCCGCGCCCAAGTACGCCGGCGAGAATAAGGTGAACCCGACCGCGATGATCCTCTCGGGACGCGAGATGCTCGATTACCTCGGCTGGTCCGATGCCGCCGACCTCGTGCGTGACGCCGTCGAGGAAACCATCTCCTCGGGCAAGGTCACTTACGACCTTCACCGGCAGATCGAGGGCGGCGAGAAGCTCGCGACGAGCGAGTTCGCGGACGCCGTCGTCGAGAAGATCGAAACGCTGTCGTAGACAACGCTTCGGGCGTTCGAAGATCTCCGAAGGCATCGGGAAGCTCTCGTAGAGAGTTTCTCTGACCGCTGTCCTTCGGCCGAAGGCGTCGAAACCAGTTCCGGACGGTTCGTATGTCGACGTCGGTCGGCGAGAGCGAGGACGGCGACGCGACGACGGGTATCAGCGCCGATAACCGATCACCGTATTTTAAATACAACTGGAGCCTACCCACGTCAATGAAAGTCCAGTTCGAGTGCTCCTGTTCGGAGGACATCTCGGAGTTCACTCGAGGCGAGACGAGCCGAGGCGTTCACGTCGAGTGCGGGAACTGCGGTGCGGTGTATGCGGTCACGATCACTGAACTCGATTGATCGGGGACCCGACCGTTTCGAGAACCGGACCGTTTCGAGAACCGGACCCCCTCGGGAGTCATCCGCCGACCCGTGGACCGTCGGCCGACGTGAACCGAAGTCGGACCGTCGTTCCGTCGTCGCCTGCGTCGAACTGAACCGTCCCGCCCTGTAGTTCACACATCCACTTGACGAGCCACAGCCCGATGCTGCTCGCATGGGACAGCGGTGTCTCCTCCTCGGCGCGAAGTACCGCCCGCTCGTCGGCCGGGATCCCCGGTCCGTTGTCATGGACCTCGAGACAGGTCGTCGTCCCGTTCTTGTCGATCCGCGCGACGACGCGCCGCCCGGGCTCGTGGTTGTGTGCGATCGCGTTCTCGAACACCTCCCGGACCGGATAGCCGACCGAGTCGTCGGCGCGGATCCACGCGGACTCCGGAACGTCGACGTCGATGTCGGCCTCGTCGGGATCGAGATCGGTGACGACCTCGGCGACGATCGCCGCGAGATCGACGCGGTCGTCCGTCGGCTCACCGGAGGCGTCCTCGATGACCCGCAGCTTCTCGCTTATTTCCACGATGTTCTCCGTCGTCTCGCGGATCGTCTCCAGACACTCGTGACTCCGCTCGTCGTCCAAGCGTCGCTCCAGCAGATCGGCGTATCCTTGGATGACGTTGAGATCGTTTCGGACGTTGTGACGAAACACGCGGCTCAGGACCTGTAACTGCTGATTCGACGTTTCCAGCTCCGCGCGGGCGGCCGTCGCCCGGCGAGAATGATGGGTCACCGCCCCGTAGAGGAACACGGACGAGAGCCCCACGAGGAGCCAACCGCCGAGAAGCCACGTCGGCGTCCAGCCCCCGGCGACTCCGAGTACGCCGACGAGGACATCGACCGCCGGCACGGACGCCGTCCCGAGGCCGAGATACAGGCCGACGACGACGTGGGGGGATCGATCGAACGGTCGGTCCGGAACTAATTTCATGGATGTGACGGTTAAGACCAGTAGAACAATTATACAACTAACAGCAGCACATCTTGTGTATTAAGTCTTCACCGTCGGGCAAAAAGAGCTGGGTCCGGGACGGGGCGTCGGTGGATCGGCGTCACCACTCCTTACAGTCGGGGCAGACGAACGCTCCGTCCTCTTCCCACAGCCGCCGCACCGTGTCTCCACAGCGTTCACAGCGTCCGCCCTCGCTCGCCCACGCCGACGTCGTCGTTGCCGGATCGACGTCATCCGTGGCGACGGGACCGGTCTCGTTGTCCTCGACCGAACTGACATCGTCGTCGTCGTTCCCGGTTTTGGCGACGTCGTCGTCGGAGACGACACCGCTGGTGTCGGACCCGGTGTCGTCCTCGACGGGAGGAACGTGCTCGTCGTCCTCCGGGTACTCGTCGCCCTCCGCGCCGTCACCGCTCGGACCGCCGGCGAACTCGTCGAGCGAACGGTCCTCGGGCATCTACGCCTCCCGTCGCAGCCTCGCAACGACGTACTCGCGCTCCAACTCGCCGAGGAACTCCCCGAGACGGGGCCCCTGCGTCTCGTCGAAGAAGAGGCGATACCCCGCCGCGAAGAAGTCGGCGACCTCGATCCCGTGTTCGCGGGCGGTCTCGTACATCTCGCCCTGGATCGCCTCGCCGTCGTGTCCCTCGGCGACGAAGTCGGCCAGATCGTCGAGCGCCGCGGCCACGTCGTCGTCGAACTCGGCGTCCGGGAGGTCGGTCTGGAGCCGATAGTCGTACTCGTTGTTCGTTCGCTCGGCCCACGTTCGGGCCTTTTCGACCCGCTTGAGCGCCTCCTCGACCGCCCACTCGGGTGTGTCCTCCTCGAAGTGCCCCTCGTCGCGTGCGAGCTGCTCGCGGAACGCGGGGTCCTCGACCATCCCGAGCACGGCGGCGAAGGTGTACGGGAGTCGGACCCGCTCCTCGCGAACCTCATCGACCGGGCGGGGCTCCGTCCCGCCGGAATCCGGTTGATGCCCGCCGACCACGAACGGGTACGCGCGCTCGGCGAACCGCGTCAGCTCCTCGTCGTCGACCTCGCCGAAGTACGCCCGCTCGAACCGGTCGAACCGGTCGACGAGCTGGTCGATACGCTCGATGTCGAGGTCCCGAGCCTTCTTCGGATGGAGCGCGAAGAAGTACCGGACGACCTCGGGTTCGAGTACTTCCAGCAGCTCCGGCACGGTGACGACGTTGCCCGCCGACGAGGAGAGTGCCTCCCCGCCGAGCGTGAACCACTCGTACACCATCGGCACCGGGGGGTCGATCCCGAACACGTTCCGTGCGAGGTCCACGCCGGAGGGCCACGACCCCTCCGCGTGGTCCTTCCCGAACGGCTCGAAGTCGACGCCCAGTACCTGCCACTGGGCGGGCCACTCCAGCCGCCACGGGAGCTTCCCGTCCCGGAACGTGGCGGTCCCCTCGTGGCCACACCCCTCGATCGTGTCGCCGCCGACATCCATGTCGGTACAGACGTACTCGACGGTCTCGGTCTCGACGTCCACCGAAACCACCGTCTCCGTGACCTTGCCACACTCGGCACACACCGGATTGAACGGAACGTACTCGTCGTCGACCTTGTCTTGATACTTCCCGAGCACCTCGCGAACGCCGTCGAGATCCGAGAGCACGGTTCGGACCGCGTCGTCGAAGGATCCCTCCGCGTACAGTTCGGTGTTCGACACCATCTCGATCGGAACGTCGAGCCGCTCGGCGTCCGCGCGCAACAACGCCGCGAAGTGGGCCGCGTACGACTCGCGCTCGCCGAAGGGATCCGGAATTGCTGTGTACGGCTTCCCGAGATTTCGACCCAGTGCGCCGGCATCGACGTCGCCGAGGCCGACGATCTCGCCGTCGGCGTTCGCCAGCTTCCGGGGCACCTTCCGGAGGGGGTCCTTGTCATCGGAGGTGAACACCTGACGGACCTCGTGGCCGCGCTCGCGGAGCACCTCGGCGACGAAGTAGCCGCGCATGACCTCGTTGACGTTCCCCACGTGTGCGACGCCAGAGGGTGAGACGCCGCCCTTGATCACGATCGGGTCCTCGGGGTCACGCGCCTCGATCTCGTCGGCGACGACGTCGGCCCAGAAGGCGTGGAAGGCGTCGTCTCCGGCGGTACTCTCGTCCGCACCGCCCGCGTCGCCCGCGCCCCCCCGGTCCGCCGCCTGTTCCGACAGGATGTGCGGCGAGTCGTCGGTCATTCCTCGTCCTCCGCCCACGCGGCCGGCTCGGTGCTTCTCTCGGGGACGACGTTCGTTCCCGTGTGTTCACCGTGGAGAACCGCGTCGACGACGGCGTCGGGATTGGTGCCGTCGAGGACGATCGATCTGATGCCGGCCCGGTCGATCAGCTTCGCCGCGAGGAGGTCGACGGGGGCCGACGCGCCGGCGTTCCGACTCATCGGGAGCACGACGTCGACCAGCTCCGCGGGCGAGAGCGTCTCGAACCGGGTCGCGTCGTCGTGGCGGTTCGGGTCGACGTCGTAGACGCCGTCGGCGCTCGTCGCGAACACCAGCAGGTCGGCGTCGACCGACTCGGCGAGCGCGGCGGCGACCGCGTCGGTGGTCTGTCCGGGGGTCATTCCGCCCATCACGGGGATCTCTCCGCGTCGGAGCGCCGCGGCCGCCTCGTCATAGCCCGTCGCTGGCGATGGGGCCGCCACGTCGCCGAGCGCGGCGATCAGCAGGCGGGCGTTGAGGCGCGTGGTTCCGATCCCCAACTCGTCGAGCTCCACCTCGTTTGCGCCCAGCTCTCGGGCCGTCGTGATGTACTCGCGGGCGACGCCGCCCCCGCCGACGACGACGCCGGACGCACACTCCTCGCCCGCCAACCGTTCGAGCGCGTCGGCGTAGGCGGCGACGCGTTCGGGATCGAGCTCCGGCGCGAGCACGCTCCCGCCGATGGAAACGACGACTCTCATTGCGTTCGGATAGCCCTGTCGCCGGCTTAAGGATTATCAAGCGGGGATGAGGAAGGGGGCAGGACAGCCGAGGGTGAAACCCACATGGAAAACTGTTTAGGATCGTCCGCAAGTTTTGCGGGCATGAAGGTTCACGTCGGGGCGGCGGCGACGGCGGAGGAGGCGGCAGCGATCGCCCGATCGCTCGCCGAACACCTGGGGGTCGGCGTCGACGTCCACGTCGGCGACGACGACGAGCCGACCGCGAGCGCCGACCCGCCCGAGGCCGAGTACCCGCTCGACGACGAGCTCGGGCCCACGGACCGCGAGCGCGACCTCCGCGCGGAGATCGACGACATCCTCGAAGGCGGTCCGGAGAAGTACAGGGATCGCCTTCCCGACCAAGGGAAGCTGTTCGTCCGCGATCGGCTCGACCTCTGGTTCGGGGGCGAAGGCGGGACGCGCGGGACGGGGGACGCGAGCACGGATGAGGACGGCACCACCAGCGATCCCGCCGGGCTCCACTTCGAGGACGGGAAGTTCGCGGCGTTCGACGACTGGCATCCCGACTCGCCCGACGGCGACGAGTACGACGAGGGTGACCGCGTCCCCGGCGACGGGCTGTTGACGGGCGCCGCAGCGTTCGAGGGGCGCGACGTCCACTTCATGGCCAACGACTTCACCGTGAAAGCGGGGTCGATGGCGGCGAAGGGCGTCGAGAAGTTCCTCCGGATGCAACAGCGCGCGCTGAAGACCGGCAAGCCTGTGCTCTACCTGATGGACTCCTCCGGTGGCCGGATCGACCAGCAGTCCGGCTTCTTCGCCAACCGCGAGGGGATCGGGAAGTACTACTACAACCACTCGATGCTGTCGGGCGCGGTGCCGCAGATCTGTGTCCTCTACGGTCCGTGTATCGCCGGTGCGGCGTACACGCCCGTCTTCGCCGACTTCACCGTGATGGTCGAGGGAATGTCCGCGATGGCGATCGCTTCACCGCGAATGGTGAAGATGGTCACCGGCGAGGAGATCGAGATGGCAGATCTCGGCGGCCCCCGGGTCCACGCGGAGGAGTCGGGCTCCGCGGATCTGGTCGCCCGCGACGAGGAGCACGCCCGCGAACTCGTCGCCGATCTGATCACGTACCTCCCGGACCAAGCGGGTGAGAACCCCCCCAAGTCGGAGCCGAAACCCCCGAAGCTCTCTCCCGACGGCATCGACGAGCTGATCCCCGAGTCGCCGAACCGACCGTACGACGTCCGCGACCTGCTCGACCGGATCGCGGACGCGGAGTCGGTCTTCGAGCTGAAAGAAGGATACGGCCCGGAGATCGTCACCGCGTTCTGTCGGATCGACGGCCGACCGGTCGGCGTCGTCGCGAACCAGCCGACGGAGCGCTCGGGGGCCATCTTCCCGGACGCCGCGGAGAAGGCCGCGGAGTTCATCTGGACCTGTGACGCCTACGAGGTACCGCTCCTCTATCTGTGTGACACGCCGGGGTTCATGGCCGGCTCGCAGGTGGAGCAGGACGCCATCTTGGAGAAGGGTAAGAAGATGATCTACGCCACGTCGTCGGCGACGGTCCCCAAACAGACCGTCGTCACACGAAAGGCGTACGGCGCGGGCATCTACGCGATGGGCGGTCCCGCCTACGACCCCGAAAGCGTCATCGGGCTCCCCTCCGGCGAGATCGGGATCATGGGTCCGGAGGCCGCGATCAACGCCGTGTACGCCCGGAAGCTCGCCGACATCGACGATCCGGAGGAGCGCGCGGAGACGGAGGCACGGCTCCGCGAGGAGTACCGCCGCGACATCGATATCCACCGGATGGCCAGCGAGGTTGTCATCGACGAGATCGTTCCTCCCTCGCAGCTCCGGGCGGAACTTGCGGCCCGCTTCGCGTTCTACGAGGACGTCGAGAAGGATCTCCCGGACAAGAAACACGGCACAATAGTGTGATTACAGCCCGATCAAGGCGCTCGCGGCACCCTCCAGCCCAAACGCGACGATGACGAGCGCGCCCGCGTACGCAGTCGATCCCGCAAGCGACGCAGCGGCGAACCGGGAGGCCGATACCGACGACCCCGCGGACGGGACCGCGAGCCACCCGCGGATCCCGGGAACCGTGTTGGACACGGCGACCGCCGGGAGTCCCCAGCGGTCGAACCAGTCGGCCGCGCCGTCGGCGCGGTCGGGCGCGATGGGGACCAGTCGTGACTCCGCCGGGTCGACGTCGAACCGGCGGACGAGAACGAAAAGCAGGAGCTGGCCGAGGGTCGCGCCGACGACCGCGGCGATCAGGACCGGGAGAAAGGCGATGAGGCTCGTTCCGACCGCGAGCACCGTGGCGACGAACAGCGTGCGCGTCGGGATCAGCTTCCCGACCAGCGCGCCCTCTAGAACGAACACACAGAGGAGTACGACGGCACCGTAGGTCCCGACGAGGGCGAATAGCGTCTCGAACGCGGACCCGAGCATACGGCATATTGGGCGGCCTCGTATATAGCTCTTCCATCGAGGGAGTGACACGCACGCGAGGCGACACGCCCGTGCCGCCATAGGACGGCGCGACGCGGGCTTTTTGTTCGCGACGCACTCACGGAGGGTATGATCGACGTCGGCGTCAAGGCCCCCGATTTCATCGCACCGGCCGTCTCCGACGGGACGGGCGTCGAGTTGGAGCTATACCGGCTGGTTGAGGCAAACCGCGCCGTCGTGGTGTCGTTCGCGCCCGCGAACTTCGTGCCGACGTGTACCGCCGCGTTCGCCGCGATACGGGACGCCGGCTGGCACGACCACCCTGACCTCGCCGTCGTCGCCGCCACCGGCGACTCGCTGTTCTCGGGGTTCGCGTACGCCGACCGGTTCGATCTCCCCTTCCCGATCGTCTC
>OBKM01000657.1_pt1 | contig 16651 bp, 15 predicted proteins | sample 1519691 | NCBI WGS metagenome assembly OBKM01 (sample SAMEA37050418, study PRJEB22526) | metagenome | biome: saline pan; feature: lake; material: water | place: Egypt | collected 2015 | depth 0.5 m | reverse complement strand
ACGGCGACGCCTTCGAAAAGCAGCTGTTACGGAGCTACGCCCGGTGGATCGAGTATAACGCGTAGGTGACCGCGGTAAACGACATCCTCGTAACCGTTACTGTCCTCCTCGTTATCGTCTCCTTCGCGTACGTGGTCGTCGGGATCGCCGTGGTCGCGGCCGGCCTCCAGACGCTTTTCATCGCCATCGGGTTCGTCGCGTTCACCCTCCCGATGGCGTGGCTCGTCAGGCTCGCCTACCACATGGATCATCTCGGGACGCCGAGTGAGGAAGCCGACATCGAGACGTTCTCCAGCGTCCGCCTCTCGAAAGGCGGGACGCGAGCGGAGGGGCTCGCCGCGCTCAAGCGGATGCTTCTGGGATGGACGCCGGAGCCCGACGACGCCGACGGGTGATCCAGTAGGATCCGAGCCCACGGACACGGCCGACGGTGTCCACTTTCACTCCGGTCCCGACGGGGTTTTACGTTCCGGGAGGTTTAGCTCCCGGTAGATGACTTCGTATCAGTCGGAACTCGGTGAGGGCGACGGCGCAGTCGCCGAGGAGCTCGCCGAGAACCAACGCTCCATCTCCATCGCCGAGTTCTTCGAGAAGAACAAACAGATGCTCGGCTTCGACAGCGACGCGAAGGCGCTCGTCACGGCTGTCAAGGAAGCAGTCGACAACGCCCTCGATGCGACCGAGGAGGCCGGCATTCTGCCCGATATTTACGTCGAAATCGAGGAATCGGGCGGTTACTACCGACTCGTCGTCGAGGACAACGGGCCTGGGATCACGAAAGAACAGATCCCCAAGGTGTTCGGGAAGCTGTTGTACGGATCGCGTTTCCACTCCCGGGTTCAGTCCCGTGGCCAGCAAGGAATCGGCATTTCAGCCGCTGTACTGTACTCTCAGCTCACTTCAGGCAAGCCGGCGAAGGTCACCTCCAAGACCGAAAACGGCGACGGCGCGAAGTACTTCGAACTCACGATCGATACGGACACGAACGAACCCGAGATCGACGTCGAGTCCGACACGACCTGGGAACGGCCCCACGGCACCCGAATCGAGATCGAGATGGAGGGGAATATGCGGGCGCGAAAACAGCTCCACAACTACATCAAGTACACGTCGGTCGTGAACCCCCACGCGAGAATCGAGTTCCACGAACCCGACGAGTCGTTCAAATCCGAGCGCGCGACGGACGAACTCCCGCCCGAAACCGAGGAGATCCGTCCCCACCCACACGGGGTCGAGTTGGGGACGCTCCTGAAGATGCTGGATTCGACGGAGTCGTACTCGCTTTCGGGCTTTCTGCAGGGTGAGTTCACCCGCGTCGGCGCGAAGACGGCCGACAGCGTTCTGGACAACTTCAGGGACAGACAGTTCGGCCGGGAAGTCGCGTGGCGTCCCCCAGCCACAAACGACGAGGCCGACATCGAGTCGGCGGTCACGGACGCCGTTGCGAACAAAAGCTCGGCGGCGACGGCGGCGTTCGCCGAACGGCTGACCGAGGAGGTCGGCACTCACGATCGGATCGCCCACGCCGAACTCACGGCGCTCGTCGACGAAACCGCCGCGGACATCGAAACCGAGTTCGACGAGACGTTCGGATCGACCGTCAGGGAGAACGCGGTCGAGGCCGCCTGGGCCGAAGTGACGAACGGTCGGTCGGCCGACTGTTATCGGACCGTGGACGACGCCACGACGAAACGGAAGGACGATGCGGCTATCGAAGGGCTCGGAGACAGGCTGGCCGATAAGTTCGACCGGCAGGGGGATCACAGAAACCGTGTCACTCGCGAGGAACTCCGGACGTTCATCGACCGCGCCGCCGACGCCACGGAGGAGTACGACGACGCGACGTTCGGCGAGACGGCCAGGGAGAACATCGTCGATGCGGTCTGGGAGCGATCCGTGACCGTCCCCGACGATCCGCCGAAAGTCACTCGCGTGGCTGCCGATCGGGACACCGCGGCTCGGTTCCTCGAAGCGATGCGCGAGACCGACATTCTCGCGCCGCCGACGAACTGTCTCGCGCCGATCTCCGAGGAACTCGTCCTCGCCGGGCTCAAAAAAGAGTACGACGCGGCGTTTTACACCTCTGTCACCCGGGACGCGGCGGTCCACGGCGGTGACCCGTTCGTCGTCGAGGTCGGGATCGCCTACGGGGGCGAAATCGAAGCCGAGGGCTCCGTCGAGGTCCTTCGGTTTGCCAACCGTGTCCCGCTGGTGTATCAACGGGGCGCGTGTGCCACCGTCGACGTGCTGAAAAACGTCAACTGGCGCAACTACGGCCTCGATCAACCGGGCGGCAGCGGGATGCCCGGCGGCGCGGCGGTGATCATGGTTCACGTCGCTTCGACGAGCGTCCCCTTCACGAGCGAATCGAAGGACGCGGTGGCGAACATCCCCGAGATCGAGGACGAACTCCGGCTCGCCCTCCAGGAGGCCGGCCGAAACCTCCAGTCGCATTTAAAAAAGCAACGCTCCCTGGAGAAACGGCGGCGAAAACAGGACGTCATCGCCGACATCCTTCCGGAGATGGCCGAGAAGCTCTCGGAAGTGACCGGCCGCGAACCCCTCGACGTCGAGGATTCGTTGGCCCGGATCATGAACAACGTCCTCGTCGAACGGACGACGGAGGGATCGACGGTCCGGCTGTCGATCCACAACTACGGCGGCACGAACATTACCCCCGACGTAACCGAGATCGTCACCGCTGACCCAGGCGAGCCGGACGATGCGACGGTCGTCGAGATGGACGGCGAGTGGTTCCTGAAGTGGTCGCCGACGGTCGAAAGCGGGGGGACGGCGACGCTCGAGTACGAGACCGACGGCGACGCGGCGTTCGACGTTTCCGTCGACGGCGTCGAGGCCGAAAAAATCACCATCAACGCATAACATGAGCACGGAATCAGACACGGACACGAAAACGGACGAGGAACTCGCCCGCGAACGGCTTATCGACCTCGCAAGCGAGTTCTACGACCAGTTCGCCGACGGAACGGTCCCCGAAATGGAGATCCCGACCCGGACGAAAAGCAACATCGTCTTCGACGAGGACAAAGACGTCTGGGTGTACGGCGACCGGACGTCGACCCGGTCGGCAAACAGCGTCCGCGGCGCACAGAAGCTGCTGAAAGCGATCTACACGATCGAGTTCCTGGCCGATCAACTCGAAGAAGACCGTTCCTCGACGCTCCGGGAGCTGTATTATCTCTCGGAGTCGTGGGACGAGGAGCGCGCGCAGTTCAGCGGGCAGGACGAATCCAACCAGCTCGTGGAGGATCTCGAAATCGTCAGCGAGGTCACCCGCGAGGACTTCCATATGCGCCCCGAGGAGTCCGGCGCGACGATCATGGGGCCGCTGTACATCCGCGAACAGACCCGCCGGGGCGAACGGGAGATCCACTGCCAAGAAGACGTCGGCGAGGGCGGCTATCAGATCCCGAACAACCCCGATACGATCGAGTTTCTCGACCACGACGCGGATTTCGTCCTCTGTGTCGAGACGGGTGGGATGCGGGATCGGCTCGTCGAAAACGGGTTCGACGAGGAGTACAACGTCATCGTCGTTCATCTGAAAGGCCAGCCGGCGCGGGCGACCCGCCGCATCACGAAGCGGCTCAACGGCGAGTTGGGACTGCCGACGGTCGTCTTCTGTGACGGCGACCCGTGGTCGTATCGGATCTACGCCTCCGTCGCCTACGGCTCGATCAAATCCGCACACCTCTCGGAGTACCTCGCGACGCCCGACGCGGAGTACGTCGGTATTCAGCCGGTCGATATCGTCAACTACGACCTGCCGACCGACCCGCTCAGCGACTCGGATATCAACGCCTTAGAGAGCGAACTCGAGGACCCACGGTTCCAAGACGACTACTGGATCGAACAGATAGAACTCCAACTCGACATCGGCAAGAAGGCCGAACAGCAGGCGCTTGCCTCCCGCGGGCTCGATTTCGTCACCGATACGTATCTCCCCGAGCGTCTCGACGAGATGGGTGTTATATAAGCCCCGTTCTACCCGGCGCTCAGCCGCCGATCCCGAGCGTTTCCGGCACGTCGGCGAGTGAGTCGGCGACGTAGTCGGGACGGACGTCGCTGTTTTCGATGTCTTCGTCCGTCGACACGCCGGACCGGACCAGTACGGTCGTCATTCCGGCCCGTTCGCCGAGCGCGATGTCGGTGTTCAGACGGTCACCGACGACGAAACACCGCTCGGCCGGACGGTCGAGTTCCGCGAGGGCGGCTCGTTGGGCCTCGATCGAGGGCTTTCCCAACACTTTTTTCGGCGCTCGATCGGCCGTCCCGCCCACGGCGTTGACGATGGCTCCGGAGCCGGGGACCATCCCGTCGGCCGCGGGAATCAACAGATCGGGGTCGGTCCCGTAGAACGTCGCCCCGGCTTCGATCGCCCGGTAGCCGGCGACTAAGTCGTCGTAATCGAACGCCTGCGTCCAGGAGACGACGAGGACAGCCGCTTCGGTGGCGTCCGCGACGAGTTCGAGACCGGCGGCCTCGAGTTGGGCTGCCAGTCCGTCGTCGCCGATCAGAAAAACGGTGTCGTCGGGGTGCTCCTCGGCCAGAAACTCGGTCGTGACGGTTCCCGCCGAGAGCGTCTCCTCGGGAGCCGCTTCGATGCCGAACCCGGCGAGTCGATCGGCGTAGGCTGTCCGCGATTTGGTCGGATTGTTCGAGAAAAAAAGCGGTCGAACGCCGGCGTTTCTGAGCCTGGCGATCGCCTCGGCCGCCCCCGGAAGCGGCTCCTCGCCCCGGTACACCGTTCCGTCGAGATCCAACACCGCGCCCTCGTATTCCATGTGCGGGTTACGTGGCGGGGCGTGTTAAGCGTCCGTCTCCCGGACGACCCGCCGTTCGCCATCCGCGTCGTCGTTCTCGTATTTATACACAGTCCCGTCGGCCTCGTCCGCCGTCGCGTTGTGTGAGCCGTCACAGAGCGCGCCGTTATCGGAGAGGCCACACCGACAGACGTAGAGTTTTCCGTCGTCGCCGAGATCGTCCGCGTCGAAGGCTTCGGGACCCCGTTCGTCGTGTGTGACGTCGCGTGCCATGTCTTGAGATCGTCCCGATCGTAAAAAAACGTTGGCCGCCGGTTTCCGGTGGCGCACCCGTGATCGACGTCGGCTTTGCTACTACCTGTCTCAGGTCGGTTCGGCCGTCCCCTCCGGGAGTTCGGCTTCGATCGATCGGAGCCGCGAGCGCCGTCGCTCCGTCCGCCGATCCCGTACCGACCCCTGGAGCCGATCCGCGACCCGCTCGCGGAGCTCAGCGGCCCGTTCGGCGTCGATATCGAGCGCCCTCGGCTCCCGATCGGTAAGCCCACCGGAGCCCGCGGTGTCGACGACCAGCGAGGCGAGGCGGCGTCGGCGCTGGAACACCGTCTGTGAGTCGAGGACGGTCTGGACCCGATAGTACGGCACGACCGTCGTGGTCCGGGTCCAAAACCCCTCACGGAGGACGATGTACCCTGGCTGGACGTCGTATCCGAGGTTCAACCACTTGAGGTGGGCGCCGACGGGCGCCAGCGGCAACAACGCGAGTGTCAGATACCACGCGAAGGTAAGGGCGGTGTAGCGGTCGGCCGCAAACGCGGCTCCGATCACGATGGCCGCGACACCGAGATATCGGAACACGTAGCGTTCCCTGGCCCGTTTCGGCGGGCGTTCGAACTCGATCCGATCGAAGGCCTCGATCGACTGCGCGAGCTCGAAGACGCGACCGCGGTCGGCGAGCGGGACCGCCGACTGAGACCCGGCATCGTTCGGCGCGTATCCGGCCGTCTCGACCGCCAGGGACGCGTATCCGAGGCGTCGAGCGAGGAAGTTCTCCGAGACGCCGAGCGTCTGGACCTTCTCGAGCGGGATCGCCCCGCTGAACCGCTGGAGGAGCCCCCGTTCATAGAGGAGTTCGTCGTTCTGTCTGGAGAGCCGAAACCCGTGGTAGTTCGTCAACGCGAGCACGCCGCTTATCAGTGCGGCGACGGCGACGATGGCAGCGGCCGCAAGCGGCGCTGTAACGGCGAGGCCGACGAGCGGGTCGCCGAACTGTTCGCGAAGCGACGGCGACACGACGGGCAGCAAAACGGTGACAAACGAGAGGAGTCGGAGGTCGATCCCGACGATCCCGAGCAACACGAGCTCCTTTCGTGTGACCGCAAACAGCTCCCGTTCGGGCTCGAGGTCGGCAGCCTCCTCGACCGATTCTCCCCGTTTCAGCCGGCCGAGTTCGGACTGCAGCCGCTTTGCCTCCTCGAAGCTGACGTAACGGAGCGAGGCCTCCGTCGAGGACCCTCCCGCCGTTTCGAGGTTGATCTGTGCGATGCCGAGCGCGCGCTGGAAGACGTTCCGACTGATATCGACGTTCTGTACCCGACCGATCGGGATCTCCCGGTTGCGCCGCGAGACGACCCCGGATGCGATATCGAGGGTGTCACCGTCGAGTTCGTACTCGAAGCGCTGGTAATACACCAACTGGTAGATCAAGGCGAGAACGAACCAGCCGACGACGACGAGACCGATTCCCGAGGCACCGCCGATCGCCGGCGAGCCGATGATGATGAACACCAGGATCCACGCCAGCCTCACGACGGATTCGCCGGCACGAAACGGGATCGATAACGGGTCGAGTTTCATCAGACTGCGTCTTCGCCCTCGGCGGCGATCGCGAGCTGTTTCAGCCGGGTCTGTAGGTCCTCGGCGCGCTCGGGGGTCAATCCGGGGATCGAAACGTCGGCTCCGCGGGAGCCGGCGGTGTAGACGACCGTGGTTGCGAGCCCGAAGATCCGTTCTATCGGACCCCGCCGGGTGTCGACGTGTTGGATCCTGACGTACGGGGCGACGGTGTTGACGCGCGTGAGCACGCCCCGCTTGAGATACAGCGAATCGGTCCGGACCTGATACATCCAGATCCGGTATCTGAGGACGGAGAAGACGATCCCAAGCAGGAACGCGACGGAAAACACCACCCCGCCAACCCAGGGGCCGCCGGGCGAAAACACGGTGAACGCGACGGCGGCGATGACGCCGAGTATAGCTGACGACACCGCCGACTGGATGATCCAGACGCCCTGGATCGCCGGCTCCAGGGTCTGTGGTTCCCCGGTTAAGTCCTCGATATCCGGAACCGCCGGTTCGTCTTCGGCGCTGTTCTCGACGCGTCGGATCGCCGGCGTGAGTCCGCTACCGGGGGCCCCCGACCCCCCGACGCGCCTGACCGCCGGCGTGATATCGTCACCGAACGGGCTGGTGACCGTCCGATCGCCGTCCGTGTCATCCATCACTACCCTTTGCGAGCGCGACGTATTTAGTTGGCCGTGTATTGGCCGATACTGTTATCGAATTCCACACGCTCATAGCCGCCTGATCCGCCCGGCAGTAACGTCGATCGGCGCGGCGAACCGAAGCGTCGGTTCCCCGTCGGGGCGTTCGAACCCGTTCGCGTCGAAGAGCGTGTTCTCAGTTATCTCCGCCCACGCCGGGGCGAGCCGCCACGGTTCGTGTTCGATGTCGCCGTAGTAGATCCGCCCGCGGTCGTCGGCGGTGTAAAACCGGTATCGCTCCGTGAGAAACGCCTCCCTCGATCCCGGTTTCGGCTCCGAGAACGTCCCCTCGGGGCCGTATCGGCCCTCGAACCGGGCCGGTTTCGCGTTCCGGGAGAGCCGTCGGCTCCGAAACACGACGGTCCGGTCTTTCCCCTCGCAGTCGGTCCCGATATCCATCGCGGCGCGGTAGTACGGCAGCCTGAAGATCGATCTGGCGAGTCGAACACCGATCCGGTCGTCCGCGTCGAGGTTGAAAAAGTACACGCCGGGGGACCCCTCGGCCCTGACGTAGGTCCGGAGGTTCAACTCACCGAACCCGAGCCCGACCGGCGACCCCCGGGGCCGAATATCCGACATGACGAACGGCACGACACCGAGGTAGGCGTCACCGTTGTACGTATCGATGGAGAGCCCGTCCGGGAGCGCCTGCGCTACGGTTTCGGGATCGACGGGCCAGTGGGCAAAAAGGAGATCCTGCCACCGCATCGAGAGAAGCGAGTACATGCCCGCGTTTGGCTCGGGGGGTGATTCGGGGTGTCGGAACCGGAACTGACGGCCGCAACGGCGGGATATCCGAGTGAATCGTCGGGGGATCGCTCCCGACGGGTCGACGGGGTGTCGCCCACCGCGTCGACGCCACCATCCGTCCGTCCGGCAAAGCGTCGACGCTACTCGTGTCCCGAAACCGGGACCGGTCCGTAGGGTTCCTCGAGATACGCGATATCGCTGTCAGAGAGATCGATCTCGAGGGCTTCGACGGCGTCCTCGAGGTGTTCGATCTTCGATGCGCCAACGATCGGTGCGTCGACCCACGCTTTGTGTAACAGCCACGACAGCGCTATCTGTGCCATCTTGACGCCGCGATCCGCCGCCAGCTGCTCGACGCGCTCGTTTATCTCTCTGCCCCCGTTGTCGGCGTAGGGGTGTTCCTGGGCGTAATCATCCGTTTCGGCGCGTTTCGTCGACATGTACTCCTCGTGTGGCCGAGTGAGGTAGCCGCGGGCCATCGGACTCCAGGGGATCACGCCGAGGCCAGCCCGTTCACAAAGCGGCAACATCTCCCGCTCCTCCTCCCGGTAGGCGAGGTTGTAGTGGTTCTGCATCGTCTCGAACCGCGCGAGCCCGGCCGTATCGCTCACCCGGAGCGCTTCGGCGAGTTGGTGGGCCCACATCGAGGAGGCACCGAGATGTCGGATTTGCCCCCGACGGACGGCGTCATCGAGCGCCCGAAGCGTCGTCTCGACCGGGGTATCGTAATCCCACCGGTGGATCTGATAGAGATCGACGGTGTCGGTCCCGAGCCGATCGAGGGAGGCCGCAAGCTCCTGTTCGACCGTCTTCCGGGAGAGCCCGCCCGAGTTTCGGTCGTCGTCGCGCATCGGGAAGAACACCTTCGTCGCGATCACGGACTCCTCGCGGCGACCTTCGAGGGCGTCGCCCAGTATCCGTTCGCTCTCGCCTCTCGAATACATGTTGGCCGTATCGAAGAAGTTGATGCCGAGATCGAGAGCCCGCTCGACGAGTTCGTTGCCGAAGGACTCCCCGCGGACCCACTCGCGCCATTCGGGATCGCCGAAGCTCATACAGCCGAGACAGATCCGCGACACTTCGATGCCGGTCGAACCGAGCGTGGTGTACTCCATACGGCACCGACTGCCGGCGGGAGCAAAAAACCACCTGAGAGATCACCCGAGACGCTCCCCGTCGATCCCCCGAACCCACCGCCTGAACGCGACGACGGCGGCTATCGAGGCGGCGACGTACCCCGCGAGATGCCCATAGGTCACGAGCGTCGGGCTATCGATGGCAAACAGCGCAATCGTGGTCGCCGGGTGCTCGGGGAGCAACGCCGCCGCAGCGAACGCGGCCAACATCCCGAACGAGTAGGTGAGTTGTGCTCGCTGCCGGACGGGGATCGCAAGCGCGAGTCCGGCCGCAAAGACGACCGCGAGAACGGCAAAGGCCGTCGCAATCGCCAGTATCGGCGCCACGTTCGCGATCGCGATATCGTTGATCACCAGAAGCGATAGCCACAGCGCGACCTGTATCGGCGTCAACGCCGCCATGACTCCGGCCTTGCCGTCGACGATGTCGAGAAGCGACGCCGGCGTCACACGGAGCAGCTCCAGCGTGCCGCGTTCGACCTCCTCGGTGAGCGAATCGACGACGACCGCGCCGCCGATGAAGACGGGCAACACGACGAGAAGCGGCACGAGGATCGTATACGAGAACCCGAAGTAGGGGCTGGCGTCGACCGACGGCGGGAGCGAGAGCGGCTGGTTGGACAGATACACGTCCCGGTCGGATCGTTCGGTTCGTTCGAGCTCCTCGAGGACAGCCCGCAGTTGAACGACGATGAACGTCTTTTGAACGCTCGCCTGTGGCGCCTCGATACGCACGGCTGTTCGCCCCTCGGCACGCTCGGCGTGGGCGGTCGCCTGTACCCGATTATCCTCGAACGCAGCGCGTGCTCCGTCGCGGTCGTCGAACCGGCGGGCGTCGAGCCCTTCGACCTCGTTTGCCGCCGCGAGCAAGGCGTCGGCCTCCTCGCCCGTGACGCCGACGACGACGTCGTCGTCCGCGGCTCCGGGCTCGTACAGCGAGGTGAGCCCGACGACGAGAAACGACGAGAACCCGGCGATGACGAGCTGAATGAGTATCGCCAGAACGATGGTCTTCTCACGGGAAAGCGACCGGAACTCCCGTCCCGCGATGGTCGTTTTAGACAACGGTACTCACCACCGCAACGTTGTAGGCGAGATGGACGAGTATCGCGGCACAGAGCCCGAAAACGAACAGCCCTCGTCCGCGTGCCGCGCCGATGGCTGTCAGGATCGCGGTGAAGACATGTAAAACGAGCGGCGCAAGCAACAAAACCACGACAACCGCCGGATTACCCGTTCCGAAGCCGGTCTGAAACGCGGCATCAGCGACGGCAATACCGGGAAGCCCGACGAACTGGACCGCAAGCGTCATTTTTTCCGCGAGGAAGAATCCCACTCCGGATGCCGACCCGACGACGGCAGCGACGGCGAGCGTGCGCTCGTATCGCGCGTGTACGTAGCCCGCATAGATCGGCACTCCTTTCGCGAGTTCCTCGATGACCGCGATCGTCCCGAAAATCAACGGGATCGACAGCCCCACGGGCAGCGCGAACAGGAACGCGACCGCCAACAGCTCGGCGACAAAAACGAACGGTACCAACAACGCGACGACGACGGCGACGCTTCGTGGCCGGTGGATCCGGCTCGCGAGCGAATCGAGCGCTTTCAGGTGGATCGGCCGCTGTGTGAACAGATCCTCCTCGCGGTAGATACCGATCCCGAACAGAAAACAGATCGCTGCGACGAGCGTCGGCGGACCGGTCGCAAAGAGGATTTCGCCCGCTGAGACGGCGGTGTTCGTCAGATCCCTGATCACAAGTGTCAGCGGTGAAACGAACGCGACCCGGCTGGTTTCGGCGAAGATAGCGGGGACGAACGCGTACGTCGTCAACACCGTACTGATCGCTACGGTAACGAACGTCAACTCCTTGAACGACCGGGCAAACATCGCCCCGAGAAACGTGGTACCGAGAAACAAGGTGGCCAGCGAAACAACCGCAACCACCGAGAGTGCTCCGCCACCGGCACCGAGCAGCCATAATCCACCGACGATGGCGATCGTAACGCCGACAGCGGCTGTGAGATACGGGATCGTCTTCCCGAGCACGATCTCCGTGCGGCTGATCGGCGCGACGAGCAGCAGTTCACCGCGGCGGTCGAGTCGCTCCGAGAGCATCGAACTCCCGTACGCCTGGATGAGGAAGTTCAGCGGCAACACGAACAGAAAGGCGAGGACGAGCGACTGAAACGGGAACGGCGGCTGGATATCGGACGGAGTGCCACCGGTACTCGAGGCTCCGAAGAGGTCGAACGCACCGAGTGTGGGGGCACCGACGGCGTCGGTTTCACCGGCCCCGGCGGTGTCCGTCCCCGAGCCGGCCTCCGGAGCTTTGCCCCCCTCGCTTCCGGCACCGGAACCCGGTCCAGTATCGTCATCACCGTCCGGGTCTGTCCGTTCGGGTGGGGCGATCGATACCCCGTCGTCACGCTCTATAAACTGTATCGAGACGGTCACCGGAAAGGCGGCAGTTTGGTTCTCCTCGGCGTGCATGCGTCCATCGTTGTATCGATCGACAGAGCCACGGAGTGCCGCCAATGCAGCGAGGCTCTTTTCGGTCGGCTCGCCGTCGGCGGCGGCGACGTATATCGCTGTCTCGCCGGGGCGGTCCTCGATGTAGAGATCGAGCCGTCCGCGATCCTCGAACCCGCCGATGACGACTCCGTCGGACCGAGTCCGTGTCGTCGGGCCGACACTGATATCTCCACCCTCCGTAACGGCAGCGAACGTCGGATCGGCAGCGATCGGATCGTGATACGCCGAATCCTCAGAAACACCGACGCGGTAGATCCCGTCTTCGAGGGCGACACCGCCGACGACGGCGACCGCTCCGACCGCGAGGACGAACGCGACTGCGGCGATTCCGACGGCGATCGCACCCCGGTCAATTCCACCGACGCCTTTCGTCGATTCCCAGCGGGCGATCCGGAGAAGCGTTCTCGGGCGCATCAGGCGTCCGGAGCCCCCCGGCTGGCCGGGTCGTCGGATGCGACATCGAGGAAGAGACGCTCGAGGCTCGGTTCGACCGTCCGGATGTCCTCCAGGTGGCCGCCGCGTTCGATAGCCATCTCCCGAACGGCTTCCAGCTCCGCCATATCGTCGACGACTCGCCGGTACCGGTCCCCGTCGGCGACGGCCTCGGGGACCGCAACCGTGGTGAAGACGTGATACTCCGTCTCGCCGTAGGTGTCTCTGAGCTCCGAAAGCGGTCCCTTCGTGACGATCCGCCCCTCGTTCATGATCGCGATCCGGTCACACACCTCCTCGACGTGGTACAGGTTATGCGCCGAGAAGACGACCGTTCGACCCTCCGCTGCGAGTTCCTTCGTGAACTCGATGATGTAGTTCGTCGTCAGCGGGTCCAGACCGGAGGCCGGCTCATCGTAGATCAGTACGTCCGGATCGTTGACGAGCGATCTGGCGATCGCGACCTTCCGTTTCATCCCTTTCGACATGTCCCCGAGCGCCCGGTCCCGGTGGGCCAACTCTAATCGGTCGAGCGTTTCGTCGATGCGTTCGTCGGCGGTTTCCCGCGGCACGTCGTAGAGATCCGCGAAGAAGCGGAGATACGACCGCGGTGACATCTCCTCGTACAGCGGCGACTCCTCCGGTAAGAACCCCAACAGACGCCTCGTCTCCCGGCTATCGGCGCGTTTCCCGTCGATCGAAACCGTTCCGCTCGTCGGCTCGAGAAGCCCGGCAAGCGCTTTCAGTGTCGTCGTCTTCCCGGCCCCGTTGGGGCCGATGACGCCGAATACTTCGCCACAATCGACGGTGAAGTCGCTCCCGTCGACGGCGACGAACCCACCGTACTCCTTGCGGAGATCGCGAACCTCGATCACGTCCGCGTGAACGATCCCTCGTATCTAAAACCCGCGGCGAAAATCGACAGCCGTACCGGATCGATAGCCCTGCCGGACGTCGATAGTCGTCTTCAGACCGTCCCGTCGGTGGTCGGGCCGTCCTCGTAGCCCGGCGAAAGCTCATCGAGATCCAGACTCAACAGGTAGCCGTCGGCCTCCAGTACTCCCTCGAGCAGCCAGCCGATCGCCTCGTAGAACGTGTTATCCGAAAGCTCTCTGAGATCCTCGGCGAGCTCCGGGAGCCACCACCCATGGACCGACAGAAACGCCTGCCGGTAGCCGTCGGCCCCGTCGCGGGCGAGCATCTCTAACGCTGCCAACTCGACCGCGGCGTGGTCCGGCTCCTCGCGGAGCTCGTTGGACTCCTCGACGCCGAGATCCTGATACGTGCTCCGAACCGCCGACAACGGCTCGCCGAGAAAGTCGTCGGCGTACCACGATTCGTGGACCTGCATCCTCGGCCGCGGCCCGACGAACAGCCGGGTGTGTGCCTTCCGGAGTTCGTCGGCGGCCGCCTCGGGGTCGTCGACCTCCGATCCCCAGCGATCGAGCAGCCGGAACCCGTTGTCGAGCGACTGCGGCGAGGCGTCACGCGGAAACTGCTCGGAGACGAGACGCTCGATGGCTGTTTCGTCGGGTGGGTCAGCGAGTACGCTCGAAACGAACGCGTACAGGTCGGCGAGATCGCTCGCGGTATCTGCTGATCGTGTCATGAAAACGCGTACGAAAGGTTCGGTTAAATCAGTTCGGAACGAAGCTGCGATCGATCAGACCGGGAGCGGCAGCGGCGTGAAGTTAGCCGCCAACAGATACACCATCGCGATCGCGAGTTTGCCGACGACCGCGAGTATCCCGGCGACGCCGAGGGCGGCGGCCGCGCCACCCGCCGAAATCGATCCGTTCCGCTGTCCGAAGACGGCCGCAAGCGACAGCGTGACCGGTGCGACGATTCCGGCGACGATACCGCCGCCGATGAACAACGCGGCGTAATCGCCGGTGAGGTTTCCGACGGCCGGTGCTGCGGCCGGGTTGGTCTCCGGCAGGAACAACACCGTCGCGACGAGCGTCAGGAGATACACGACGAGCAGTCCCGACGCGGCCAGCGAGTAGTTCTGGACCGTTCGTCCGGTCGCCCGCTCGACGACCGCGGCGAGGCCGACGGCGACGGCGAGGCCGGCACCGAGCCCGCTCACGATCTGGACGGGGATCAGGAACGTCTTGTCCCAAAGCGGCACGCGGCCGGTCGGCCCGGAGCCGAGCGCCATCGCGGAGTACAGCAACACACCAGCTGCTATGACACCGAATATGGCACCGATCCCGAGCCTGACCGGGCCGGACGGCCGCGTCTTGTCGGCGAGCGCATCGAGGCCGTTGAGGAGGCCGACCTTATCAGCCACGCCGCGGAACCCGCCGACTTCACCGCCGGTTCCGGTCGCCGCCTCGGCCGTGCCGCCGTCAGTTACTTTGCCGCCATCTGTTGCAAGCCCCGAGCGATCCGGCGCGCCCGGCCGCGCCTTGCCGAAGGCGGTCCATCCGAACATCAGGAGCGCCCCGAGCCCGAAGCCGCCGAGCAGGTACGAGCCGATAGCCATCCAGGAGCCGAGATTCGACATCGTCAACGGCAGCGCCATCGCACGGAACGGCGTCGCGAGGTGCGACAGCATGACGAACGGTGAGACAGCCATGATGACGAGCCCCGAGAGGTAGCCGTACTTCGCGACCTGGCTGTGCTCGCGCTTCCCGCTTCGCAGCGCCAACACGTCGGCGAGGTAGCCGGTGAGATACGCTCCCGCGGCGATGCCGATCAGGGCGACGTACTGTCCGATCTGCCAGTTCCATTGCGTGTAGGGTTCGTGGAATATGATTTCTGAAACCATTGGGTATCACTCCGGCATGACCCGTTCGGCGTCGTCCCCGAAGACGATCGAGGCCGACTCGTCGTTGAACGGGGTCGATCGGTTGTCGTGGGCGAGTTCCTCGGCGAGTTCGTCCGGCGTCCCGAAGATCAACGCGTCGGTCGGACACTCCGAGGAACAGGCGGGTTCGAGGTCCTGCTCTTGACGCGGCTCACACGTCGTACATTTGTCCATCAGCCCGTTGCCCCGTGCGCCGAGGGGGTTCATCTCGTCGGCTTCCGGAACCGACGCGTCGGGGTACTGGGGTGCGCCGAACGGACAGGCAACACCGCAGTAGTGACAGCCGATACACATATCTCCGGAGACGCGGACCGTCCCGTCGTCGCGGAATCGGAGCGCATCCGTCGGACAGACGTCGACACACGGCGCTTCCGCGCAGTTATAACACTGCATCGGCTTCTGTTTCTCCTCGTCGGTGCCGTGGGCCATCCGGACGACGTTGATCCGGTTGTCCTCCTGTGGGAGGTCCCACGTCCGCTTGCAGGCGACCTCACACGCGCCGCAGTCGATGCACGATTCCCAGTTCGGTACGACCCGTGCCGGGCCGCTCGATTGTTGTGTACTCATTTTTGATTACCTCCGGTCCCGAGCCAGGAAGTCCTCCTGCCAGGACTGCTGTCTGTCGGACAGTTCCGGTATCTCGCTTTGTTCGGCTGGCCTGACGTTCGCAAGCGTCGTCTTCGTCTCCTGCATCTGCGTCTCCCGATCGTACGCCGGGGCCGTCCCGGCGTTGATGGTCTCGCCGATCACGTAGGGCTGCCACTCCTCCGGGAGGTGATCGACCAGATTCTCGCCCTCGAGGACGCCGCTCCAGTGGAACGGCGCGAACACGTGATCCTGCGGGACACGCTCGGTGACGTTGGCCTGCATGATCATCTCCGCGTGCGGTGTCTTGACGGCGACCCACTCGCCGTTTTCGACGCCGCGATCCGCGGCCGCTTCGGGGTGGATCTGGACGTACATCATCGGCGCACGGTAGGCGAGCCCCGAGTTCAGGCGGGTCTCACCGCCGGCCCCGGTGTGTTCGACCTGTCGACCGGACGTCAACACGAACGGCGTCCGACCGTCCTCGTCGACGAGTTCTTCCACGGCGTCGATGTTGTCCTGTTGGACTTTTGCGTTGTCGAGTTCGACACGCCAGTGGTCCTCGACGCGGTCGTTACACGGATATCCGTTCTCGACGAGGTCGGGCCGCGGGGTGACTGCCGGTTCCCGGTGGACCGGATACTCGTCGGTCAGGTTCCAGGCCTTCATCCGGGCGCGGCCGCGTCCCCACGGTGAGTCGGGCTGTGGGTTGTCGTATTCGGCGTACTCGCTCGGATCGATGTCGTGGCCCTGCGCGGCGAGTTCCTGTGCGGCGTCGAACGCCGACGTGTCCTCACGCTCGGCGTACTCCATCGGAATCGTCTTGTCGGCGGGGTTGTCATCCGGCAAAACGGTGTGGAAGCCGGGATACTGCGGGACGCCCTCGATCTCGCCGTCGTACCAGTCCGGCTCGTAGGGATCCCGGAGCATCGTCTGGCCGTCCGGCCCCTCCGTACCCCATCGGGCACGGAAGTCCATACCGCCTTCCGCGGGTGGTTTCGAGTCGTCGTACAGGATCGGCGTCCCGGGGTGTTCGTCGTGCCAGGACGGCCACGGCAGCCCGTAGTAATCGCCGTCGA
>OBKM01000656.1_pt1 | contig 16652 bp, 14 predicted proteins | sample 1519691 | NCBI WGS metagenome assembly OBKM01 (sample SAMEA37050418, study PRJEB22526) | metagenome | biome: saline pan; feature: lake; material: water | place: Egypt | collected 2015 | depth 0.5 m | reverse complement strand
ACGAGGTCGGCGTCGTTCTCAGCGACGAGGTCGGCATCACGAAATGCGAGCATCGCCGCCGCGAGCGACCCTTTCATATCGGCGGTGCCACGGCCGAAGAGCCGGCCGTCGCGTTCGGCGATCAGATACTCCCCGTCGGCGTCGACCTGTTGGTCGGCGGGCGCAACCACGTCGTGGTGGCCGACCAGCGCGAGCGACCCGGCAGCACCGGTGGCGTCGACCGGTTTGGTGTCACGACGGGCGATCACGTTGCCCGCGTCGTCGCGCTCGACGGTCGCGTCGGTCTCGTTTCGAAGCCACGACACGATCTGATCGCCGGCGGCCGTCTCGTCGTCGTGACTTGGAGTTTCGACGAGTTGCGTCGTCAGGCCAACGAGTTCTGTGCGCTCCATAGGTCTCCCCGCGGGAGCGATCATAAAAAAGGATCGGGCTCGACGGGCCGTGCACGCGGGCGCACTCACCATCCTTATGAGTGCGCCCGGACTACAATGCGTTATGAAAATAGTGCCGGACACGAGCGCGATTATTGACGGTCGTGTGTCCGAGCGAATCGACGACGAACGCTATGCAGGGGCGACGATTCTCGTTCCCGAGGCGGTCGTCGGCGAACTCGAATCACAGGCGAACGCGGGCTACGACAGCGGCTGGAACGGGCTTGAAGAACTCCAGCGGCTCACCGGGTTTGCCGACGAGGGAGCAATCGAACTAACGTACGTCGGCCGGCGGGCGAGCGGAGCCGAACAGGCCGGCGCAAGCGAGGGCGATGTCGATGCGATCATCCGCGATGTCGCCGAGGACAACGGCGCAACCTTGCTGTCGAGCGATCACGTCCAGTCCGAAGTCGCCAAGGCCAAGGGGCTCACCGTCGAGTACGTCGAACCCGAAATCCGCGGCGACGAGGGGCTGCCGATTGCGGCGTTCTTCGACGACGAAACGATGAGCGTCCACCTCAAAACCGACACTCGGCCGAAGGCCAAACGCGGCGCGCTCGACGGGATGAGCTACAAGATCATCGACGACACGATTTCGACCGACGAGCAGATGGACGAGTGGGCCGACGAGATCGAGTCGCTTGCGCGAACCAGCCGCGAGGGGTTTGTCGAACTGAGCGAGCCGGGAATGACCATCGTTCAGTACCGCGATTACCGAATTGCGGTCGCCCGGCCACCCTTTGCCGACGGCATCGAGATCACCGCCGTCCGACCGATCGCGAAAACCACGCTCGACGACTACGAGTTCGCCGACGACCTGCGCGACCGACTGCTCGAACGCCAGCGCGGCGTGTTGATTTCGGGCGCGCCCGGGGCGGGTAAATCGACGTTCGCCCAGGCGGTCGGCGAGTTCCTCAACGACAACGACTTCGCGGTCAAAACAATGGAGAAACCCCGCGATTTGCAGGTCGGCCCCGAGATTACCCAGTACACGGCGCTGGCCGGCGAGATGGCGAAAACCGCCGACTCGCTGTTGCTTGTGCGTCCCGACTACACCATCTACGACGAGGTCAGAAAAACCGAGGACTTCGGCGTTTTCGCCGATATGCGACTCGCGGGCGTCGGTATGGTCGGCGTCGTCCACGCGACCCGCGCCATCGACGCGCTCCAGCGGCTCGTCGGTCGTGTCGAACTCGGGATGATCCCCCAGGTCGTCGACACCGTCGTCTACATCGAGGCCGGCAAAGTCCACACCGTCTACGACGTCACAACCGAGGTCAAAGTGCCCGAAGGGCTGACGGCCGAAGACCTCGCGCGCCCCGTTATTCAGGTGACGGAGTTCGAGACCGGCAAGCCGGCGTACGAGATCTACACGTTCAACCGCCAGGTCGTGACCGTGCCGACCGGCGCAAGCGAGGGCCGCGAGTCGGGCGTCGACCGGATCGCCAAACAGGAGATCGAACGCGAGATTCGGGCGGTCGCTCGCGGACACGTCTCGGTCGAACTGCAGGGCCAAGACACCGCTGTCGTCTACGTCGAAGAACGCGACATTTCGTACGTCATCGGCAAGGGCGGCGGGCGGATCACCGACATCGAAGATCGACTCGGCATCGACATCGACGTTCGAACCCACGAGGAGAATCCCACTGCCGCCGACGCCGGCCACGGCGGCGACGCATCCGGCGAACTCCAACCCGCGGGGGAGGTCGTCCAACCCGAAATCACCGCCCGTCACGTCGTGATACGAATGGACAACAACGTTGGCGAAACCGTCGAAGTGCGCGCCAACGGCGAGTACCTCTTTACCGCAACCGTCGGTCGCGGCGGGGACATCCAAATCTCGCGTGGCTCGGCCATCGCCGAGGAACTCGAGGACGCGATCGACCGTAAACACCAGATCACCGTCGTCCCAACATAACTCACTGGGGGTATCGACATCGTGACATCGGCCGCGCTCACGAAAGCGTTCGACAACGGCGATTGGCCGGTACCTCGGGATGACGAATGCGGTCGACAATTCCGGTTCCAAACGGCAGCGAGCGCTGCTCCAACCGCTGGGGAATCCAGGCGTACCCGACCGTGTTCCGCGGAGACGACACACCGAGGTGATCTCAGCATTCGAACATCGGGGTGGCGTAAGAATTTGTACAATTTTGGCAGACAGCGCCGGCCGGATTCACGCCGAATCGAATCGTTCCCAAACGATAACGCTTTTTTCAGCCTGCGGAAAATACAAGCGCATGTCTACGGAGCTAAAGCGGGGACTCGAAGGTGTGCTCGTTGCGGAATCCGATCTGAGCTATATTGATGGAGACACGGGTGAGTTGACCTACCGGGGGTACGCAATCGAGGAACTCGCCAACAACGCCAGCTACGAGGAAACGCTCTATCTGCTCTGGCACGGGACACTCCCGACGGCCGACGAACTCGCGACGTTCCGCGACCAGATGGCGAAGGCCCGCGAACTCGACGAGGGCGTTCTCGACATCGTCCGTAAACTGGCCGAGTCCAACGAGGAACCCATGGCTGCGCTCCGAACAATCACCTCGTCGCTCTCGGCGTACGACGACGACGCCGACAGCGAGGATGGCGATCAGGCGGCCAACGACAGAAAGAGCCGTCGAATCACGGCCAAAATGCCGACCGCGCTGGCCGCGTACACGCGAATCCGGCGAGGTGAGGAGCCGGTCGCTCCACGCGAAGATCTCGACCATGCGGCGAACTTCCTCTACATGCTCAACAACGAGGAACCCGACGAGGTGCTCGCCGAGACGTTCGACATGGCGCTCGTGCTGCACGCCGACCACGGCCTCAACGCCTCGACGTTTTCTGGCGTCGTCACGACCTCGACACTCGCGGATCTCCACAGCGGTGTCACGAGCGCCATCGGAACCCTCTCGGGGAGCCTTCACGGCGGGGCCAACGCCAACGTCATGCGGATGTTGCAGGAAATCGACAACGCCGGTATGGAACCGACCGACTGGGTGATCGACGCAATCGATCGCGGCGAGCGGATTCCGGGCTTCGGCCACCGTGTCTACACGGTCAAAGATCCACGAGCGCACATTCTCGGCGAAAAAAGCGAGGCGCTCGGCGAGGCCGCCGGCGACACCAAATGGTACGAGATGTCGGTCGCCATCGAGGAGTACATCGCCGAAGAGAAAGGCCTCGCACCGAACGTCGACTTCTACTCGGCGACGACCTACTACCAGATGGGGATTCCCATCGACATCTATACGCCGATTTTCGCGATTTCACGGGTCGGCGGCTGGATTGCACACATCCGCGAGCAGTGGGAAGGAAACCGCCTGATTCGCCCACGCGCGCGCTACACCGGCGAACGAGACCGAACATTCGTCCCGCTCGACGAACGGTAGCGGTTCGGTTGTTCCCGCTGTTCGATTTTTCGGTGAAATAGGTGAGGCCGCACGACGAGCGAACACGCCGAGTCGTCGTCAGTCGTCAGCCGTGATCGCGTGGGCCGCGTAGAGAACGCCGCGGTCGTCCATGAGCGCGACCGTCGCTAGTCGAAGCGCGTGCGGCCAGCCAAGCGGAGTTGCGCTGTCGGGTTCACCCGTGTCGAAGAACTGCTCGGGAAGGTAGCTGGAATCCGCACAGAGGACGCCACCCGGCAACACGAGTTCGAGCAGTTCGCGGGCCCGCGCAGCGGCCTCCACAGCTCGGCGGTCGTCATAGTCGGCCAACAGTGCGGCGAGTTGCGCGGCAGCGTTGGCTCCCCACCCCGTCGAGACGGTCCAGATTTTCTCGTGGCCCTGGGTTCCCTGTCGCCAGCCGTCGCCCTCGTAGCGGAACAGTCCCGCAACCGAACTCTCGTCGGGATCCTGCCAGAGCGCTTCGATCATCGTCTGGACGTGCGAGTTGAGTTTGTCGAGCCGGTGGTCGTCGATGTCGGCGACCGCGTCGTACGCGCGGTGTGCGCCAACGAGCGCGAGCGTCGCCGAGTCGGCCCGGCGGTCGAGCCCGCCGCCGCCGTGTTCGCGCAGTGCGTAGATGCCGCGGTCGTCGATCCAGAGGTCGTCGATGGCGTGGTAGACGCGGTGGGCCTGCTCGAGCGCGTGGTCGGCGCTCGGAAGGTCGGTCGCCGCCAGCGCGCTGTACGCCTCGAGGAAGGTTGCCGTTGTGTGGGTAAAGCGTCCGATCGAGTCCTCCCACGCGTTCTGACAGACCATCGGTCGGCCGTCCTCAAGCAGCGTCTCATCGAGGCTGTCGACCGCGCGGCCGAGCGTTGCTTCGACCCGCGCTTCGAGGTCGTCATCGGGAATGCCGGCGGCGTAGTAGGTCGCCAAGAAGGCGATGACGCTGCCGGTCTGGTCGGCCTGGTAGTCGACGCCGTCGCCGGTTTCGAGTCGGGCGTTGGCCCAGCCGGGCGCGAGCGCGCCGTTGTGCGGCCAGACACGGTGGGGCCAACTGCCGTCTTCGCGCTGGGTGTCGCAGTACGCGCGGGCGCTGCGGGCGTGCCAGTCGTCGAGGCCGAACTCGAAGTGCTCGTCGGATTCGAGAACGAACCGCGAGATTTCGGCGTCGTCGCGGAACCAGGTGTAGCCGTAGCCGCCCGAATACCGGTAGTAGGGGTCGAAGTCGGGGCCGGCCATCCGGAGGCCTGTTTTGCCGGTGAGCAACGACAGCACGCGGATGTCCGCCGTAATCGACTCCGCGAGCGGGAGGTCATCGGTGGAATCGAGCGCCGTCGTTTCGGCGGCGGCCGTACTGAAGTCCCCGCGTTTTGTGAACGTCGTTCTGAGGTCTTTCATCCGGCCGAGCGCCGCGGATCGGCTCGTCTCCTCTCGGTCGGTCAAGAGCGTAATGAACGTCGTCCACCCGTCGTGCAGCGGCAGCCAACAGACCATATCCCCGCTGAGACGGTCCTCCTCGTACCGACCGTCGCCTGGGGGCCGTGGATACTCGGTCGGATCGTCCGACAGCAGGTCGTCGAACGAGGCGGGAATCTGGCCGCGAACGCCCGAAAAGCCCGTTGAGCTGCCGACGAAGTCGTGTTCGCGTTCGTGGTACACTTCGAGAACGTCCTCGTGGTGGAGTTGGCCGACGCGGCTGTGGCGACCGTCGGGCGCAAGCGAGACGTAGGCGACGATTTCGGCGTCGAAGTCGGCCGCAAACGAGGAAAGGTGGGCGGTACCGAGCGTGAGATCGAGTTGGGTAACGGTGCCGAGCGGCGTCTCGTGGACGGTTTCGATGAGTCCCGAGCCGCCGAGGTACCGCTGGGTCGAGTCGACGGTGTCGAACCAACAGGTGTCACCGTCGTTTGTGATACCGAACCGTGAGCGTTCGAGCCCTGTTAGCCCCGAAAGGGGGTAGCCGAAGTCCCGGAGAATCCCGGAATCGACGTGCACCAGACGGCTGTCGCCGCCGGAAAATCGTCCCGTGAGCGTTCGTCGCTCGCCGGGGAACAGGGTCTCTTCAGCTGACGACCGTTTGTAGTCGTCAAGCGCGTCACGTAGTTGCATGACATATCACAGTTGCTACTCCGTATTAATTCCTGGTGTATTAGTTGTTCACACGTTTTTCGCAACGCAAACAGTCAAGAGCCTCGCGGACACGATGGCAGGCATGCATGCGCCAGGGCCGCCGCGGTTCACCGCCGTTGGCGAGTACGTCGAACTGGCTCCCCGGGAGCCAGACCCCGACGCCCGCGAGCAGTATCGCTGGCGACTTGTCGACGCACCGGCCAACAGCCGCGCCGACGTCGGCGACGCAGTCTTCGAGTTTCTGCCCAACGTTGCCGGAACGTATCGGTTCGAACTCGACGCACCGGAGGCAACCTACACACAGACCGTCCGGGCGTTTCCGAGCGAACTCACCGAAACGACGCTCGAACTCCCGTTCGATCGGCTGCCGGTCGATCCCGACGAGCTCGACTCGATTTCGGTCGTCGGGCCGTTCAACGACCAGCTCGTCGGTCGTGACCGGCCGCGCCGGGGCGACGACCGGTTCGTCCTCGACGTGGCGTTGCCGCCCGGCGACCACAGCTACGGCTTCTGTCTCGATGACGACCTCTCGCGACAGCTCCACGATGGGATCACCATTCCCGGCCCGGGTCGGCCGCGCTGTCGACTTGACGGCGAGGCCGTCCACAGAGTCGATGCGAACGCCGAAAATGCCGACGATAGCGACGACAACAGCGATCGCTCCACCGTGCCAACACTCGTCGTCACCGCCAGTGCATCCGCCGCCCCGGATAGCACACTCGATGACGACGAACTCTCGATCGAGTTTCTCGTCGACGACCGCGACGCCGTCGACGACGCGGCGGTCACCGTCGATGATCGGCAGCTCGAAATTCCGCTGTCGGCCATCGCGGGACGGGTTCGCGTTCACGCGGTCGCCGTTGGCGAACGCCGGTCGGTCGCCGACACGCTGGACGTTCGGCTGTCCCCGCCCGCCGACGCCGGCGGCGAGTCGGCGTCGGCGACCGCGGTGGCTGCTGGCGTCGACGGCGACGCAAACAGTCACCCGAGCGTCGCGTACTACCGCCCGAACAGCCCGCCGGCGTGGGCGACCGCGCCAACGGTGTACGAAATCTTCGTCCGCTCGTTCGCGGGCGAAACGCTGTCAACGACGTTCGAAGAAATCGAACGCCGCCTTCCGTATCTCTCCTCGCTGGCGGTCGACGTGCTCTGGCTGACGCCCGTGCTCGCCAGTCCAACCGACCACGGCTACCACATCACCGACTACTTTTCGACCGCCGGTGATCTCGGCGACCGGGCGGCCTTCGAATCGCTCGTCGAGGCGTGTCACGAGCGCGATATCCGCGTCGTGTTCGATCTCGTCATCAACCACACCTCGCGTGACCATCCGGCGTTTCAGTTCCACTCGGCCGGTGTTGCGGGCTACGAGTCGTACTACGACCGCGTGCCGAGCGAACGCGACGCCACCGGCGTCGACTGGGCCGGCGACGACTCGCCCGAGTTCTACTTCAACTGGCAACGGATTCCCAACCTCAACTACGAATCGCTCGCGGTTCGCCGCTGGATGCTCGATGTCGTCGACGAGTGGGCCGACGTCGTCGACGGCTTTCGGTGTGACGTGGCCTGGGGTGTCTCGCGGGGCTTTTGGAAGGAGGTTCGCGACCGCGTGCCCGACGACTTTCTGTTGCTCGATGAGACGATTCCGCGCGACCCACTGTACCACGAGTCGGCGTTTCAGATGCATTACGACACCACGCTGTACGGCACGCTCCGCGACATCGGCGCGGGCGACGCCCCCGCAACGGCGATATTCGACGCCGTCGACGACGCCCGCTGGCAGGGGTTTCCCGCCTCCGCGGCCCACCTCCGCTACATCGAGAACCACGACGAACCGCGGTATCTCGCCGAGCACAGCGAGGCGGCGTTGCGCGCGGCGGCGGCGACGACGTTCGCCCTGCCCGGCGCGCCGATGATCTACTACGGCCAAGAGCGCGGGATGACCGACGACCGCGGCCCGATGAAGTGGTACAACGGGGACGCCGATCTGACCGCGTTTCACCGCTCGCTGTCGACCGCGCGACGCGAGTATCCCGTTTTGAAAACCGGCGACATCGAACCGCTGTCAGTTGCGGTTGCGGTCGTCGAAAACGCGGGCGACATCGAGCGTGCCGACGAACTGCTCGACGACGCGACCAACGACCGCGGTGCTGTCGACGCCGAGACGACTGACGAGGGTGGCGAGCCGACGACCGAGTCCAACACAGAAACCGACAACACAGAGACCGACAACACAGAGACCGACAACACAACGACAGTCACCATCGACGACGACCCGTTCCACGTCGCCGCCTTCGCCCGCGAGAACAGCGACGAGCGCGTCATCGTCGTCTGCAACTTCGCCGACGGGCGGCGAACGGTTCGGCTGCCCGAACCCGTCGAGCCGGTCGATCTGCGAACCGACAGCCCGCTTCGGATGCGGTACGATCCGGCGGACGACGAGGCGATCTATGTCGTCGTCGACAGCGTCGTTATCTGTCGGTCGGCTGCTGCGGACTGACCGTTTGAAAGGGCTACTCAGCGCTCGATATCGCCCCGTTCGCAAAACGAAATGAAACGCCGGGGGGTCGTGGGGACAAATCACCAGCGGAATCTTAAGGCCACCGTGTGAGTCATACGTGTCATGGACGACGCCACCCTCCGATCACAGCTTCGTCGGTTCGGCTTCTCCGAAAAGGAGGTCGACACCTATCTCACGCTGCTCGAACACGGCGAGGCGAAGGCGAGTACGATTGCCGACGGCGCTGGCGTCTCCAAGCGGTATGTCTACAGCGTCAGCGAAACGCTCGAAGACCGAGGCTTTGTCGAGGTCGACGACCACGCGGTGCCGACGATGATCCGCGCCGTTCCCCCCGAAACCGTCGTCACCCAGTTGGTGACCGACGCGGAGGCGATCGAACCGGCGCTCGAAGCGAGACACACCCACGCCGAACCCGAAACCGAGCAGTTCGAGGTCATCAAAAGCCGGGTGACCGTGCTCAAACGGATCCGCTCGCTCATCGCGGAGGCCGACCACGAACTCACGCTCTCGGTGCCGGTGAGCCAGCTCGACGAACTGGCGGACGAGCTGCGGGCTGCCTGCGACCGCGGCGTGCTGGTCGTGCTGTTGGTGACCGAAACCGCCGAGCCACTGGCAGATATCGCCGAACTGGCGAGCGTCGCGCGGATGTGGCGCGAGCCGATGCCCGCAATGGTGGCCGCTGACAGACGACTGGGGCTCGTCGCACCCGCGAAGATGCTCACCAGTGCGCACTGCGAGGCGCAGGCAGTCGTCTTCGCCCATCCCCAACTTGGTCCCGTGATTTCGGGCTCGTTTTTCGGCAACTACTGGCCGGTCGGCACCGAAATCGCCGTCACCGACCCCGATCCACTTCCCATCACCGACGACGACTTCTGGACGGTTATTTTCCAGGCTACGCTCTGGCTTCGAACCGAAACCGCCCTCTGTGCACACGTCGAGGGATGGTGGACGGAGTCCAGAGAGGCCGTTGAACTGGCCTGCCGTGTCGTCGAGGTGACTCAAGGGCTCGTCGAGCCGACAAACAACCAGTTCCCGGTCGAACACAGCCTCACCGTCGACTGTGACGGTCATCACCACACCGTCGGCGGCGAAGGCGCGTTCATCGAGGATATCGAGGCGAAACAGGTGACGTTGTACACGACCGACGAACGGTAGCGACGCGAGAGAGGAGGGAGTCTACCGGGTTGACAGCCGGCCGGGCGTCCACTCGCCGTCGAACGGTTCGTGGGTGAACGGCCGGGGGTTCTCGCCTGCGTACGTCGCCACCAGCTGACCATCACCTTCGAGCAAATATTTGTAGGTCGTCAGCCCCTCAAGCCCGACCGGGCCACGAGCGTGTATTTTGCCCGTGCTGATGCCGACCTCCGCGCCGAGGCCGAACCGGTAGCCGTCGGCAAAGCGCGTCGAGGCGTTGTGAAACACGCTCGCCGAATCGAGTTGGCGCATGAACCGTCCGGCGCGGTCGGCGTCGGCGGTGAGAATCGACTCGGTGTGTTTCGAGCTGTGCTCGGTGATGTGTGCAAGCGCCGCCGACAGCGAGTCGACAGTCTTGATCGACACGATCAGATCGCCGTACTCGGTTTCCCAGTCGGCGTCGGTGGCCGGCTCGATGGCGACGCTGTCGCCGACGACCTCGCGGGCGCGCTCGTCGGCACGAATCTCAACGCCGGCGTCGGCGTAGCGCTCGGCGATCACGGGCAGGAACTCGGCGACGACCGACTCGTGGATCAGCAGGGTTTCGACCGCGTTGCAGACGGCGGGGTACTGGACTTTGGCGTCGAAGGCGACATCGACGGCCATTTCGAGGTCGGCGTCGCGATCGACGTACACGTGACAGATGCCCTCGGTGTGGCCCAACACGGGAATCGAGGTGTTGTCCTGAATGTACTGGACGAATTCCGAGCTCCCGCGCGGCATGAGCAGGTCGATCTCCTCGTCCATCTCAAGCATCGCGGTCACGTCGGCGCGGGCTTCGACGAGTTGGGCCCAGCCGTCGGGAACCGCGTCGAACTCGGCGGTCGCCTCCTCGATGAGGTCGTACAGCACGCGGTTGGATTCGCTGGCCTCGCTGCCGCCTTTCAGCATCACGCTGTTGCCGGATTTCAGCGCGAGCGCGGCGATCTGGACGAGCGCATCGGGTCGCGATTCGAACACCGTGCCGATAACGCCGATGGGGACGGCCACCTTGTACAGTTCGAGATTCTCGTCGAGTTCGCGGGCGGCGAGGGTTTCGCCGAGCGGATCGTCCTGGTCGGCCACGCTGCGAACCATCTCGACAATGCCGTCGAGTTTGGCGTCAGACAGTTTGAGCCGGTCGACGAGTGCCTGGCTGTACTCGCCGGCTGCGAGCTGTGTTTCGCCGTTTTCGACGTCGACCGCGTTGGCCGCCCGAATCGTCTCGCGGTTGTCGGCGATGGCGTCGGCGATGGCGTGAAGCGCGCGGTTGCGCGCGTCGCTGTCGACGTTGGCAAGATCGAGCGCGGCGGACTGCGCGGCGCGAACTTTCTCGTCGATAACTTGGTCGACTCGGCCGGCGGCCGAGGTGGTGGCTGAGTCAGTCATGCGTGGCTGTTGGCCCGGTGGGCGTATGATTCCGACGGTTTCGCTCGCGAGGGTTACTCGCCGACGACGCCGTTGATCGGCAGGAAAATCGTCCCGACCGGTTCGCCGGCCGCAACCCGATCCAACACGTCCGGGTCGGCCGAGCCGGCAATAATCGCGGGAATCCCGTGCTCGCTCACCCGCCGTGCGCCCTCGACTTTCGTCTGAATGCCGCCAAAACCGCCGGCCGAACTCGCCTCGACGAGTTCCTGCACCGCGGTGTAGTTCTCGCCGACCGCCTCGATTCGCTCGGCGTCGGCGTCGACTTTCGGGTTGCCGGTGTAGACGCCGCCGACATCGGTGAGCGTCACCAACAGGTCGCTATTGATACCGATCGCGACCGAAGCCGACAGGCGGTCGTTGTCGCCGATACGGAGCTCTTGGGTCGCCACCGCGTCGTTCTCGTTGATGATGGGAACGACATCCCACGCGAGCAGCGTCTCAATTGTGTTGTGGATGTTGGTGAAGCGGTCGGGATTGTCGAGATCCTTCTGGGTCAACAACAGCTGAGCAACCGTGGTGTCGTACCGCGAAAAACTGTCGCTGTACGCCTGCATGAGCTGGCTCTGGCCGATCGTCGACAGCGCCTGGGCGTCCTCGATTGTTTCGCGGTCGTAGCCGATCCGGCCGATGCCAGCACCGACCGCCGCCGAGGAGACGAGCACGACCTGTTTGCTCCGGCTACGCAGATCGGAAATGTCGTCGACGAGCTTGTCGAGTTTGGCGACCGAGAGGTTCGAGTCGTCGTCGGTCAGCGAGTTGGTGCCGGCTTTGACGACAACGCGGTCGGCCGCGGCCGCACGCCGTCTGGCCGCCACGGCAGCCTGCGAATCGACCGCCTCGATCGGTGATGACGGCGGTGAATCACTCATCGGTGGATTCGTCGGCCATCTCGCGGGAGCGATCCTCCGCGGCGTGAACTGCGGCGGCAATCTCGGCGTCGACATCGCTGTCCCAGAGGAGTTCCATGCCCTCGATCGTCGTGCCACCCGGCGAGCAGACCGCATCGATCAGCTCGTCGATCGAGCGCTCCGAGCGCAACACGGTTTCGGCGGCCCCTTTGAACGTCTGGGCGGCGAGCGTTTCGGCCGCCTCTGGGTCGAAGCCGCTGTCGACGCCCGCGCTCTTCATTGCGCCGATGAGATAGAAGACGAAGGCGGGGCCGCTGCCGTTGACCGCGGTGGCGATATCCATCTGCGCTTCGTCGATTTCGGCGAAGGAGCCGAGTTCCGCGAGCAACGCGCGAACCGTGTCGTCGACCGCGCCGGTAACGGCGGCGGCCATGTTGTTCGTTTCGGCGGCGAGGTTCGGCATGAGCCGGACGACCTTTGCGTCGGTTCTGGCGATCACGTAGTCGGTCGACACGCCCGCCGCAATCGAGATGAGCGTCTGGTCGGCCGACAGATCGAGCGGTTCGAGCAGCGTGCCGACCATGTCGGGTTTGACCGCCAGCACGACGACGTCGGCTTCGGCGGCAACCGCGAGGTCGTCGGTCGTTTCGGTGCAGTAGTCGGCGACTGCCGCGAGAGCATCGGGGTCGATGTCGCAGCCGACCAGCCGGTGGGTGCCGCTTTTCGAGAGGCCCTTGAGCAGCGCCCCGCCCATGTTGCCGCAGCCAACAACGCTCAGATGAGTCATATCCGTTCAACGGGTCGAAGCCGACATAGGCACTTTGATTTCGCTGAACGGGACGAATCCTCCCGATGAACCGCCCCAATCACCGGGAGGGTTCGGAAGACACCGACAAAAGAACAATGATACTGCGGAAATATATCAGATCAACAAACACGAATATTTCCGGTTCTGACTTCCTTCTACTCACTGTTTTACAACGATAATAACTGGTGTACTAGCTGATCAATCATCGCAAACAGGGTTATTTAGCTAGAGGGCCTACCGACAAACATGAATGAACCGCCCTCCACCACGCAAGCAACCACTCGGCGGAAAACAGTCCTATTCTGTCAGGACTGTGGCTACCAGGCACCGCCGACGGGTCGATGGACCCTCCACGAGAAAACCGACTGCACGGTGTACGAATGTCCGCGCTGTGCGGCAACCGTGACCGTTCGCGGCCGGTTTTCGGACTGAGTGTATTCCTGGCACTGACAGTCGACCGCGAGCGACAGCGAGGCCGCGTCGCAACTTCGGTCGCAAACGGCGAGGCCGTGAGCAACAGCACCGTCGCGGTCTCGTGTGCGCCCATAGAGCGACCAACGCGGTACACTCTTATATAAAACGCTCGCCGGTACTCAGGCCAATTCCTCGTCGGCCAACGCCTCTTCACGCAGTTGGTCGGTCTCGGGCGACGACACGGTGAGGTCAAGAACCGGTGTCGGTTTGCGGTCGTCGTCGATGGCGGCGAGCACGAAGTAGGACTCGGTCGTGACCGCCCGTGATCCGGTCAGCGAATCCTCCGCGTGTGCGCGGATGCGGACTCGCACACTGGTTCGGCCATGGTCGTAGACGTAGGCCTCGATGAGCGCGATATCGCCGATGTCGAGCGGCCGCTCGAAGTCGACCGAGTCGATGTGCGCGGTCACACAGGGGTTGCCTGCAAACCGCATTGCCGACATCGCGCCGAGTTCGTCCATCCGCCGGAGGAGGTTGCCACCGTGGGCGCTGCCAAGGTTGTTGGCATGACGTGGCTGGACGCGGTTTCGATTCTCGATAAACGTCTCCATCAGGTCGACCAGTACCCAGCAGTTTACGCGGCGCGATTAGAAACCGATCGACATAAAAAAGCCCCTGCTCCGGGCGCGAAGAGCCAACCGAACCAGCGTCGCCGGAGGGTGTTAGGCTGGAACGGGCGCTTTTGTTGGCTGTGTGTACTCCGCAAGTTGGTAGTAGTTGTCACGGTGAGTCGTCAGATACCCGTCGTCGCAGAGTCCGTCTAAGAAACTGTTGACGACCGGATACGTGATTCTCACGTCAAATTCATAGTCCAGTGAACGACGGATGAATGTTCTGTGGACGGGATTGTCGGCTGTTTTGATTTCGTCGAGGATGAGTTGCTCAATCCGGGTTAACTCCGTCATCAGGAGCAGATACTACACCGGGTGGTATAAATTTACTCGAATTCGTAATTGAGTAAAAAATTCGCCGGGTGCGACATAATCCGCACGTAGCTTGTGTCCGTATAAGCTAATTCAAGCGAGGCAAATATGCCGAAACGGGAGAGGAATCCGACACAGTCGGTCAGTCCGCAGGCGGTTCATCGACCAGCGCGACATCGAGACAGGCACAGGCATCCTGTTCGGGATCGAAACAGTCGGGACACTCGGGTTTGCGGTCGATGATCGTATCGAGCCGTTCGGCGACCGTGCCGTCGATGACGCTTTCGAGTTCGCGGGCCTCGGCACGGAACTCCTCGACATCGAGGACGTTGAGAAGAAACCGCTCGATAATACAGTATGTCTGCAGCGCATCACGGGCACGAATAATACCTTGATCGGTGAGCGAAACGCCCTTGTACTTCTCGTGTTCGGCTAATCCACGGGCTTCGAGTTTACCGATCATCTCGTTGGCACTCGCCGGACTCACATCGAGTCTGTCGGCAACGCGACCGGTCGCAGCGGGGCTGTTGTCCTGTTGCTGGATGAGATAAATCGTTTTGAGGTACTGGTCGGCAGTGTTCATCGGGGTTCCTCCGTTGGTCTGCGCGTCGGGTGGGCGGCTGGCACACCGGTCGTGTGCGAACTCATTCACGCCGCTCCATAATCGTTGTCACTTCCTCGACACCGTCTCGTTCTTCATCGCGGAGTTCGCGAAGCACCGTCAAAAGGTGGGCGCGGTCGAGCGAGAACTCGGCGTCGCTCGCCTCGATTGCCTCGATCAGGTCGTCATAGAACTTGTAGGCGGTCTCCTCGTTGCAGAGTTGGTCGTAGAGCACGCCGTCGAAGTCTTCGGGTTTCGTCTGTCCGTAGCGCGCTTCGACTAGCGTTTCGACCTCGCCGAACGGAATGCTGTCGGCCTCAAGGCCGTCGATTAGCTCCTCGAGTCGCGAACGGTGGTCGGCGGACTCTTCGGCAGCGTGTTCGAGCAGCTCCTCCAGCTCCGCATCGAGGACGCGCTGGTCGTCCGACAGTGACTGGTAGTGGTGATAGGCGCGAGCCTCGACAACCTCTTCGAGCACGATCCCAATCTGTAACAACCTGGCGAGCTGCCGATCCGAACGAACGCGGTGGCCGAGACTCACCGGTGTCCTCCGCACGATGCTCGTCGATCCATACCTATCTTTGGGCGCGTCGGGGATTTACGGTTTTCCCTCAAAAAGAACGCGAGCGCTGCAGTGGTGCCCGTTAGTTCAGCCGCGCGATAACGAGATCCGAAAGATCCTCGCGGAACGCGTCGACATCGATCTCCTCGAAAACGGGTACAAAGAACCCCTCGACGAGCATGTTGCGCGCCGTCCGTGGATCGATCGACCGCGACGTCATGTAGAGCAGATCCTCCTGGTTGACCTGACCGACGGTCGCAGAGTGACTGGCTTCGGTGTCGTGGTTCTTGATGATGAGCTTCGGCGAGGCGTCGGCCTCCGACTCATCCGAAAGCATCAGCGTATTCTCACGCTGGTAGGAACTCGTGTTCCACGCACCCTCACCGACGTCTTGGACGCCCTCATACACCGAGCGTGCCACATCGTCGAGCACGCCACGGGTGACGAGATCCGCAGTCGTGTGTTCGGCACGGTGCCAGACGCGAGCGTTGACATCAAGATGCTGGTCGTCATGACCGAAAAAGGCTCCGACGATCTTGGTCTCCGAGCTTTCGCCGTTGAGCTCAGTCTCGACGTCAGATCGGGTAAGCCGCGAGCCGATGTTACCCTCGATCCAGTTGATCGTCGAGTAGGTGTCGGTCAAACCGTGTTTGAGCGTGACGTGGTAGGTCTCTTCGTCGAGGTTCTGCAGCGAGCCGAACTGAACGTAGCTGTTTTCGCCGGCGACGACTTCGACGATGTTGCTAAAGAAGCGATCGCCTTCGACTGTTTCCGAGCCGGCAGGCTCGCTGTCGCCTGTCTCGATGGATTCGAGAATCGTCGCCGACGACGAATCCTCGGTGACGACGAGCGTCTGGCTGAACAGCGACCGAGAGTTCATTTCGGCGCGGATCGTTACGTCTTCGGCGTCGACGCCCTCGGGAACGTAGATGACCGTGCCGGTCGTGAAAAGGGCGGCCGACAACGCTGTCAGGTAGTTCTTCTGGGGATCGACAATCGAGCCGAAATGCTCTTTGACGAGTGCTTCGTGCGAGTCGAGTGCCTCGACAAACGAGAGCACTTCTGCGCCCTCGACGTCAGCACGCTCGGTTTCGTCAGACTGGTTGAGTGGGTCGACCAGCTGCTCGAAATCGAGCGATTCGAGGTTGGTCCACCGGCGACCGGGCGTTTGGATGACGTCCGGAAGCGCAAGCTCGTCGAGTGCCTCAAGCGCGGCTAGGCGGTGTTCGAGAAGCCACTCGGGCTCGTCGCGAGTCTCGGAGATCTCCTCGACGGTCTCGGCCGAGATGGTTGCTGGAATCTGCACACTCATCCGAGCGACCCCTCCATCTCGAGTTCGACGAGCCGATTGAGTTCGACCGCGTACTCGATAGGCAGTT
>OBKM01000655.1_pt1 | contig 16664 bp, 19 predicted proteins | sample 1519691 | NCBI WGS metagenome assembly OBKM01 (sample SAMEA37050418, study PRJEB22526) | metagenome | biome: saline pan; feature: lake; material: water | place: Egypt | collected 2015 | depth 0.5 m | reverse complement strand
TCGTCTTCCAACGCTTTGAATCGCTGCTCAAGCGACTCTTTGCGGTCTTCTAACCGCTCGATTTCCTCGTCAGGCATTTCGACATTTTCTCCACCTATCATGTAAGAACCTACAAGAGCCGAAAACAAAACATTACGGATCTACGTATCGTCTATTTCGGCGATTTTTAAATTTGGCTCATCAGGACTCTCACCCGACTCGATAACAACCACATCAATATCATTAGATGAATCCAAATTGATCTTAAGATACACATCGCTTACATCACCCTCTTCATACGAGATATTGGTTTCCTCTCGAACCAACACACTAAACGTAACAGGTTGATCCCACGTCTCAGTAAAATCTCCTTCGGTATCTTGGACATCTACGCCACCCTCAAACCGAATAAAAGCAAGACCTGTTGTCAGATCAAACGTACCACCTGAAACATTCTCTAAATTCAAGCCCGACTCTACATAATCGGAACTATTTGATTGAGCTGCGAGTGACGCGAAATATCCTGCTGAAGTAAAATCTGCACTATCTGGATCAGTAAGACCCGTACCCTCATCTTCAGGGAACGATAACCCGTTTAGCGGCGTTGATTGTTCAAAAGCTGGGGACATTTATCTTGTACCTGCTATGGGATGAAAACTGATCTCGATTGAATTGAACCTTATCTCGACCGGGAAATCGTCAACACTAATATCGACAGTTGCGAATGTTTCATCATCCCCAGCCTCTAACTCAATTTTATCTATTTCCGCATTTTTAATTGCATCCATGATTACCTCTTTAGGGAGAGAATCATTTTTGATTGCTTTAATCCACTCCATGACTGTTTCCTCTACTTCGTTATTCCACCAATCGGGAACAACATAATTTTCAGGAACACCTTCTTCTACAATTGCCTCTCCCAACTCTGTAACAAAGACCCGGAACACTAACCGAAACTCGTCATTGGCAATTTCTCGCCACTCTTTAGTTCGTAATCGAATAGGAACGCGAGGATATGAATTAGTAACCTCTTTTATATCGCCTGCTTCGAGATTAGGCTCATTTTTGGCTTGTTGTTCAGTCAATTCAATTTTACTCACTCTGTTGCAAATGAACGGGTCAGAATAATCAAATTTAACAGAGTGTAACATCTACAATCGCCTCTTTTAGAGGACGTTACCGATCTCGTACACAGTTTCACCAGCTGGAATAGTGAAATCTTCCCCCGTAAGTTCAGGTTCGTTTTCTTCAATACCTACAAACGCATTATCATCAGAACCAATCACAGCGACATTGAACACCGTACCAATATCTTGTGGCCCAAACTCGACATCATTTACAAGATCGACCTCAGTCGTATCAGTAAACGAACTGGCGAAATTGATCGTGAAATCGCTCTCATCAACAGATTCTTGAGCATCAGCCTTACCCTCGAGATCTGTTGCACTATCGCTAAACTCTGCTTGTGACGTAAGAAGGTGAATAGTCGCTCCACCACTAATCACATTATTGATTGCTGATTCTACACCGGCTTGATTAAGACCACTTTCATCAACTGCCATATGAACACATAAACAGACAACCTACTAAACCTTTACCCTAATCTATCGTAATTTGGCGGTAATAATCAGCTGCAACCGTACCACGCACATGACCCAAAGAGGCAGACTCGATTTCTATACGATTAAAGCCCTCTTCTAAAAGACCTCCAATATCTACCACCTCAGTAAACTCGCCATCACCCACACCCGTTTCAACAGTCGTGCCATTAACTACAACCGAAACATTAGACGGCGTTTCAGATGGGAACTCAATAATACCCGGTTCTGGTTCGTGGGTATGTTCAACATCAGCAGTACCGGCTGCTGCGGTAGTAGTTTCATCATCAAAGAACTCTTGAGAGGCGGTTCCACCCGTTGTCTCAGTAACTGCGGTTCCCCCAGTAGCAGTACTAATTGTCGTACCGCCGGCCGCCGCGTCGTCGGTCACCTCCGAAACTCTCCTACCACTCGTCGGCCCAGCCGTATTAATTGTTCTAAAGTAATCGTGTGTATGACCTGCTGCTCGTGTTGTCGACTGTTCCACTTCAACTTCAGGTACAATTTCATGTGTATGTTGAAGCACCTCATACTCGAATTCGTGATCATGACCTTCCATATCCAAAGAGTGACTATGACCATCCATCTGCAAAGAATGACTATGACCATCCATATTCAAAGAGTGACTATGGTTAAGATTACTAAACGGTAACTCGACTTCGTGACTGTGATTACCACCCGCTGCCCCACCCTGCGAATACGACCGATACGATAAACCTTCTACCTCTAACTCAGCAGAAAGCTCCCCTACCACATCAGCAGGCTTTCTCACACTAACAACATAACTGTTACCTGAATCTACCGGCGCTCTATATCCGCCAGACGTGAGAGTAACCACATCTCCCTCAAAGCCCTCATTGAACTTTTCGACATCTCGCCTCTGTTTTTCTCCCTCTGTTAACCGCGTGAGCAACCGATTAGAGAGCGTTGTTTGATGAACCGTATTCGCCCCCTGAAAGACATTCCTCACCTTTACGACCCGTAGGTCTCGATCTATATTAACTCGTTCTGAGACGACGCTGAAACGATCTCCGAGTTGTACTTCTCGATCGAAGATAGTAGTTTCTACTTCGAGAGTACGTGGCTCATTTTCGTACTCATCCATAATAGAATCCGCTACCTTCTGAGCACGATCTTCATCAGTAATTTCGGCGTCGGAATACTTACGCCAAACAACCCGATCTTCATCTGGATTAAATTCGCTACTAACAGTTTCGGCCGTAATTTGAGCATTACCCTGCGATGCCCCCAACACACGGACATGATTGAACTCTTCACGTTCGTCTTCTTTGACCGTGAAACTTTCGGAGACATTTTGCTCAGCTGGCCCAATAGGAGTGAACCCGGTTTTATCCTCGCCTAATGATTCGAGATACTCAACGAACTTATCATTTGTATACCGAACAAACGCTCCCGTAGACCTCTGAACCTCTCGGATCATTTTTGCTGGAGAACTATTCGAAAAGAGGAACGAAACATCGTCATCTAACTCATCAGTCTGTCCAAGACTAAGAGTATCTACACGGTCAACAGCATTTTCAACCACATCTTCATCCGACACTCCAGCAACCGGTTCAGTTGGGCCAGTAGGTTCAGCATCTAACGCATCTTCTTCAAACGAAGCAATAGTCAGTTTAACCTCGTCATCATTATTATCATAAGACACCAACCGACCACGGAACTCTTCCAACCCATCTCGAACCAATAGAACCTCTTCATTGATTTTATCTACATCATCTACAACCTCTTCCCACTCATCACGAAAGACGAATACTTCAGCTCGTGCTTGTTTACCGTACTCTTCTGTAGTTGACGCTCTCAACACCGTTATGTCTGCTTCTTGACCGATTGATTGAAATCTCATTATGAAATCCTCCGTTGTTAAGACTCTGCGAATCGTTGTACCCTCTCGATCTTGACCGGGCTGGATACTACCCGGAACAAACACCCGTAATAATTCGGGGATACTTTGCTCGCTATCGCCACCCGTTACCCTCCCGAGAACAAAGTCCGGCCCGACACCTCTTGTAGTTGATTCTTCTCGATCGGTACACCCAACCACACCAAAGAACTCAGTTTCGGCCTCGAACTCAATTCCCTCATCTTTATCACTTGAAGATATACTGGCTAATCGAGTCCGCTCTGAATCTACCTCGACACGTTCTCCATCTTGTGATCTAACACGTGCATCTTTTTCAACAAAGAACGACACATCAACAACCAACTCGGAAACATCCTGGCCCAAAAAGTTTTCTGTCGGTGTTTCAAACCTACCAGAACCATAACCACTAAACACAAGAGTAATCTCAATATCTTCTTCGGGAGTATCGAATTCCACGGTTCCACTACTTGTGTTTTGTAACACTTTCGTTTCATTACCGACCGTTACTTCTATTCGCTGATTATTACTCGTATCATTCCAATCACTACTTATTTCGACCTCGGTTACAGGTTGCGATGTTTCAATCTCCTCAAGATCTATTTCTACCTCGGGTGCGAAGAGATCGGGATCGTCAAGATACCCATTACTATCTACTGTTTCGTCCCAACCAAACGAATCGTCGATATAAGTAGCATCATACAAAGCAACAGCATCGAGAATCATACGATCATCGAAACCCTCCTCAATGATATCGAACTCGATGTTACCCTGTCTTAACTCACTACCATCATTGAAAATTTGTTCCCATAAAGGCGAACTACCCGTGGCCGTGTAACTGGTACTGGCTTGTTGAACACCGTTGGCTTCTACAATAATTTCATAATCTGCTGGGCCAAATCCGGCCTGATCGCTATTATTTCGGAGAACGAACACCCACTCCTCAAACCGATAATCTGTGTTGAAATCTCCAGCAGTACCGGCAAGTACCTCGATTACGGTAAAATCAGAAGCACTCCCATCCCTAAGTGTGAAGTCGCCATCTTCAGTATCCTCTCCCTCAACGAAAAACCCCGACTGTACCATTTCAAGTGTATCGCCACTAATCACAAGCGGTATTCGATCAAATGAGGGGCCGAGATTAATGACATCTTCCCAATCATCTGTATTAGGAATGTCAAGTACAGTTTGATTTGTCATTTACGAATTTCCCATTTACTTTCATCTTCGATATCGACTTTTACATCGAACTCACGTTGTAACTGTTTGAGAGTCTTAACCATAAGTCTTAGTTGTCTAATGATCTCATCATCGTCGACTCCATCCATATCATCGAACCCATCAGAGATAACATTTTGCAACTCATCGTTATTACTTGTATCAGAAATAGTCGTTGAGACATTCGTAGAACCACCCATATCAACAAACTCTTGAATCCGGGATAACGGTGCAACAACCTCGCTCTGACTACCCTCTCCAATAGCTGCAACAATTGAATTTGTAACAATACCACCCGAAGCTAATCCGGGAATTGTACTACCGCTCGTTGGCCTCGCACCCTGTAATCTCCTTCTTAGTGACTCGGTGACATGACCGACTCTATTACCCGCTCCCTCAATAATACGCTCCCAACCGGGGAACGAGGGAATATTGAAACCAACCGTCGGAATGAAACTTCCCCACGAGAATCCACTCAGATTCCACCCAATCTCGGGAATAAACCCGCTCCAACTAAACTCGAGATCCGGCCAACCGGGGAACTCTTCTTCGACACTTTCCCACAGATCGAAAACATCAACATCCGGCCAACCGGGGAACTCTTCTTCGATACTCTCCCACAGATCGAAAACATCAACATCAGGCCATCCGGGGAAGTTATCTTGAACCCAGTCCCACACCCAAAACGTCGATAACGCTATTGGCCACCCCGGAAATAGAAGGAAGATCGCATGCCACAACTCGAAATCGGGGATTGAAGGCCAACCCGGCCACAAATTCTTAACCCTCTCCCACAAGTCGAAAGACGGGATATTATCTTCTAAGAAATCTGTAGCACATTCCCTAACATCATCTGCTAACTCGAGAACTGTTTCTACTGTGAAAAGATCACTCCAATCCTCGGGAATAACACCCATCAACCAATCGAATATTGTAATACCAAGGATCAAAAACGGTGCAATGAACGGGAACAGTAGCATAAGGAACCTCGTTAACGGACTCCCGATATCCGATAGCCACTCTAACATACTACTAAGAATTGGCCCAACCGGGCCGAGTAGTGACTCGATGTCTGAATTGAAAGCTACGATAAGAGATCCCAACAACCCAATGAACCCACCCAAAATAGCCCCTATGGCTGCACCAGCTGCACTACCAAACGGCCCTCCGAGCGCTCCTAACAACCCTCCAAGTTTTGCACCAATAAGAGATCCAGCTTTAACACCGATCAATTGACCTAACATACCACCAATAATCGCGAATCCCGTAGTAATAGCTGCCACAAAAATCCCATCGAGAGAGAATATGGCTTCTATAAACTCATCTGCGAGGAAGCTCATCCCCAACATGAAACTCTCTTGCAACGTTTCTCCTTGTCCAAACGCTGCATTAAATCCTGTTGCAAGTTCAAGTACGGCTATTGCTATTGGTAACAGCAGCTGTGCAAGGATATCTCCAAACGGCCGGAACATAAGACTAAGCGCAAGTCCCAAAATATCCATAACACTACCCAACATCGGAGACTGTTGCGCCAACCTTCTCGTAATAGACTCTAAAAAGTCCAACGCTAATCCGGCGATAGTAACACCTGCTACCGCTCCTGCAAAGAGTGAACCCAAAAGAGTTGTCGCCTTAGCAGTCTTGGCTGAATTAGAACCCATCACATCCATTATATCAGTCATTTCAGAAATACCTTCAGTTAGCCCACCACCCGCACCATCTTCAGACGACATTATATCTGTTGGGCCGTCTTCAAACAACATATCGCCCGCAAATGATTCGGGATCGGGAAGATTATCCAAAGAGAAATCTTGACCCTGTAACATAGACTCCATGTTCTCCATATCATCCATCATCCCATCCATATCCATGATATCATCAGCTTCCATAGGCTGGATGGATTGCATTTCTTCTTCTAATTTACCCGAAAACTTGTCAGCCTCGCGATCTACCTGCCGCTCATCAAGTTCTGCAGTAACCTTATACGCAAGACCGAGCATGACTATCAGAACGTACAACACGGAAACACATAAATGAACCCACTAAATGATCGTGTTACCAACTTCTAACGTAATGCGAAACTCGAACGCATTAGGCTGTTGTTCATTGAACGTTGTATTGCTGTTAGAAATACTGCCCACATATTCCCTATTCATGAACGAATCGGAAAGAGTAGCTTCTTCTCCCTGTAACTCCTGATCAATGAGTTTTGCTTTTTCGGCTAAGGAATCTTCGTCCTTATCTACAACAGTACCGCTGAAACGAACCTCTTCTTCAACACCCGAATCGAAAAATCCAGTAAGAGGCAAATCCGTATTGTGCATGATATCGATTGCATTAAGATTGATAAATCGTGTAACACGTCTCGAATCTACCTCAGTCAACTCAACAGAACCACTTGCCGAGGAAACCTCATCCACCTCAATATCGGGCCCGGACAACCGTTCATCAATATACTCTTCAGGAGTTAGTTCCGGATCTTGAACACCCTCTGACAACTTACCCTCTACACGCCAACTTGCACGATTGATATCTTGACTATCTAATGACCACCGGGACTCCTCTATAAGAAAACCCGACTCGTTATCTGGTTGCGGTACACTATCTTGATTGCGAACATCATCAAACAACGCATAACCCAAACCCTGTTCGGGTAATGTAAGCGCCTCAATAGACAGTAACCACCTTCTAAGAGACTTTTCTATGTCGGACTCGTTAGACCCTTTGAACACTCTCAAAGGAACTGCATTACCCGATAAGCGGAACTCACGACGTCCTGTGATAGGAGTCAGTATTCGTCCATCAGAATCCTCGGTAGGAATACTATCATCATTCGTATCGGTGATTGATGTAACCCGAAAATCATCGGCTGTATACAAATCCACCGTTTGAGCATTATTAGTAGTCCCATCCAAATTATACGGCCCTTCGAGTTGAACACGTGCATCTTTCATTAATTAATTGCCTCCCAGAAATTCTGTAACGCGGCCTCGATGGCAGCTTGTTGTAAGAGGATTTTACCCTCGATCAAATCTTCGGACTTATCCCGATAATACATCAACTCGGTGATCGGAAGATCTTGAGGACTTGAACCCATCACAATCTGGTAATGATAGGCGATCTCTCTTATTCCATCGCCTCCTCCAGAGACATATTTCCCATATCTTCATCACCCGACGTATTGAACGCATTAACACGTTCCCAAACCCACTCTCCAACCACATCAGGAAGATCCATAATATCATCTATATCTTCAGGCATATCAACAACCGATCTTTCCAAGAACTCCGAACGATACACACCCTGTAACGGCGTACCATCTAACGACTTCTTTTTCACATCAACATTGAACGACTCTTGGGATACAATATCCTCGACCGCTTGAACCTGTCCATACGAAAGCTCCCGAATTGTAAACGTCGTTGACGAAAGCTCATCAATAACATCTTCGAACCGATCAATTTTTCGATTCAGCGTTACACGACGTGCCTCTAATTCATCCCACTTACTTTCAAGATCAGACAAATCTTTACCACGGGATGACTTCGCCTCTTCAGCCTGCTCGAGAACGTTCTCACGTTTCTCGTTTACCTCTTCTAATTCAGACTTGAACTTTTCGACTGCTTCTACCATATCGACTGTGATTTCTTTTCGATCCATATTTAGATATGATTATCTTGGATCCTCGTCAATCGTTGCTGTGACCGATATATCTAACACATTTCTCTCCACATCATCTTCTAACGCACTTTCGGGATCGCCCGTATTAGTACGCTGATACGATTCTGGGAACGACTCATTCCACATAAACCGAGCTTCGTTCAATTCGTCGCTCTCTCGAGAGAACAACTCGACACGTCCTGAAATATTGGAACCATCAGAAAGTGATTCGGCTGGAGTATCGTTTTCAAGAGAACCATAGAACGAACGTCGCTCATCACTTTTGCTATCGTCGGAAACAAACCGATTGTATTGAACATTAGGCTCCAAAGCAAGGAATGAGGGAACAACCGCAAATCTCGTTCCCAACTCATACTCAGGTTCAACCGTCGTATTGAAGTTGAACGTAAGCTGCTGAACAAGTGGCATCCTTTCTGCGGAACCATCGTTATCAATATCTATAAACAGATCTGCATTACCAAAGTGTAACGGACGAAAGTTTGTATCGGGCTGGTCACCGATTTCATCATACGGTGAATCGCCTAACTCAAAATTAAACTCGGTAGCAAACGCACCGGACAACGAAACATCGACAACGTCATCTACACCAACATCAATATCTGGATCGTCTACAACCGCTCCGACATACACCGTATGTTCAACCGTACCATCCGAGTAATGAGTCTCCTCAATAAGTTGGGCCGAACGAGGCGGATTATCCTGACTCAATTCATAGGTGAGACTATATTCTTCACCATTTTCAACTACCTCGGGCCCTCCCAACACAAAAAGACGACCAATGCGAGTAGTATATATGAAGTCGACACCCCACGATCCATCGAATCCGCCTTCTAAATACCTCGACGGAGCTCTGCTACCCGGTCGGTAAAGAGTCTCTGATTGATTCGACGAATCTGGTTCATTAATCTGTTCACGATCACCGAACGGTTTAAAATCATCATCATCTGGTTCGCCCGGATCTTGAGCATAAGAATTATCATCTTCCCAAATGAAAGCCCAAATTGTTCGAGCACCAGTAGTAGTGTTAGCTGGCATTATTTATTCCCTGTTTGTATAATACTGTTTGCATACGCTATAAACCTTACACTCCAAACACCATCAAATACATCCGCTCCATGAGCTGAAGTATTATCATCGAAACTCTCTCTCAACACAATATCGTACTGTTCAAACCCATACCGAATATCATCTAACAACGCTTCTACCTCTCCCGTAAGACCCGGATCGAATCTCTGATACCCTTTAGAGGAACGAATCTGAATATCGACAGGCGACGTAATCTTGTAATCGCGAAACCCAACACTCGCGGGTTCGTATTGAACCGTACCACCATCACTCACGATAACTAAATCATCGTCGGAAAAATTTCCTGCTCGGATTCTTCTATCGCCCTCTACCAAAATATTAGGAGTAGGAACATCCACTTCTCGAAACTCACGACTCTCCTTCCAATTATCTTCAAGATACTCCTTAATGAGGAAAAGATCGTCGCCTCTTTCTGGATCTTTAATCATACTGTGACTCCGTTTTCAGCTGTGCACTTTTCAAAAGACGTTTTCTCTCAACATACGACTCGCAATCTTGAAGTGCGTCATAAAACCCATCACGATCCCACCCCTCAACCATAGCCTTAGAATACGTAGGCTCAATTGGCCCACCAAACTCGTGTAACCGAGCAGTAGGATGTTCTATCTCGAACTCCCATGAACTTGTAAACCGACCACTCTCATCTCGAGCCTGCTTAACGGAACTAACATAGTTTCTAAGACCATCTTCGCCCTGTGTCGGGTTTTCTAACTGTTCTAAGAAGTTACGACGGATTGATTCAGTAATCTCCTTAGAATCGGATTCTGCGGACTGTGACAAATCCTCTTTGAACCGCTCTGACACAGTTTCACTCATGACAATCCAGTACTCCGAACCTCTTTATACGGTTCAAGTTTTCTCTTAGCCTGTTCGCGAATATTATCGGCTACGTTTTCAGCGTTGGGAGCTTCATCATTACCCGGCGTAGTGTACCGATAAAAGTCGGTTTCCATCAAGTCGGCCGCAACCAACTGTGCGCACACATCTTGAATAATGGCAGGAACCTTCTCCTTACCAAACCGATACGTGAGCCTCAGTTGACGGTGACGCTGAAACAACGTTCTACGATACAAATACAACACACCCGTACCCTCCTCTACCCAATAATCCTCATCTCGACCCTCAGAAAACGAATCATCGGCTACAAGATCAGTATACCGATTACCACGCCATATCTCCACCTTATCCCCCTTTTCCGAATCTAAAGGAGTACGAATATCTCTCCGTGTCAAATACACCGGGATTCCCGTATTCCACCGATACACGTTCTCAAGATTTTTGAACTCATTAACCACCCGACGCTCCCTCCACGCGTGTGACGTTTGACTATCTATTTCTGAAGACTTAGCCGAGATTTTACGCTGGATACGATCAACAAGTTCGGAATTTTCATCCACATTCTCCATACTAAAACGATCGAACTCATTGACCACATCTCGAACATCGCAGTAACCTTCGGCTTGAATATCGGCTGGTTCTAATGACATTAATCTTGTTCCTTAATTAACGAATCTTCGTTTATATCGTCGGTTCGTTTTTTCTCATATCTTGATTTAGAAAGAAAGTCAGACGGTTCTTGATCTTCAGGGCCAAGTGTCTCATCGACCATATCTGAATCTACATTAGAGTGAACCTTAGCAAGAGCGCGAACCACCACACTCGTATTGTGAATATGTTCGTGTAGTTTTCTTACAGCTCCTCTGGGCCCTCTCAACTCGTACACAAGATAAAACAACGCAAAGACCCAACCAATTTCGGGATTTTCAAGTGTCCACTCAATCACATCAAACAACACCATACATTACACCCTATGCTCCTTCAAGTAATCGAAGCTGGAACCACGTTGCGTCCACCCACTCAAGAATACATCAACAGTAACCTCGAAACCACCACTATGCTCTAAAATATTAGGACGAACTAATTCAACCACCTGATTATGCTGAGATACATACGCCGCATACACATTAGGATCATGGGTCTCATTCAAATCATCTTGGTCAATGAAAAATAAATCATCGACCGGCGGACTATCAAACCGAGCCCAATATTCACCCGTGGGAGAGCACTCAAGCGTTATTTCAAAAGTATCGACCGATGGATCAATTCCTTCAACCGTAACAAACAAACCCATCTGTGGGTGTGCCCGAGTGATTAATTCTTCACCAGCTCCCGCTTCAGTTGTTTGAGTAAGTGTTCTTCGTCTTACAGGCTGACTCATGTTTGTACCTACACCACACGACACAATAAATTACCGGGAACTGAAAGGCAGCTTACCGACCGATACCAGTCGCGAGAAGACTAACTTCGGTCTCGGCTGCTAACTCCGTTCCGTCCGCAGGATCAAACAAGAGGATATCTTCATCCTCTGGATCCCACGACACAACCGCTGGGTTATCTGATTCCGCTAACGTCAAAATGACGTTTTGGAAACGATTCATGCTGAGTGCAGACGGACTGAAAGAAACGCCACCCGTTTCGTAAGTCACATCGACTTCGGCGTGGCGGAATTTCATTGCACCTGCGAACTCAGTACCTGTCATGTCAATTTCTGCTGGCATCTATAATTCCTCCATTTGTTTCTTCAACGCGTCGACTTCCTTCTCCAACTCTTGAGTAAGCTCCTCGTCTGACTGATTTGCTTTGATTCCTAAAGACTTAGCTAAGGACTGTTTGGTGCGATACCCCATATCAGACAACACATCTTCAGGGGATTCATTTTCACCAACCAGTTTAGCATAGAGCTTACCCCGAACTGTCGGAGATACATCATACTCAGTACGGCGCTCGAAATACCGTAAATCATCAAGACTCGAAACATCTAACGACTGATTCGGCTTGAAGTGATACGTATTGTTCCGCGGAGTCCTATGAATAGACCCACGCTTTACATCACACCGTACCGTTGCTAATTTCATATTTGATCACTCCGTGCAAAAGTACCTCTACCCAACCGCACTTCGACACGGTGAGAGAGATACTTATTCGACATTTTACTTCAGATCTCGGATTTTCGCGTGCGACGCTGGTGAAACCGTAGTGTTCTCACCAATCGTGACATAGAGTCCCTGATTTCCAAGTCGGTTGATAGCGTACGGATCATCATTGACCTCAGTACCACTATCGTAGAACTGCGTTGGCAGGAGAGTCTTCACGAACATCGTCGACGAATCGACGAGATACACCCGACCGATTCCATCCTGTGTAACGTCCACGGACTCGAAGATCGGGATCTGCTTGTACGACTGAACGGTGATACCGACATCGTCACCGGGATTAGTCTGCACACCGTTAAGACCGACCGTAGCACGCTGTGCTTCCAGACGCTCTTTGCCACCGACCTCTTCCTCGATACGCTGATACGTATCGTGATTCGTCAAGAAGAAATAATTATCGTCGGCGACCGGATTTTTGCCCGAATTAGTTTTGACCTGCTGGATTGCATCGTCGAGCAGATCAATTGTGAACGTGCGGTTCGAACCCTCGTTTTCGATCACGTTGGATTCGAACTCGCCATTATCGCGGCGGAACCCGTACACATCTCCGTCACCGATATCTCCTTCACCAGTCGCATCGAGAAGTTCGGCTTCCGACTGATTAGAGATAAGACGATCGATCGAAAGCATGTCATCGTCTCCAACATCCTCGAGAGATCGAAGGAGCTGAACGTTGATATGCTTTGGATGCTCGCCCATACCCGTCTGATGTTCCGTACCTTCACCGTAGTAACGGCGAAGCCAATCGAACGGATCATCGAGGTCATCGTCCTGCGTATCTGCGAGGAGCTGTTTGACCTGACTCACGTCGAAGCTGTGAGAGACGGTTTTTGCTTCCTGCTCGTACTGATCGATCTCCGGAGCATCGGTGTCAGGAATTTCCGCGTTCTCACCAACACCACCCGAACCGAGCTCATGACCGAACTCGGTAACAGTTCGCTCACCCGACTTCACCCACGCTCGATTTTCCAGAAGCGCGAACGCGTTGGCTTCGTGATTGATGGTATAGAACACTTCCGAACCGAACACCGCGTTCCGATACCCATCAGTCGTAGTGAGAACAGGATTGTCCTGTTTCGACATCTGGCCCGTACGCGAGTAGAAGTCTGGGACAAACCCGTACCAATAGTCGATCATATCCTGCACGGTGCGGATACGACCATCGGCTTTCTGGAGAGTACCGGGAGCCTGTCCATCAGCAGTACGGGCTTTCGTCTTGTAGAACCCGTTTCCAGCTCCACCACGTTCGAGCTGCTGCTTTTTCAGGTATTTCTTCGCGGCATCGGACTTCATGAGTTTCCGATGACTACTAATCTGTGCCTTAGTGATATTGAATGCGCTACTCATTGTTTTAGCTCCATTTATCTAGGGCTGGGGAACCCTCAACTTCATCCCCATCTTCTTTATACAACTCATCGAGTTCGTCGGCTCGATCTTCCAGAGACGTACCGGGACTCTGAACCTGCTGACCGCTCATAACAGTACGGACAGCTTTTTCGAGATCCGACTCGGTGATCTCTTCGGGCTGCTCTTCTGACTCTTCAGACTTTTCACGTTTAGTGTCGGGGATATATTCAGTCACAACCGACCAAACGTCACCGGGAAGCTCCTCCTGAAGCTCATCGGCGGAATACTTCTTATCCTCGCCATGATCCTCAGCTTCCTCGGTTTCTGCCTCTTCTTCGCCTTCCATCTCTTCGCCCTCCATCTCTTCGCCCTCCATCTCTTCGGCTTCTCCACCGTTATCTTCTTTATCCTCGTACTCTTCTTTGTCTTCATCGTCGTGGTCTTCTTTCTCGTTGAAAACCTCTTCGATGTAAGATCGAGTAACAAGATCACCTTTTGGGAGAACCGAACTAACGACTTCTCGGGCTTTTTCTTCGAACTCTTCCTCTTTGACAACACTACCCTCAAGTTCGTCAGACATAGCATCAACAGTTTTACCAATTGCTTCTTCGAGTTCCGATTTATCAACGACATCATCGAACTGGTCGTTGACATAGGACTTAGAAGCAATTTCACCGTCAACACTATCAACCTTAACGAACTCGTCAGGGTTGAATTCTTTTTCGCTCATACTTTTTGCTAATACTTCTTCTGTAGTGGCATTGACCGAACCGGGCGACACCTCGAAATCTTTTTCCACATCTTCCGTTGTGACAACTTCTTCTGCATCGCCATTAACACGGGCGAACTTAGAAGATTCATTCATACCCTCTTCACACACGGTGACTGCGGAAAGATCCATTTCGAGGATATTGTCGTACACCATATTACCATCCACTTGCTTTTGAGTAACAAGTGCTTCGCCACTAATGGAATACGAGTTAATGACACCCTCTTCAATCTTTTCTCGAACGGTCTGGGACTGATTAGTATCATCGTAGATTTCGCCAGCCACATACAGAGCAGGAGCATGTCCCTCATCAAGCTCCATGACATCTGTAGGGAATTCCGACCGCTCGTATGTCGTTCCATCAATTGTTACCTCAACTGGCTCTTCTGTCTCAAACCGTTCCAAGATTTGACCGACAATCTGATCGGTATGGTTATACGAAAGACTTGAACGCTTCAAAAGCTGAGGGAGAGCTTTATCGAGCGCCTCAATAGAAATCTTATCTTGCTCTTTATCAACAACCTCGACAGACGCTGGCCCCCAAATCAGGAATTCGTCATCCTGTTTGAGAACCATACCCACCGAATTGTTAATAGTAGCATCGAACCCGACCTTACTAATATTGTCAGCCTTAGAAATCACGTCTGAGACATTTTCAGCACGTGAAAGTTTCACCATATCAATAACCTTCTTAAACCTCCTTTTATCGTCCTCCACTTCAGCAAACTTTTGAAACAAAGAGAAATCATCAGTCGGAATCTGTTTCCACATCCCGAGAGGAACATCACCCACAGTTACGGCTTTTTCTGCTACTTCAAGCGGAGTAGGGAACACAGCAGAATCAGCGAAACGCTTCCGATACTTTTCGCTGGGCCAGTTGCCAGTTACTTCATGGTACACACGTGCGCAATACGCACCCGGATCATCCTTATCGGAGTGATCGGTTTTGCACTCGCTCATGTTATCGTAACCAGCAAATGGTGCCATTATTTCATCAACCTCGTCGGGCGATCATTCGGTGTGAACTGTTCATCACACTCGTTACACTCGACAGGATCAGCCTTTGCAACCCGAATTGACTTTCGAATCGCGACAGAAGCGTTACAGTTAGGGCATTTCATTTCCTGTCTACATTAACTTACTACTAAATAGGAGATAAATGCGGTGATTTTTAGAAGTTTAGAATAAAAGCGAACCTATTCTACACTTGTTCTTCGACAGCTTCTACGATACTCTCCACATCACTACGAACATCTTCTAATTCATCTTCAACTAAGTCGTCTTCAGCATCTCGCACTGCTATTGAGAGATTATCTTCAGCCTCATTAAGCAAATCAAAGGCCCTTCCATTATCACCACTCTCTAAGTTTTCAAACGCCTCATTCATTAGACTCTCGGCATCTTCAACCTCTTCCAGTCCGGGTGTATTGAAATCTTCGGCTACCGACGCAACCTCTTCCATACGACCTGCGGCGTCAACAACATCATCTTCAGTAACACCCCCACCCGAACCTCCATCAGTCTCATAATAGACAGCACCCCTCTCGGATGTTTGTACCTCATACTGGTCGGGGACATCTTCAGGAGAGTCTACATACACACGGGACTTGTGAACATTCTCTATTCTCTCACGAACCCGCTCTTTGATTGTTTGCTCGTCGTTACTCTCCCCGAAAATTCGCTCCTTAACCCGGTCTTTATCAATCATTGACATCTTTAGATACAGAGATTAAAAACATAAATCTTTGGTCTCTTCACCACGGATTTACTTCAAATGCTCACGACACAGTTTCTCATTTCTTTCTTGCTGTAAGTCCTCGGCGAACTCCTCACCATCTACATTAGAGTTTAGAACCCGCGCTTCAAAAACAACTTCAATTGATACCGCTTTACCGACCGACCATTGCGAGATCTTGTTCGTCTATTTCGACCCAATCCATGACCTCGCCAACCACGTCGTAGACTTCCTCTCCCACAACGTCATGTGCATCGCCATGTGTTTCGGGTATTTCACCCCGATCAACCATTTCATCAACCTCCTGAAAGAACAAGTCAGCGACTACACTTGTTCTTCGACAGCTTCTACGATACTCTCCACATCACTACGAACATCT
>OBKM01000654.1_pt1 | contig 16670 bp, 16 predicted proteins | sample 1519691 | NCBI WGS metagenome assembly OBKM01 (sample SAMEA37050418, study PRJEB22526) | metagenome | biome: saline pan; feature: lake; material: water | place: Egypt | collected 2015 | depth 0.5 m | reverse complement strand
TTGAAAATGCCGGGGGAGTCACCCGGTGAGCGTCTGTCTGACGCCGTCGATGCTTTCGGTTTCGACGATCACTGCCACCTGATCGCCGACGTCGAGCGTCGTACCGGGCAGGGGGATCGTCAGTGATTCGCCCTCCCGGCCGTGCGCGTAGATCCGCGCGCTCTCGGGCAGCCCGACATCGTGGACCTGCTTGCCGACGGCGCTTGCCCCCTCACCGATTCGGAACACCGACAGCTGCAGCTTCTCGGTCAGGTCGGAGACGACGTTGAAGTTCCCGCCGAGCAGCGCGGTTTTCGCACCGGCCGCGCCGAGCCGTTCGGGGTAGACGACCTCGTCCACGTCGTCGGCGTACTTCTGGTAGATATCCTGCCGGTAGTCCTCGTCGATCCGGAGCACCGTCCGGCAGCCGTGATGTTTGCCGATCATACAGGCCGCGAAGTTGACGTTGAGATCGCCGGTCAGCCCCCCGACCGCATCCACGGTATCCAGTTCCGCCTGCTCCAGTGTGCTGTCCTCGCTGCCGTCGCCCTCGATCGTCTCGAACCCGTGGGATTCGGCCCGGTGGATCTTTTCGGGGTCGTTGTCGACGACGATCACGTCGTGGCCCTCCTCGCTAAGAATGCGTGCGGTTCGAATCCCCACGCGGCCATAGCCTACGATAACGAACTTCATGCGCGAGAGATACGCAACCACGGGATAAAAAGGGTGGCGGCGGGCGCGATTCTAGTGGTCACGGCGTAGTGAGACCATGACCGGGAATGCCAGCACGCCGCCCCCGATCACCGCTGTTCCGAGATACTGCCCGGCCGGCGCTCCGACGAGCACGCCGAGGCCGATCCCCAACATGATGACTGTAGCCAGACCACCGCTGGCGACCGCCACCCCACCGGGGGAGACTGACAGCGAGGCTGGGGAGCGATCGAGGACGTGCCAGACGAGGAGACCGCCGACGGCTGCGCCGGTGGCGTTCGCCGCAGCACTGTCGCCGGTGACGACGACGGCAACTATTCCAGTCAGGACTCCTGCCCCGAGTGCTGGTGTTACCGGATCGTCGCGGTGACGGCACACAGGTACTGCCACGGCGAGGATGGCGATGCCGAGCGCAGCCCCTGCCAGCACGTCGATCGGATAGTGAACACCCAGTACCACCCGGGAGATCCCAACGAGGAGGACCGCCAGACTGGCAAGTAGGAGGCGGCGCTCCCGAGACCACACCTCCAGTAACACTGCGAGTGCACCCCATGTGACCGTCGCGCCGAGGGTGTGACCGCTCGGAAGCCCCGATAGTCGCGCTGTCGTCTCGCGCTCGTAGAACGGCTGTGCGACCGACGCTACCGCTTCGACCGGGGCTACTGGACCGGTCGCTGGACGTGGGACGTCGAACAGCACCTTCAGGATGAGTCCAAGCGAGAGTGCTGTCAGTACGACGCCGAACAGGGCAGCGATCGAGCGACGGCCCGTGAACCAGTACGCCAGCGACAGCGCCACAACGAATACCCAGATATCCCCAAGCAGTGTCAGTACTGCAAACGGCAGTGCGGCCCACTCGGGGGTCGCCCCGTGGACTATCTCAACGCCGGAAAACCACGGCGTCATCTACGATCGCCAGTCACCGATCGCATTCCGGAGCCGACCGGGGATCCCGAGCACGTTCAGCGTCGTCGTCACGAGGATCATCAGGACGTAGAGGCCGAGCGTCGACAGGAAGACGACGATCATTGCGAGGATCGCCCACCCTCCGTCGAGAAACGCGAACGCCCCGATCGTCATCGCCGTTCCATACAGCAAGACGAGATACGGCCCCCAGCCGCGTGCGTGACCCCGTCGAATCCGCCTGCGAACGTAGCGTTTGAGATCCTTTTCGACTGACTCACGGTCGACAGTGCGATCCTCGACGTCCTCCTCGAACTCGTCGAGCTGTTCGCGGAGCTCGGCGAGCTCGCGGTTGAGCCGCTGGACCTCGCTTTTCGGCGCGGTTCCGGTCGTCACCTCCTCGTCGGTATCAGCGTCGATGCCAGCCGCCTCGGGTCCGGGGCCAGCCATCCCGACGCCACGATCCTCCTCGTCATGTTCGCTGGGTTCGTCGTCGGTCATCGCTTCCGGTTGTCTGTCACGTCGAACGCCACCACGTTGTAATTGCCGGTCCTGTTCGGTAGCTGTCTGGTCGCGTTGTATCGGATCGCCTCGCTCGACATCGCTGACGTGCCCGCCCAGCACCGCGTTGACGACAGCGCCTGCCATCACGATTAGCGCCCCGAAATATAGCCAGGTGAGCAGTAACAGAACGCCACCCAACACGCCGTAGGCCGCGAAATCGGCCGCGAACGTCGTGTACAGCTGGAACCCCTGCCCGAGCAACACCCAGCCGATCGCCGCAAAGACAGTGCCCGGTACGACCTCGCGTGGCGCGACCGTCGCGTCGGGCATGACGAAGTACAGCGGGTAGAAGGCGACGACGAGCGTCAGGAGCAGTAGCCCCACAGCGATTTCGGAACCGAACGGTCCGAGTGGCAGCCGACCGATCGCCGTCCCCACGACGGTCACCGCGGCCACGCCGACGACGATCGAGGCGAGCACTGCGGCACCGGTCAGTAACTCGCCGACGAGCGAACCGTACTCGGTCCCGTACACTTGCGCGAACGCCCGATCGAGGCCGCGAAAGAGCCGCATCGCGCTCCAGAGCAACACGGCCGCGCTGATGACGCTCGCCCCGCCGCGTCCCGCCTGCGTCGTCAGCGCGGCAACCAGCGTTTCCTCGGCCTCCGGCGTCAGGAACCCGCCGACGAAACTGACGATCTGTCCCTCGAACACATCACCACCCATCACGGTGCCGATCGCCAGCGTGAGGATCGCCAACGGGATCAACGAGACGAACGCGTAGTAGGCGACACCGGCGGCCAGAAACGTGATTCCGGCCGACTGTGCGGTTTCGACGATCGTTCGGAGCCTGTCGACTGCGCGAGCGAACTGTCCCACAGCTAGACTGTCGTGGAAATCGTACAAAAATCGGTTGCGTGTCGGTAGCCCGAACCCGTTCCTCGTCGGTCACAGCCGCCGGTCGTATAGTTACTCGTCGTCGATCGCGGCCGCCTCGATCTCCGCGGCGCTCGCGTCGGTTTTGAACGTCGTGCCGCCAAAGTGGGTGCGCGAAGCCTCGTATCCCGCCTCATGCAGGCGATCGAGAAACTCGTCCATCCCGATCGCCGTCACGCTCCACTGTCTACAGAGCCGGTGCTGATCGTAGTGGGTGGGCCGATCGAGTTCGGCCGCGATCGTCGCGGTCAGCTCGCGAGCCGTCTCGGCGGTTCCCATATCGTCGGTGACGTGCTCGCCGACCTCCTCGACGAACGTCGACTCCTTCGTCGCGCCGAGCCAGATCGGCCCCGCCGTCACGACGCGGTTGCCCTCGCAGGCGGGGCACAGTTCGGGTGGGTTGGCGATAAGCCCATGTTCGTGGTCGCGGTGGAGACAGTCCTCACAGTGGTGGATGTAGCCGATCTCCTCGATCGTCTCGTTGGCGTCGGTCGCGCGGTGGTCGAGCTCGAGGTAGGTCCGCACGTAGTGGTTCGTCGCGTGGGAACACAGCGGTGTCACGCCCACGTCGTAGCGGGCGGCGGTGCGGGCAAGCGCCGACAGCAGGATCCGCATGCCGATCTCGCCGTGATACTCGGTGTTGCGCGGGATCGCGGAGTACTTCCGGACGCCGCTGTGGAAATGCGCGCCACACAGCGGTGCGGTATCGGTCGCGGTCACACAGACCAGATTCCGAACGTTGGCGAAGGCGGCGTCGGCAAACGGAATCGGCGTCCCGAACGGATCGATATCGACGACATCGTACAGCTCCTCGTGCAACAGCGCGTTGACGTCGCGCTGAACCGTCTCCCCGTCGAGGTCGTTGCGCGCGAGGTTGCGCTCGCAGAGGGAAACGGCGTCTGAGTCGGTGTCACAGAGCGTCGCCTCCCAGCCATCTGCCGCGGCGCGGACCCCGCGGATCCCGCTTGCGGCCATCGCGTCCAGATACGAACTCGCACGTGGTTCCCGGTCCCGGTAGGCCCGGAGCGTCGCGACTGTCAGATCCCGGTTTAGCTCCTGGACCGGGTTGAAAAAGACCGCGTCGTCGACGCCCTCGGATTCCTGTTCGGGCACCTCGATTTCGACTGCACCCTCCCGAATCTCCATACAGGCTCTCGCCGCCCACGCGCGAAAAGCCCCACGATGCGGCCGCGGATGCGAATGCCCCGTGTATCCGAACCTGTTTTGTCAACTCCTCCCCAATTGCGGCTCTGTGTCCCGTACCGCGCTCTCGCCGTCGACGCCAGCAGGTGGTCGGTCGTGACCGAGGACTGGCAGGCACTCCTCTCGGAGGCGGGCGAGTTGACGCCCGAGGCCGTCGAGCGGATCACCGCAGTCCACGGTGACCGCGGCGCACGCGCCATCGAAGCCGTCGCCGAGGAGCGCGTCAAGGAGTACCGGGATTTTACCGTCGTCGTCGGCCACACCGAGGAGTACGTCATCGAGGGCCGGGGCTGTACCTGCAAGGATAGCCTCTACAATCTCGACGAGTCGGATCCGACCGACCTCTGCTGGCACGCCCTCGCGGTGATGATCGCCCGCCGGATCGACGCCGTCGACCACCACGATATGTGGTACTCGGACGTCCGCGAGTTCCTCTAGTCGTCGACGGGTCCCACACCACCGTCCCCGCGTGTGAGTATGTACCGCCTACACATGTTTCGTATCCAGTAAAATACGTCTACCAGCAGTAAGCTTTGATTATCGTTTTGCTATACTGCGTATACCTTTCAATCACTGTCTTGCCAGTTCAGATGATGCGACGGAGAACGTTCATCGGCACGTGTGGTATCGCAAGTGTGGCCGCCATCGCGGGCTGTCTCGATGACGAGGATGAGGAGGCAAACGGCGAGGAAGAAAACGGCGACGAAGAAAACGGTGAGGAAGAAAACGGTGAGGAAGAAAACGGCGACGAGAACGGAGACGAGGCAAACGGCGAGGAAGAAAACGGCGACGAGGAGAACGGCGACGAGGCAAACGGCGAGGAAGACGACGAGGAGTCGCCAGCGGTGGCGGAGTTTTCGGGTACCGGGGCTCAGACCACCGACAGCTTCGAGCTCGAAGACGGCTTTGCCGCCCTCCGAATCGATCCAATCGAGAATATCGGCGTCGACGTCGTCACGATGGACGGTGGTGTGCCCCGGTCGGCCGAGTGGGATATCCGGAACTACCAGGGGTTCCTGCCGCTGAGTATGGGTGCGGGCGAGTACGAACTCGATATCGACGTCGACGAGGACGTCGAGTGGTCCATCACGGTGTACAACGATCCGGCCGACGGCGCAACCGCGATCGACCTGCCGACCACGGTCGAGGGCGCGGAGCCGACATACGCCGGGCCGATCGACTGCAGCGAGGGAGTGACGGCGTCGGTCGACTACGACGGCGAGGGCGAGTTCTTCCTCAAACTGTTCGCGCTCGATGGTGCTTACGTCGAGGAGCTGCTCCTGGAAGAGGGCGCGTTCGAGGACGAGATCGACTACGAGGAGTGGGGTTGGGTTCTGATCGCGGGCAGCGAAGAGTACGTGGTCACGTTCGACGCCGAGGAGGAGTGATCTAGACGCCGGTCGAGTACCGCAGGATGCCGGCGAAGCCGCCGAAGGCGTTGTAGAGCTGTTCGCCCTTCTCGAAGTCGGTCGAGACGAACTTCGTCTCTGTCCCGCGCTGCTCGGCGATATCGATGAGGTGGTCGATCGCGTCCTCGCGGTCGCCGTTCTCGGCATCGACGGTGTCACCGCACTCGGAACAGGTGTGATCGGGCGTCGATGCCCGACTGTCGACGACCTCCCGTTCCTCGTGCCCGTTCGAGCACTCGTAGGTGATGACGTCCCGCCGAAGATCCTCGCTGATCAGCAACGTCTCGACGGATCCCATCACGAGGTTTTTGCGCGTCTGCTCGAAGCCGTAGGTCGCCTTCTCGCCGTCGTGAAGCTCCCTGAAGAACGTCTCCATGAGGTTCTTGTCCTCCATGAGCTCGGCGTCGGCGAGGGCTTCCTGCCCGGCGTCGACGAGGTCGTAGAGGCCCGATTCGTCCGTATACGAGACATCGAACTTCCCGAGTACCTTGTCCTGAATCTCGTGGTGGAGGTAGTCCCCGTCGAGGAACTCGTCTTTGGTCGGCGAGGGGCCACCGACGAGGACGCCGTCTAGCTCGTGGCGTTTGGCGACAAAGAGGTCGTTTGCCATCTCGGCGACCTCCTGATAGAAGTTGTCGATCGCTTCGAGACGCAGGCGGGCGAATCGCTGAGCGGACTGGCCACCTTTGCGCTGCTTGCCGGGGACCAGCGAGGAGGCGGATTTGACCGGCTCGACGCGTTTGCCTTTGAGCCAGCCGACGTTGGCCTCGCGGCGGTCGAGCACGATCAGGCCGTAGAGGCCCTTGTCCGCCAGCATGTGTTCGAGGGGTTCCGTGAGGAAATCCGAGTCGCAGTGATACCGGAACGACTGTACGGCCTGGGGCGGGTTCTCCAGTGCCTCGGTCACCATCTCGCTGCGACCGCCGCTGGTGTTAACGGCCCCCGAAAAGAGCACGAGGCCGTTGTCCGGTGGGTAGGTGTCGTAGTATTTCAGCCGCGCTTTGATGCTCGAAAGGGCGTCCTGGACGTTCGTTCGGGTCTGTTTGGATTTGATGTTGGCCGCTTCGCTGTGTTCCTGTGTGACGTGGGCGACCACGTCGCTGATCTGCTTGTCCGGGGGCACGTAGATCGTGACGAGCTGGGTCCCCGAGCCCTCGTACTCTTTGAGGTCCTCGATGACCTTCCGGAACTCGTATTTCTTCCGGTCGGAGTGGTCCGCTTCCTGCTGGCTCATTGTCTATACTAACCGCTGGCCCGCCTAAGTATGCTTTGACCTGTGAGGAGGCGGGACGGCCGCCGAGCCGGTCTCATCTACCTGTCATGGTTTCGACCGATTTCTCGATGTTACGCACGATGTTTTATTATCCGCCCGTGTTTCCCACATACTAACAGATGACTTCGACCACAGTCTATGCTATCGCAAGTGGGAAAGGAGGGGTTGGCAAGACCACGACGACGGTCAATCTCGGCACTGTACTGGCCGGGGCAGGCCACAGGGTCGCGATCGTCGATACGGACCTCGGGATGGCGAACCTCGCCGGCTTCGTCAATCTCTCGCCGGACGGGCCGACGCTGCACGACGTGCTCGCCGGCGAAGCGTCCGTTACTGACGCGACGTACGAGGTCGCAGAGCGGATCGGCGCGATCCCGAGCGGGACCGAACTCTCCGGATTCGCCGAGACCGACGCGACCGGACTGGCCGACGTGATCGATCAGCTCCGCCCGGAGTTCGACTACGTCCTGCTCGATGTCGGCGCGGGTGTGAGCCACGAGTCCGTCTTGCCCCTTGGTATCGCCGACGAGACGATTCTCGTCTCGACCCCCGAACCGGCGTCCGTCCAGGACGTCAGGAAGACGGTCGATCTCGTCGAGCGATCGGGTGGCGACATCGCAGGGCTGGTGCTCACTCGCACCAGATCCGGTGACAAAGTATCCTACGACGAGATCGCGGCCCGATTCGACTTGCCCCTGCTCGGGACGATCCCGGAGGACGATGCGGCGCGAGACAGTGTCTACGCGTGCACGCCGCTGGTCGTCAACACCCCTGACGCGCCCGCCGCGGTGGCGTACCGTGAGCTTGCTGAAGCGCTCGAAGGGACTGCCTCGGAGCCCGATACGACCGGCACATCGCCTGCGGGGAGCGCGGACGAAGACGTTGCGGACGAGCCCCAGACTGACCAGCCCGCCTCGTCGAGTGACGTGTCCGATGCACTTGCCGATATCGACGACGCGGACGACTCCGACACGGCGGACACGACTGCCGCCAGCGCAGCCGACACTCCGGAGGAAGATATCGATCTCTCGCTCGACGATGCCGGTACAGCGTCCGCACCCGATACCGACTCCGGCGAGGACGCCGTCATCGAGGCCGAAACGGAGGCGGACGAGTCGGATACCGACTCCTCCGAGTCACCCGACACCGACGTGGCCGACGGGGTGACGATCCCCGACGCGGAAGCGGACGCGGACGGCGAGTCACTCGATGACGATGCCATTCCCTTCCGTGGCGGTGATTCCGATCCCGATGCCCCGCGTGGTGACGAGGAGAGCAGTGTCGACGCGGATGATGGAGCGGACGAGGCGCCAGTCGACCGGTCGGACGAGGATACGACGGACGGCGACGACGAAAAAGAGGGGAAGGGCTTTCTCGGCGGGCTGTTCTAGTTACATCGACTCGGGGGCGTCGACGCCGAGGACGTCCAGCGAATTGGCGACGGCGTGTTTCGCGGCGGCCACCAGCGCGAGGCGAGCGTCCCGCACGTCGGGATCGACGTCCTCGCCAAGCACCTGGCACTCGCGATAAAAGACGTTGAACCGCTCGGCGATGTCACGGGTGTACGTGGCGACGACGTGTGGCTGGAGGTCATCGGCCGACTCCTCGATCACCGCCGGGAACCGCGCGATCGTCCGGAGCAGGTCGCGCTCTGCCGCGGTATCGAGCAGGTCGGGGTCGACGTCGGCTAGCGGCTCGGTGCTGGCTTCGCCGTCTCGCGGCTCGTCGCCGCTCGACTGATCCGAGGCGCGTTGGGCCTCGCTCAGGATTCCACAACAACGCGCATGGACGTACTGGACGTACGGCGCGGACTGGGCCTCGAAGTCGAGAGCGCGCTCCCACTCGAAGGTGATCGATTTGGTCGGCTGTTTGGCGACGATGTCGTACCGCACTGCGCCGATGCCGACCTGCCGGGCGATCCGCTCGACGTCGCTCTCGTCGAGGTCGTCGTCGCGGATGCGGTCGTCGAGGCGGTCCTCGACTTCCTCGCGGGCGCGGTCGATCGCCTCGTCGAGCAGGTCGTCGAGGTCGACCCCGGTCCCCTCGCGGGTGCTCATCCCCTCGCCGCCGGGGAGGTTGACCCACGAGTAAAACAGCTGATCGAGCTGGTCGGTGTCGTTGCCCAGCAGGTCGAGTGCGGCGTCGAGTTGCTCGAAGGCCAGCCGGTGGTCCTCGCCGATCACGGTAACGGCCCGGTCGTAGTTGTCGAACTTCCACTCGTGATGGGCCAGATCGCGCGTGGGATAGAGGCTGGTCCCATCCGAACGCAGAAAGACGAGGTTCTTCTCGATGTCGTACCCGTCGAGTTCGAGTTGCCAGGCGTCCTCGTCGTAGACGGCGGCGTCGAGTTTCTTGAGGCGCTCGACGAGGTCGTCGGTCGAGCCGTCGCGCATGAATCGCGTTTCCTTGACGAACTCGTCGAACTCGGCGGGCAGGCGACCGAGCGTTTCCTGCATCCCCGCGAGGACGCTGTCGACGACCTCGCTTACTCGCTCGTAGGCCGCCTCGTCGCCCGCTTCGAGCCCCTGCATGATCGCCTCGATCTCGGCCTCGGCCGCCTCGACTTCCTCCTCGGGGGCGTCTTCGAGGTAGGCGTTGCCTTTGCGGTAGTAGCGGACGAACTCGTAGTCCGGCTTGTCGCGTTCGGGCTCGGGCAGATCCGACTCGTCGAAGCGCTCGTAGGCCCAGGTGAAGACGGCTATCTGTCGTCCGGCGTCGTTGACGTAGTAGTGACGGTCGACGTCGTAGCCCGCGTAATCGAGAACGCGACAGAGCGCGTCGCCGATGATCGGGTTGCGCGCGCGGCCGACGTGGACGGGGCCGGTCGGGTTGGCGCTGGTGTGTTCGACGACGACGCTCGTCTCGCGGTCGTCGAGGCGGCCGAACCCGTCGGACTGGGCCGCCTCGAGCGTGTCGGCGAAGTACCGGTCGCTCGGCAGGACGTTGACGTACGGTCCCTGCGTCGTGACGGCGGCGATATACTCGTACTCGTCGGCGTCGATCCCGTCTGCGATGTCAGCAGCCACCTTCGGTGGCGGTGCGCCGACCTCGCCCGCCAGCCGGTAGGCGACGCTCGACGCCAGTACGGCGTCGACGTCCTCGGGCGGCTCCTCGATGCCCAGATCGTCGTCGGGCAGGTCGAGCGTGTCGAGCGCGCTCGTCAGCGCGTCGGCCACTTCGTCGCGGATAGAGAGGAACATGTCCCTCCCTATTCGAGCGCCGGATATAGGACTGACGAGTTCTCCCGCTCAGACCGGCGTCGGATCGGGCCTGACGCCCGGAACGTCCTCGACCGCCTGCCCGTTTTCGAGTGCCCGTAAACACTCCATGACCGGGTGGGTCGTTTCGGCATCATCACAGGGGTACACCCCGTGCAACCGGTCGCCTTCGCGGAGGACGAGACAGAGTACTGGCAGGAACATCACCGTCCGACCGGCGGCCCCTCGCCGTACTCGGAAGAATCGATCGACGGACTGATCGGTGTCTTCCATCGCACGCTGTAACTCCCTGTACAGCGCCACCTCTTCGGGGAGTCCCCCACGACTCCCCTGTCGAAAGCAGACTTTCCGGCTCCAGTGGGTGACCGTCACCTCGTCGACGGTCCCGGCCTCCTGTAGCCCGTACAGTCGATCCAGTATCGCCTCCTGCTGGCGCTGAGCGGCGTCCGGCGTGAACCCGCGCATATACACCTCGACTCGAAGCTGTTCGTTGTCCATATCTCCCCCTGCACATCTCTACCACAGGATCGTGTAAAGCCCTTTCCCGACCCCTATTTTTTCCGACGGGTACGTGAAACGAACTGTTCGGCTGTGGACAGTAGCTCTACACCTGGCGGCCACCGTCCGCGCGTCACGTTGAAAACGATGGCCCGCTAACGGGGTCGTATGCATTTCAACCAGCGCACGCAGGACGCACTGCGCGAGGCCGGTCTCGACGTCGACGACCTCAAGCGGACCTCCGAGGCGGTCGTCGATTCGACCCGACAGACGGCCGACGAACTGGAATCTTTCTTCGGCGACGCCGATACGGTGTACTCCGATATGGAGATGGCACACAGCACCGCGGAGTTCCCCGAACACTCCGTCGAATACCTCGATCTGACGACCCACGCCGCCGAGATGCGTGGCTGGCTCCGCTTCGACACGTGGGGTGCGTACGTGGAGGACGGCCGGATCCTCGAAGATGGGCTGGTCGAACTCACGCTGGGGCCGACGGTCCACGACCGCGTCCGGTTCGCTCGCTCGCGAGAGCGGCTATGACGCGGGTCAGGCTCCGGGGAATCTACACGACGGCGCTTACCCGGCGACTGCTCGATGAGGGTCACGATGTCGTACAGGCGTCGCCGCCGATCCGCGAGCGCTTCGAGGCCGAGCTCGACGCCACTCCTCGCGACGTCTGGCTCACGGATACCGATGCCCGGCAAGGGATCGGCGTATCCGGGCCCAGTGACGCGGTCGAGGACGTCCTCGCCGACCTGCGAGTCGGTCGCGATACGCTCGTCTGGGCCGACCCAGCACCCGCGGGGGCTGTCTTCGAGGGACACGTCACCGACGCGCTCGGCAGCGGCGCGGTCGTCGCGCTCGATGAGCCCGCTGCGCCCCGACTCGAGGATATTCCGTTCCACGGCGTCGACGCCGAGGGCTTTCTCCCCTACGACGACGCCGACGGCTACGTCGACGAGGGCGATCAGGTGCGCGTGCAGGTCCACGAGCCCGCCCCGCCGTGGGCAGACCGCCGCCCGCAGGTGAGCACAGCCATCGAGATCGGCGGTGGCCTCGTCTCGCTCGCACGCGATCGCAGCGACGTCCGGGCGGACGTACGCGGCGAGCGTGGCACCGAACTCGTCCGTACCACGGAGATGCTGCCGGTCGACGCGCTCGATGGCTGGGGAATCCGCTGGGAGCGTTCCGCGGCCGACGCCGAGATCGGACGGCTCGGCGACGCGCTCGACCGGATCGGCGACCGTGCGGAGCGGCTGGAGGACACGCTCGGCGATGCTCCCGATACGCCGGACGCCGACAGCCGGATCGCGGCCCCGAACGCGACCGCATGGTGCTGGTTCGGCCGGGAGTCACGCCGCGAACTCGACGGGATTCGCCGGGACGTCACGACGACCATGTCCGGCCACCACCGGATCAAGGCGGGCGACCGTTCCGCGAGCGACGCGGTCGATTTCGTCGAAGCCGTCTGCGAGCCGACCGGGGAGTTTCCCTTCACCGCGGTCGCCGACCAGTTCGGCCCCCACGAGGGCGATCGGGTCGGCCTCGGCCACGGCAAGCCCGACGGTCGGCTCATCCAGCTCGGCCGCGGCGAGGTCACCGCGATCGACGGCGACCGGCTGACACTCCGGCGCGAGATGCGGAGTGCGGGCACCTACGACGCGCTCGGGACCGAGCGCGTGCGCGGGGATGTCGCCATCACGAAACTCGTCGAGGGGCGCTGGTGGTACCCCACGATCTACCGCGGCGAGGACGGCGAGCGCAAGGGCACCTACGTCAACATCTGTACGCCGGTCGAGCTGTTTCCCGAGCGCGCACGCTACGTCGATCTTCACGTCGACGTGATCAAACGCCCCGACGGAACGGTAGAGCGCGTCGACGAGGACGAACTCACCGCCGCAGTCGATGCCGGGTACGTCTCCGAAGCGCTCGCCGAGAAGGCTCGAAGCGTCGCCACCGCCGTGGAGAACGCCCTGTAAATGAGTGACAGCCCCGGTCCCACGCCACCCGAGGACCGCATTGTCGCGCTGGACGCCCTGCGCGGCTTTGCCCTGCTCGGTATCTTACTGATCAACATCTGGGTGTTCTCGATGCCCGAGGACGTCCTGTTCAATCCGAACATCTACGGCGACTTCACCGGCGCGAACTACTATGCGTGGCTCCTCACACACGTCTTCGCGGAGGGGAAGTTCATCGCGCTCTTTACGATGTTGTTTGGGGCTGGGATCGTCCTTTTCACTGCGAGCAAGGAGCGCAAGGGTCAGGACGCCCGGACGCTGTACTACCGCCGGACGCTCTGGCTGATCGTGATCGGGCTGGCCCACGCCTACCTGCTCTGGTTCGGCGACATCCTCGTCGCGTACGGGCTGAGCGCGCTGTGGGTCGTCACGCTGCGCCACTGGGAGGCGAGCAAGCAACTGTTGGCCGGCGTCGGGCTGCTGGCTGTACCGTCCGGTCTTGAACTGCTCGTTGCCCTGCAGCCGGGGGCCGACATCGCAGCCCAGTGGAACCCTCCACGGAGCGCCATTCAGGCGGAAATCGAGACGTACCGGAGCGGCTGGTTCGCTCAACTGGAACACCGGGTCCCCGCGGCGGTCCAGCGACAGACGTCGGGGTTCGTGAGCTACTCGTTCTGGCGGATCAGTGGACTGATGCTCGTCGGGATGGCGCTGTTTCGGCTGGAGATCCTCTCCGGCGGGCGCTCGACGGCCTTCTACCGGCGGCTCGTCGTCGGCGGCGCGCTCGGAGGGCTCTCGTTGATCCTCGCGGGCGTCGCCGTCATCACCGCCGCCGACTGGTCGGCGGACGCGGCGCTGTACTGGCGGCAGTTCAACTACTGGGGCGCACCGTTGCTTGCGTGTGCCTACCTCGGTCTCGTCTTCCTCTATGCGGACTGGCGTCCCGACGGGCCAGTGACGCGCGCGCTCGCCGCGGTCGGTCGCACCGCCTTCTCGAACTACCTCTTCCAGACCGTGATTGCGACCTCCATTTTCTACGGCCACGGTCTGGGCCTGTTCGGTCGCGTCGACCGCGTCGAACTGCTGGGGATCGTCCTGCTCGTCTGGATGATACAGGTGCTCCTCTCGGTCATCTGGCTGCGATACTTCCGGTTCGGTCCGGTCGAGTGGGTCTGGCGGGTTCTCACGTATCGACGGCGTGAGCCACTCAGGAGCTGATCTGTCCCCGACCCCCAGTTCGGTCGTTCCTCAGGCCTCGAAATCGTGGTCCGGGTCGTCCTCGACCTGCCGCTTCATCGACTCCCGTCGCGATTTGGCGTCCCGGCCGGTGGCTTCGAGCAGGAACTCGTTTTTGGCGTCGACGGCGTCTGCGGCCGCGTCGGCGTTGCCCTCCGCGATAACCTCCTCGGCGGGTCGCTCCTCGAAGTGGACCGCGAGCTTGTCCTTCTTGCTCCCGTACTCCGCCGTTCCGGCGACGATTCGCTCGAAGACGGGGTTGTCGGGGTCACCGACGACGTACAGGTCGTTGCCCTTGTACTCCTCGGTGCCGTCGATCGTACCGAAGTACTCCTCGACGGTGGCTTCCATGTCCGGTACGCGTTCTTCGAGATACTCGCCGCGTCGCATCTTGTACTCTTTCATGATTGGTGGAATCGGTCGGCGTTGATTTACCGGTTACGTTTATCGCTCCGCGAGATACCCGCTCCGACACTCGGGACAGATGTCGCCCGCCCGGAGCGAGCTCCCCGAACCCGGTGCGGTAAAGCCACACTCCGGACAGACGTACTGCGACCCGTCGCCACTGCCGGTCGACTCGACCGGCGTGGGCGCGCTGTCGACGCTGGTAAAGGTCGTTTCCTTGGGGGTGTCCGGTCGCTCCACGACCGCTTCACCCTCGCCCGAGCCACCCGATTCTGGGCGCAGGCCGCCACCGAACTCGACGTCTTCGGGTTCGCCGCTTCCGCTCTCCGCATCGAACCCCTCGTCCTCGCCGTCAACGGCTGGCCACTCCTCCTCGTCGGCCTCACCGGACCGGGTGTCGTCGGAGTCGGGCCACTCGCCGTGTCCGCGATCGCGCTCCGGCTCGTCGTCGGGCTCGTCGTCCGCGTCGAGGATCACAGCGTCGTCGTCCGCGGGGTCGATCTCCTCACTCTCGTCGTCCTCTGTCGCGGTTCCGGCCTCCCGCGTCGCGGCCGGAACCTCCTCGGTATCGTCGGGCCCCTCGTCGACGAACTCCGCGTCGTGGCCGTCCCCGGTGACGTCTTCGTCGGCGGAGTCTTCGACCCCCTCCGGCGCGTTCCCATCGGCGTCGGCTGCGACGCCCTCGTCGACCGCCCCTGCAGCCGGCTCCGGTCTCTCGGGCTCGTCGGTCGACTCCCTGATCGCCGTCACTTCCTTGTTCTCGCTGACGAGTTTCGTCTTGCCACACCGGGCGCACGTCTGTTCCTCCCGGATCGTCACCACCACCTCGTTCCCCTGTTCCTCGCGCTCACGCTCGACGTCGCTGTCGCCGTAGGCGTGTCCGAGGAGCGAACACCTGAGAGCCATTGTCCACGCTTACCCAACCGGACCGTAAAAAGTTGCCGCCAACGAGCGGTTCCCGCGTCGAACACCGAAGGTAAGGATAAAAACGGGTGGGGCGTATGTATCCCGTATGAAGGCACGGCCGGAGTTCCGCGACAGGCCCGCAGTCGAGGTCGCGGTGCTCGATGCGCTGGTCGACCGCAACGAGGATGGGATGACGGTGTTCGAGCTACGGTCCCACGCCGAGGTCAGCATCCACGATCTCGAAGACGCGCTCGAATCGCTGAAAGCCGACGGGCTCATTGAGGTCGAGGAGTCCGGGAGTAAAACGGTGATCAAGGCCGACAAGCGCGTCGTGCCGGAGACGACTGCCGACGGCGACGATACGTCGTTCTTCGAGGAGTTGCGCGAACGTCTACCGTTCTGAGCTGTCGACTCCAGACGGCGTTCAATTACCCACGCCGGAACCGCTGATCTTTTTCGCGCATAGCCCCGAATAGGAGTAATGACAGTTATTCGCTCGGTTCACGAGGACCACGGCGCGACCTTCGCCGACCGCGGTGGACGCCAGATCGTCCGTCACTTCGGTCGCCCGGGCCGCACCCACCGCGCGGTTCGTAACGGCGTTGGCCTGATCGAGATGGCCTACGGCGTCCTGACGATCGAGGGCGAGGACCGCGTCAGCTACGTCGACAACGTCGTCTCGAACAGCGTTCCGACCGAGAACGGCGAGGGGACCTACGCGCTCGTGCTCGACCCACAGGGTGGGATCGAGACGGATATGTACGTCTACAACGCGGGGGAACGCCTCCTCCTCTTTGTGCCCCCGCAGCGTGCCGAACCGCTCGCCGAGGAGTGGCGCGGAAAGACGTTCATCGAGGACGTCGACATCGACGTCGCGACCGACGAGTTCGCCGTCTTCGGGCTCCACGGGCCGAAATCGACCGAGAAGGTCGCAAGCGTCCTCAACAAGGCGGGCGCACCGGATCCGACCCTCTCCTTTGTCCGCGGGTCGATGGGTGATGCCGGCGTCACGGTGATCCGGACCGACGCGCTCGCCGGCGAGGAGGGATACGAGGTCGTCTGCGCGGCGAGCGAGGCCGAACACGTCTACGACACCTTGCTCAACCACGGGCTCAACGCCGCCCCCTTCGGCTACGACACCTGGGAGACGCTGACGCTCGAAGCCGGGACGCCGCTGTTCGACACCGAACTCGAAAGTCGGATCCCGAACGTGCTCGGCCTTCGCAACGCGGTGGACTTCGAGAAGGGCTGTTTCGTCGGCCAGGAGGTCGTCTCCCGCGTCGAGAACCGCGGTCGGCCGAGCAAGCGACTCGTCGGCCTGACCTGCGAGGCTCTGCCCGCGACCGGTGCGGCGGTGTTCGACGGTGACGCCTCGGTCGGCGAAGTGACCCGTGCCGCCGAGACCGAGATGATCGACCAGCCCATCGCGCTCGCGCTGGTCGAGTTCGACGCCGCGGAGACCGCGGAGCTCACGGTGCGCGTCGACGGCGAGGAGGTCGGGGCGACGATCACTGAGCTTCCGTTCGTC
>OBKM01000653.1_pt1 | contig 16703 bp, 18 predicted proteins | sample 1519691 | NCBI WGS metagenome assembly OBKM01 (sample SAMEA37050418, study PRJEB22526) | metagenome | biome: saline pan; feature: lake; material: water | place: Egypt | collected 2015 | depth 0.5 m | reverse complement strand
AGTAACAATATCGCTTATTTGATCGTTGTTTCGCTCAGTTAGGCAAGAGCCTCGCCGAACATCCGATCCACACCGAACACGGCGTCGAGTGTTATATCGGATCGTTGCTCCAACGGGACGGCGACAGCGGGCGGACGCTCTGTTTCACCGCCCGGTCGAGCCGCGAGCGGCCGTTCACGGAGTGGGAGCGGGCGTTCGTCGAGCAGCTGAGCCAGTGGATCCGGTACGTGCTGGACGAACGGGACGCCCTGCGGAGAGCTATCGAGGACGGCGGCTGAGCGCGATCGTCACGCACCGATTATATATCGCGCCGACGAACGATCGGCGTATGCAGACCCACATCGTCCCGGTCGGCTTCGATTACGACCGGCTCATCGCGCCGCTCGTCCGGGATCAACTCGACGTGGACCGAGTCGTCCTCCTCGAAGGGGCGGTCGGGAGCGAGGCCAACGTCGAGTACTCCAGAAACCTCGCGAACAAGCTTCAAAAAGATTTCACGAACCTGCTCGGGGCCGAGACCGAGGAGTACGTCGTCGAGGACGTCTACGACTACGACGCCGCCTTCGCGCAGGCGTACGACCTCATAAACGGGGAGCTCGACACCGGCAGCGAGGTCTGGGTGAACGTCTCGGCGATGCCGCGGACGGTCTCCTTTGCTTTCGCCACCGCCGCTCACTCGATAATGGTCGAGCGGGAGGGCGACCGCGACCGCATCCACACGTACTACACCGTCCCCGAGAAGTACCTCGAAACCGAGCTGGCCGAGGAGCTCCGCAGCCAGTGTGCCCTCCTCGAAGAGGTTCTCGACGGCGATGTCGGGGACGAGCGGATCGCCGAACGCCTCGCCGTCGGCCGCGAGTTACTCGAGGAGTTCGACGAGCGGGGGACCACGATCGGCGCGAAGAAGTTCGGCGACAGCCACGTCATCGAGCTCCCGGTCGCCTCCTTCTCGAACGTCAAGCCGTTCGAGGAGCTGATCCTCTTTACCCTCGGCGAACACGAGGAGTTCGAATCGGTCTCGGAGCTCGCGGATACGCTCGCCCGCGAACTCGGCGAGGAGTACACCGACTCGTTCCGATCGAAGGTCATCTACAACGTCGACCGGCTCGGTCCCGGCGGGAAAGGGTACATAGAGCAGGAAGAACACGGGAAATCCTACCGAACGCGGCTCTCGCGGATCGGGCAGCTGTGGGTTCGCTCACACACCGACAGTTCGGGCGAGTGAACGCTCCGTCGGGCCGGGGGTCCCGTCCCCGATCAGGCCTCGGGAGCCACGTCGAGCCCGTCGGCCTCGTCGGCCAGTTCCTCGTCCATCGCTTCGGGGTCGATCCAGACGACGAACTCCTCGTCGCGTTTTATCAGTCCGTGGATGTGGTCGCCGTCGATCGGCGCGTCGTCGACGGCCTCGGCGTCGACCTTCGATACCTCCTCGACGCTGTCGACGGCCCACCCGATCGCCCGTTCGTCCTCGAATATCTGGGCGTCGAAGATGACGATCCGGTCGCCGATCGCGCCGTCGATGCCGAGGCCGACCTTCGGGTCGACGATCGAGGTCGTGTTGCCCCGGAGGTCGATCACACCCTCTACGTGCGGCGGGGAGTTCGGGATGGGCGTCAGCTCGCCCATATCGACGATTTCGGTCACGTAGTCGATGCTGACGCAGTATCGCTCGTCGCCGAGGCGGAACTCGAGTACCTGCTCCGCCTCGACTGCCTGGGCCGTTTCGGTTGACATGGGTCCGTTACTCGGTGTTCGGACGAACCCATACTTAATACTACGAGCGTTTCAGCGCTGGATACGGGGAAGCCCCGACCCGGGAGCGGAAACGCTTTGAGTCCGGCTACCGCAGAAACACGTATGGAGTGGCCCCACGATCCCGACGGCGAGGACGGCTCGGAGGGAATGCGGAAGTACGGTCAGGCGGTGCTCGCAAAGAAACTCGACGAGGAGGAGGACTTCCCGGTTTCGGCCGCGGCGTTCGTCGAGGAGCACGGCGACGAGCCCGTCCGGCTGAACCACGACCGCGTCGTCAGCGTCGCCGACATCTTCGAGGCCGTCGACGAGGAGGAGTTCGAGGATTTCGTCGCCTTCCACCGCGCGGTCGGGCAAGCGATGCGCTCGAACGACATGTGGGAGATCGACATCGACGCCTACAGCTGAGCGAACCGCCCGGCCGGTTTCGGCACCGGCGGTATCGTCGCGGATAGCAAGGCAAATACTACACCCCCTCGAAGCCACGGGCGTGACAAACGCCCAAGTAACGCTCGTTCAGATAGACAACTACGGGCCGTGGACGGTCACCCCCGAGCCGCGTCGGGAAGTCGACCTGCAGACGCTGCAATCGCGGCTGTACGCCGACCTCTCACAGCTCATCGGAAACCGCGATGGGTACGTCTTCTTCACCCGGTTCGACAACATGGTCGCCGTCACGAACGGGATCGACGCCGACGCACACGCCCTGATACAGGAGTCGATCGACAACAGATACCCGGTTTCGGTGAGCCTCGGGATCGCGGCCGACCCCGCACCCGCGGCGGCGCTCGGGGTCGCGACCGATCACCTCCAGGCGGCCGGCAGCGCACAGGACGTCGACAGGCGGGAGATCCTCCGCGGCGATCCGGTGGCCGAAGGGGATCGGACGGACGACGACGTCCGGATCGCACACTTCGACGTCAACGACGCGACCGGCAAGTACACCGACCAGCTCAACGAGTTCGACTCGTTTATCAACATCGAACAGGGGTACGCGGAGCTGATGCGGTACATGCGACACGAGTACGACTCGCTGTCGTTTTTCGTCGGCGGGGACAACATCATCGCCGTCTGCGACGACATCGACGAGGCGGCGTACCTCGACGCGATCGAGCACGTCCGCGATGCGGTCGGCGTCGATCTGAAGGTCGGCGTCGGCACCGCACGGACCGCCCAGTCGGCCGGGATGGCCGCAAAGCACGCGCTCGAAACGTGTCGGGAGGAACACACCGACGTCGAGTTCGCCTGAGACGGACCAGGAAACGATCGTCGACGAAACCTTATAAGGAGATCCGGGTGGGGTCGTGGGCTCGAACCGTCCCGTCCCGAACACTCGTTCGGGCTCGCTGTGCCCGGAGACGCTCGATGTGTGAGTACTTTTATTATCGCTCACGCGCCACCTGTACTTGAGATGGTCAGAGAAATAGACAGGCGAGACGTGCTGAGAGGCGCCGGAGCCGCCGGACTCGTAGCGATGGCCGGCTGTGCCGGAAACGGCGATGGCAACGGCAACGGCGGAGACGGGAACGGCGACGACGGAAACGGTGACACCGGGTTCGAGGCACGGGTCGGGGTGCTCCTGCCGGAGACCGGCGATCTCGGCCCGCTCGGCGAGACGATCCGTGACGGGGCGCTTCTGGCGGCGGACATCATAAACGACGCGGACGTCGACGTCAGCGTCGACTACGAAGTCGAGGACACCCAGACCGACCCGCAGGCCGGGATTTCCGGGGCCGAAGCGCTCGTCAGCGCGGGCTACCCGGCGGTCGTCGGGTCGGCCTCCTCGAACGTCAACCTGCAGGTGAGCCCCGAGGTGTTCGTCCCCAACGGCGTCGTCGGAATGTCGCCATCCTCGACTGCGCCGGCGGTCACGACACTTGAGGACAACGGATTCATCTTCCGCACCGCGCCGTCCGACGCGCTCCAGGGGCCCGTGATGGCCGACGTGGCGGTCGACCGGCTCGGCGCCTCGACGTCCGGGACGCTGTTCCTCAACGACGCGTACGGGCAGGCGCTCGAAGGGACCTACGTCGAGGGGTTCGAGGAGCGCGGCGGACAGATCACCAACGAGGTGTCCTTCGAACCGGAGCAGGCCTCGTACTCCAGCCAGTGGGAGGAGGCACTCAACGACAACCCCGACGTGGTCATGATCGTCGGCTTCCCGCAGTCGGGGATCCAGCTGTTCCGTGATTTCTACCAGGAGTTCGCGAGCGATCACGAGGACGTCGATCTCATCGTGCCCGACGGCCTCATCGAGGACGATCTGCCGGGCGAGGTCGACAACGACATGCTGAACGTCATCGGAACGTCGCCGTCCGCGGCGGGCCCGGGGGCCGAGTTCTTCGCGGACGCCTACGAGGACGCCTACGGTTCCAGCCCGCAAGTGTTCAACGCACAGGCGTTCGACGCGATGTCCGTACTGACGCTCGCTGCCGTCAGCGCCGGCGAGAACGATGGCTCGGCGATCCGCGACAACGTCCGGACCGTGGCGAACCCCAACGGCGAGGAGGTCGGCCCGGAGAACATCGCCGAGGCGGCACAGATGGTCGCCGACGGCGAGGAGGTCAACTACCAGGGCGCGTCCTCGGCCGTCGATTTCGACGAGAACGGCGACATGCGCGCGGTGTCGTACGGCATCTTCGAGGTTCAGGATCGCGAGTTCGAGCAGGTCGACGAGATCGACTTCGAGAACTGAGACGGCACCGGAGCTCGTTTTTTACCCGCCGAGGAAGTCGCGTCTGACCCCCTCGTCGCGGAGCAGCGCCCGCCCGTCGTCGGTGTATCGGTTCTGCCCGTCGACGAGCACGTAGCCGCGGTCGCAGCGCCGGAGCGCCTCCTTCGCGTTCTGCTCGACCATCAGGATCGCCGTGCCGCCGTCGTTGATCCGGTCGATGCGGTCGAACATGTCATCGACGAGATCCGGGGCGAGTCCGGCGGAGGGCTCATCGAGGAGCAGAAGCGCCGGGTCGAGCATGAGCGCCCGACCCATCGCGACCATCTGCCGTTGGCCGCCGGAGAGCGTCCCGGCCTTCTGATCCCGCCGCTCTTCGAGGATCGGGAACCGATCGTACACCTCGCGGATCTGTTCTTCGGGGACCGTATCGAGGATGTACGCCCCCATTTCGAGGTTCTCCTGGACGGACAGCCCGCCGAAGACGTTGTCGGTCTGGGGGACGAACCCGATGCCGCGTCGGATGATCTGTTCGGGCGCGAGCTGTTGTATCTCCTCGTCGTCGAACTCGACGCAGCCACCCATGTACGTCGTCAGCCCGAACACGGATTTCATCACCGTCGACTTCCCCGCGCCGTTCGGGCCGACGACAGTGACGTACTCCCCGTTGTCGACATCGAGATCGACGTCTTCCAGGATCTGGAGATCGCCGTAGCCGGCGTCGAGGTCCCGCACTTCGAGGAGGGTATCGCCCTCGACAGCGTGGGCGGTGCCGGCCGTCGTCGCCGGGGGCTGTTCCACGTCGTCGTCGGGGTCGGTGTCGGCGCTCATTTTCAGATGTCCTCCCCGAGGTACGCCTCGATGACCCGATCGTTGTCCCGGATTTCCGCCGCGGATCCCTGTGCGAGTACCGTCCCTTGGTGCATGACGATTATCGGGTCGCAGTTGTTCATGATGACGTCCATATCGTGTTCGACGAGCAGGAACGTGTACCCCTGCTCGCGGAGCTCGTTGATCCGGTCGAGCAGCTTCTCCTCCAGGGTGGGGTTGACGCCGGCGAGCGGTTCGTCGAGCAACACCATCTCCGGGTCAGTCATGAGCGCGCGGGCCATCTCCAGCAGCTTCCGCTGGCCGCCGGAGAGGTTGCCCGCATACTCCTCCGCGAGGTGGTCGATCTCGAAGAACTCGAGCGTCTCCCACGTCCGTTCGCGGAGTTCGGTCTCCTGTTCGACGACCGTACCGCGCGCCCCCGGCGTGACCGAGCGCCAGACGGACTCGCCGAGCTGGTTTTTCGGGGCCAGCATCATGTTTTCGAGGACGGTCATTTCCTCGAGCTCCCGGGCGATCTGGAACGTCCGCACCAGGCCGCGGTTGGCGATCTCGTGGGGTTCGAGCCCCCCGATCTCCTCGTTTTTGAAATACACTTGCCCGTCGGTCGGCTCGTGAACCCCGGTGATGCAGTTGAACGTCGTCGATTTGCCGGCCCCGTTGGGGCCGATGAGGCCGGTCAACGACCCCTCCTCGACCTGGAACGTGGCCCCGTCGACGGCAGTGATACCGCCGAACCGCTTGACGAGCCCGTCGACCCGAAGCGGGAGCGACGGCGGCGTCTCCTGTGCGGCCTCCTCGACCGCCGAGTCCTCCGTCTCGGGCAGTTCCTCGGGATCCGTTCCCTCCGGGGCGGCGTCACTCATCGTTTTCACCTCCGTCCGCCGCGGCCGTGTACGGGTCGACCCGATTCGGTCGTTCGGAAAGGTCGACCGCGGCGGCCTCCTCGATGCGGTGGCCGAGCAGGCCCTCCGGCCGGCGCTGCATCAGGATCACTAAGACGACACCGAGGAGGACGAACTGGAGAGCGGCGATCCGCACCTCGGTCATGTACACCAAAAGCGGGGCGAAATCGCCGGAGAGGAGCGGGGAGACGGCGTCGGCGAAGTTCCGCGGGTTCTGTGCGACGTCGAACTGGCCGCTTATCAGCCGCCCGACCGCACGCGGCCCCTCGAACAGGACGCCGGCGAACAGCAGCCCCCCGAGGACGCTGCCGGTGTTCGATCCCGCGCCGCCGATCATCATCGCGACGAAGATGTAGAACGTGATGACGGGCAGAAACTGCGGCGTGGGCGAGACGGCGGATTGGCTGCCCTGCCAGAGGATGCCGCCGAGGCCCATCAGCGCACACCCGATCATGAACACCTTGATCTTCGCGACGTTGACGTTCTTCCCGAGGGCGTTGGCGGCGAGTTCGTCCTCCCGGATCGCCTTCAGAAGGCGGCCGAACGGGGAGCGGCCGAGCCGACTGAGGAACCAGTAGAAGCCGACGGCAACGGCCGCGAGCACGACGACGTACGCCCAGTTTATCATCACCGTCTGTTGGATGCCGATGGGGTCGGTCACGGCGAAGACGGCGTCGCCGAGCGGGGTCGTTCCGTCGGCGCGGCTGCCGCCGACGTAGAACAGCTCCCGGATCGGGTCGTCGGGGCCCGGACTGACGCTCACGCCGGCACCGCTACCGGTGCCGACGCCGAGGTTCTCCTGTAGCCATCCGTCGAAGGCGCTCGACTGTAGCGTCAGCCGGATGATCTCCGAGAGGCCGAGCGTCACGATGGCGAAGTAGTCGGCCCGGAGCCGCAACGCGGGGAGGGCGGCGACGAGGCCGACGAGCGCCGCGGCGAGCATCCCGGCGACGATCCCGACGACGATCGGGAGGCCGAGGCCGGCGGGTTCGCCGGCGATGGCCGGATCCGGCGTTCGGACGACGATCGTGTACACGTACACGCCGACCGCCATGAACCCGGCGACGCCGATGTTGAACATCCCGGTGTACCCCCAATGGAGGTTCAACGCCAGCGCGAGCAGGGCATACACGATACCGAGGAAGGTGACGAACCGGAGGGTCCCGGCGATGGCGTTGAGCCGCTGGCCGGGGTTTTGGTTCCACGCCAGAACCGTGAACAGAAGCCAGATGCCGAGAAGCAAGAGAAGAACCTTGAGGGCGTCGTGCTCGGCGATCACCGCGCGAACGCGATCGGCCGCCGAGGCGTCGTTCGTGTCGCTCATGCTGTCGTGATCCCTCCGAAGATCCCCTCGGGCCGGTACAACAGCGCGAGTATCATGACCGCGAACGCGGCCGCCTCGTTGAAGTCGGCCGGGATCCAGATCGTCGACATCGCGAACACGAGCCCGATGACGAGCCCCCCGAGCATCGCGCCGTATATCGAACCGATCCCGCCGAGAATGACTGCGGCGAAGACGAGCAAGAGCAGCTGCCACCCGAAGTCGAAGGCGATCGCACCCTGGAACATGACTATCAGGTAGCCAGCCGCGCCGGCCATCCCGCCGCCGATGATCCACGTCGCGGTGACGATCCGCTCGGCGGGAATCCCGGTGATCAAGGCGAGATCCTTGTTGTCTGCCATCGCGCGCATCGCCGTTCCGAGCTTGGTTCGCTGGAGGACGAGATGTATCGAGAGCATCAACGCGAGTGCGGCGACGACGACGGTCACGCGGTGTGCGCTCAGGGAGGTGATACCGAGGACGTCGATGTTCGAGCCGTCGATGCTCGCCGTCACACCCCGGTTTCGCGTCCCATAAAAGAACACGATGACGTATCGGAGCGCCAGCGCCACGCCGATCGAGGCGATGAGCAGCGCGATCCCGCTCCGGTCCCGCATCGGCCGGTACACCAGCCGATCGAGCGCGACCGCCGCGGCCGCGGTGAAGACGGCAGCGAAGACGAGGCCGACGAGGATCGCCCCGGGCGTCTGCGTTATGTGCGCGCCGATCTCGCCGGGGCTGCCCGCCCCGCCCGGCCGGACCAACACGAGGATGCTAGCCGGAACGACCCCCCAGCCGGCGATGAGATACGCGACCCCCCACCCGGAGAAGCCCCCGAGCGTCAGCAGATCGCCGTGCGAAAAGTTCGCGAACGTCAGTATGCTGTACGTCATCGAGAGGCCGATCCCACCGAGTCCGAGCGTGAGGCCGACGACGATCCCGGTCCAGGCGTTGCTGGTCAAGCTGTCGAAAGCGAGATCCCCGCCGAGAAAGCCGACCTCGACGGCCGCGAGTTTGAGGACCAGATCCACGACCAACAGGGCACAGAACGCCACCAGTACGGCGGTCCCGGCCCGGCCCGTGAGCAGCTCCCGTCCGTCCGATAGTGATTCGGTTACGCCCATAGTTTCCGTTTACCGATTGGTTGGAGCGGCGAGTAATAAATAAACCCTTGTCACCCGGCGGTCGGGGCCGCCTGCGGTTCCGGCGGACCCTCCGGGGCGGAACGGAAAGGACTTTGCTCGGGCCGTCGGGAGATGCGGGCATGATACGGCTGCTCGACGACCTCGACGCCGAAGGGGCCGCGGTCGGGGTTCGTGTTGATATCAACAGCCCGATCGACGGGGACGGGCTGGCCGACGACGCCCGGCTGCGCGCACATGTCGGGACGATATCCGAACTGTGTGAACGGGGGGCCCGCGTCGCCCTGCTCGCCCACCAGGGACGGCCGGGGGGTGACGAGTTCACCGACCTCGAAGCGCACGCCGAACGGCTGAACGAGCTCCTCGATCCGCCCGTCGAGTACAGCGACGCCACGTTCTCAGCCGACGCCCGCAAGCGGATCGACTCGCTCGAACCCGGGACGGCCGTGCTGCTCGAGAACACCCGCTTCTATTCGGAGGAGTACATGTCCTTCGACCCGGAGGCGGCCTCCGAGACGTTCCTCGTTCGGCGGCTCTCGTCGGCCCTCGACGCGTACGTCAACGACGCCTTCGCGACCTCCCACCGCCGGCAGCCCTCGATCGTCGGCTTCCCACAGCTGTTGCCCGCCTACGCCGGCCGGGTGATGGAACGGGAGATCGACGTCCTCGGCAACATCGCCGAGAGCCCCGAACCCCGCGTGTACGTCCTCGGGGGTGCGAAGGTCGACGACTCGATCGAGGTCGCCCGGTCGGTGCTGGAGCGTGGCCTCGCGGACTCGGTACTGACGGCCGGCATCGTCGGCAACGCCTTCCTCCTGGCCGACGGCGTCTCCCTCGGGGCGGCCTCGGCCGCGGTCGTCAACGAGCGGAGCCACCAGGCGGTCAAGAACGCCGGCGACCTGCTCGACGACTTCAGCCACCGGATCTACATGCCCCGCGACGTGGCCGTCGAGCACGGGGACGAGCGCCGCGAACTCGACCTCGACGAGCTTCCGAGCGACAGGCCCGCGATGGACATCGGGGTACGGACGGTCGCCGCGTACGCCGAGGTGCTCGATGACGCCGGGACCGCCATACTGAACGGTCCCGCCGGGGTGTTCGAGGACGACCGCTTCGAGACGGGGACGCTGGAGCTGTACAAGTCGGCGAAACGGGCCGAAACGAGCATCGTCGGCGGCGGCGACACCGCATCCGCGCTCCGGAAGCTCGGCCTGCTGGACGGGTTCGACCACGTCTCGACCGGCGGCGGGGCGGCGCTGCAGATGTTGACAGGCGACTCGCTCGTCGGCGTCGAGGCGCTCAACCAGTAGCCGTGTCGTCCGACGCCCCGGCCGACGTGACGATCGAGGTCGCCGACACCGACGACGCGGACGCCATGGCCGACATGTGGGTCGAACTCGCCGCCGACCAGCGTCGGCACGGCTCCCGGCTCCGCGCGGACGCGAACCGGGCGGCGATCCACGAGACGATGCTCAGACACGGCGTCACTGACACGGCGTTCGTCGCCCGACGGGACGGCGAGCGGGTCGGCTTCATTACCTTCGGGGCGTCTGAAGGACGCTACGAGCAGGACACGGTCCGTGGAACGGTCCACAACGTCTACGTCCGGGAGGGCGCCCGCGGCATGGGCGTCGGGAGCGCGCTGTTGGACGCCGCGGAGTCGGCGCTTCGGTCGATGGGTGTCGGGACGGTGACCCTCGAGGCGATGGCCGAAAACGATGCGGCGCGGTCGTTTTACTCCCGACACGGCTACACGCCCCACCGGGTCGAACTCGAAAAACCCATCAACGACGACCCCGAACGTTCGGACGAGGCTTGAGCGCCAGGGGAGCTTGGGTGGTTCAAGCACCCGACTTGTAATCGGGAGTTCGTGCGTTCAAATCGCACCCCTGGCTTGATACCGTTTCCGGGGGCTGTAACGGTTGTTTTCAGCTTGCACTGTGCTGTCCGACCGGGATCACCCGTCGTCGAGATAGCGGTCGCCCGCGACGAGGCCGACGAGGATCAACGCCGACCCCGCCATCGCCCAGAGGAGTGGGAGGTCGGTCGCCGTCGACATGACGGCCGCGAACACGGCGAGAAGAACGCCGAACACGACAATGTTGAGATGCCCCATCGTCCCGCGGTCGTGCATGTGCGGTCGGTAGACATCGACCGGTGAAAACGTTCCGTTTCGGAAGCCCGTGACCGCAACGACACCGGAGCGGGGATCCGTCCCCGATACCGCTCGTCGAGTACCGACTCGAAGCCGATTTCGATGGGGCGATCCCGAACGGAACCAACCGCTGCGATCGGGGTGGGTCGATGAGTCCGCCGTCGCCAGCAGGCTTGTATGGTCGTGCGTGCTATGCCGTGTATGAACACTGAGGGGCTTCGGGACGTGCTGTCGCCGGCCGAGGAGCTCACGATCGTCTGTCACAACAACCCGGACCCGGACTGTCTCGCGAGCGCGCTCGCCTTGGGCCGGATCGCCGCCGCCGTCGGGATCGACGAACGGCGGATCCTCTACAGCGGCGAGATCTCCCACCAGCAGAACCGCGCCTTCATCAACCTCCTCGACATCGATCTCACGGAGTTCGACGGCGAGAGCGTCCGGGATCGCTCGGAGGGATCGCTGCTCGCGTTCGTCGATCACGCGATCCCCGGCTCGAACAACCGCGTCCCGGAGGGGACGGCAGTGGATATCGTCATCGACCACCACCCGGCCGAGCGCATCGAGGCCCGTTTCGTCGACCACCGGGAGTCGATCGGGGCCACGGCGACGATCCTCACCGAGTACGTCGACGCGTTCGATCTCGATCTCGACGCCACGCTCGCGACGGCGCTTCTGTTCGCGATCCGCCGCGAGACGCTCGGGTTCCTCCGGGGGGTGACGGGTGCGGAGTACGCGGCGGCGGAGTTCCTCAACAGCGGCGCCGACGGAAACCTGTTGCGACAGCTCTCCTCACCGTCGGTGACCGGTGCCACCGTCGACGCGATCGCGGAGGCGATACGCAACCGGAGGGTTCGGGGATCGGTGCTCGTGAGCCACGTCGGCCGGACGAGCGAGCGCGACGCCCTCCCGCAGGCGGCCGATTACCTCGCCACGCTCGAGGGCGTCGAGACCGCGATCGTGTTCGGGATCGTCGACGGGAGCATCCACCTGAGCGCGCGCTCGACAGATGCGCGCGTCCACATCGGGACCGTCCTCGACGGGGCGTTCGGCGACGTCGGGAGCGCCGGCGGGCACCGCGAGATGGCCGGCGGGGAGATCCCGCTCGGGATCTTCGCCGATCGGACGGACGACGACACCGAACTCGTCTCGATCGTCGAACGGATCGTCACCGCCCGCCTCGTCGAGGAGCTCGGCCTCCAGAACGACGACAGCTGAGCGAAGCGGCGGGGGCTTTTTACCCGTCGGCGCCGGCGTAGGACGCATGCGATCGCGAATCAGAACGACGGTCGGTCGAGTCAAGTACGCGGCGATCGGGGCGGGGCTCGGGGCGGTACTGAGCCGGAACGCCGCAAGCACCGGCGGCGCGATCGGCGGGCTCGTCGGCGCGACGCTCGGCGAGGCCCGGGTCAGCGCCGAGAACACGTACGAGGAACTCCGCGGAACGGTCGGACCGTCCGGCGAACGCTGAACACCGAGCGGCTCGGGGCTCGGCGGGCACACCCCCGGATCGGGCTACGCCAGTCCGTCCTCGTCGATATCGACGACCGGCTCGTCGCGGTCGAAGCCACGGACCAACCCGAGCGCGACCGCGACCGACCGGAGTTCGACGGCGCCGATGTCGTTGAACGCGCGGATGTGGCCGTTGGCGGCCGACAGATGCTCAGTTGCCGCCTCGTCGTTACCCGCTGCGGCGGCGGCCGACGCCGACGCCATCCGTCGCGTGAACCCCTCGGCCTCGGCCATCCGCCCGTCCAACCGGGCCAGATGCGCTCGTAGATCGCCGAGTGCGACGGTCTCGACGCGGGGGTGATCGACGAACTCCGCCGTGCGTTCGAGCGCCGTCGCGACGAGGCCGCCGGCCGCGAGGAACTCGCCGTTCGCGGCGTCGAAGGCCGCCTCGGCCGCCCCGTAGCGGCCATCGTTCCAGCTCTCGACGCCGAGTTCGAAGAGCCGCGTTCCGTCGTTCGAGCGCCCGTCGGACGCCAGGACTGCCTCCCAGATCTCGATGCGGGTGGCGTACAGCGGGATGCGGTCCTCCGGGCGGTTCGACATTATTTCCCGCGGCTCGGCGTCGTGATAGAGGCCGAGCACGTGGCCGATCTCGTGTTTCGTCGTGATGCGTATCTTTCCGATCGGGCGGCTCGCGGCGACGATGTACGCCGTCAGCTCACCGGAGAGCCGACGGCCCGGCGTGACGAGCGGCGCACAGCCCAACACGTTCTCGTTGAAATTCTCCACGTTTCGGCACGGCTCCGGGGAGTCGACGTACGCGATCGAAAGCGCCGCGTCGTCGTCGACCACCTCGAAGTCGACGGCGAACCCGGCGTACTGGTCGGCGTGTTCGGCCCAGTAATCGAGCGCCTCGCGGGCGTTCGTTTCGAGGTCGTGGTCGGCGTCGCTGCGGTCGTCGACGCGGACCCGAACGGTCTCGCCGGCGAAGGGGTGGCGGCCCGAGCCGTCGTCGACGCCCGCGCCGGCACAGCCGGCGAGCGCCGCCGCACAGCCGGCACACCCGGTGAGGAAGTTCCGACGTTTCATCGGTCGTTGTTCGGGCACAGCTTATATATTACTTCGGCGCTCGGCCGGTGCCCGATCCCCCGTCCTGTCGTCGGATGGTGCCGACGGACGATCCGGTCGGCCGGTGGCGGTGGGTTCGCGCCCGAGAAGCGCCGCCGCGATCCGGCCACAGACGTACGCGTACCCGTTCGAGAGGTGCAGAAAGCCGACGACGATCGCGACGCCGACGACCGCCGCGAGCGCCGCCTCCGGGGGCGTCGCGATCGCCCACGCGAGCGGCTCGCCGCCGACCGTGACGAACTCGGCCTCGTAGGGGTACCGGAACGGGGCGGCCACCAGCGAGAGCGCCCACACGAGGACGACGGACAACACGAGCGCGACGATACCGACGACCGGTTTCATGAACACGAAGCCGAGCCCGCGCCACGTCGACGGGGCATCGAGGTACTGCCGGGCCCGCGTCCGGGCGGTGACCCCCGAGCCCGAAGCGAGGTCGTCCGGCGGCCGAAGGCCGAGCCCGAGTAGCCTGTTCGCGAGCCACCGTTCGAAGGCGGCGACCCCACGGACGCCGACGACGGTACCGAAGAGGACGGCGAGCCCCACGAGAAAGAACGACAACGCGACCCCGATGACGAGCCCGACCGACACCAACATGTAATAAAACAGGCCGAGCGGGGCGGCGAGCAGTATATATACCAGGTTGCCGTACGTTCGTCGATCAGTCAACACGCCGAGGACGGATCCGACCGCCGTCCCGGCTTTTGGAGGGACCATGTCGGGGGCAGACCCCGGAGGCGGAATACTGTTTTGAAACGTCCGTGGCGGCGCCCCCGCGGTCGACACACCGCCCACAAACCGCTGTCGGGGGCGTTCAGTACTTCGCGTCGGCGCCGGTTTCGGCGTAGATGTCGTCCATGATCCGATCGCGTTGACGCTGCCACTCGGGGAACCCCCCGGGCGAACTGGGGTACGTCTCGTAGTGGTCGAGCAGCCGATCGGCGAGGCGTTTCGTCTCGTAGAGGTTCTTCAAAGTGCCCCAGTGGCCGAAGCTCCGGACGAGCACACGGAGCTTGAGCCCCAATCCGACGTTCGCCGACCCCGAGTACAGCGCGTCGGAGAGCTTGTCGGCCGGCAACGACGCCAGGAGTGCGAGCAGGTCGTCGAGGTCGTAGGCCGTCGAGAAGATGTTGTAGATGTCCAACGCGGCGTAGCGGCCGCCGTAGTGGTCCATCACACGTTCGTTGTACCGCCACAGCGTCTCCTCGCTCACGTCGTCGGTCTCGAGCGCTTCGACCGCCTGTTCGCCGGCGTACTGCCCGGCGTAGGCGGCGCCGGCGATCCCGCCGCCGCTTATCGGGTTGACGTGTGCGGCGGCGTCGCCGATGGCCATGTAGCCGGGGGCGACGGCGGAGTCATAGGGGCGGCGGGTCGGCAGCGCCGCGCCGAGTTTGTCCTTGACCGTGGCGCCTTTGAACTCCTCGCGGTTCCGCACGTCCTTTTTGAGGTGTTCGACGAGCTGCATCGGCTCCTTGTTCATCTGGAAACCCAGGCCGACGTTGATCTCGGTCGGCGTCCGCGGGAAGTACCACAGGTAGCCGGCGGATCGCTTCGTGGGCTTGAACACCAGGGCGTCGGACCACTCGACGGGTTCGTCGACCTCGATCACCTCCCGGTAGGCGGAGGAAAACTGCGAGTACCGGACGTTGGTGTCGAAGCTCGTTTCGCCGAAGTCGGCCTTGTCCTGGAGGATCGACAGCGCCCCGGCCCCGTCGAGGACGATCTCGGCCCCGTAGCGGCGGCGATCCCCCTTCCGCGTCGCGTCGAAGCCGTGGACGCGCCCGTCGTCGTCCTGGAGTACGTCCTGAACGACGGTGTCGTAGTGGAACTCCGCGCCGGCCCGCTCGGCCCCTTCGAGGAGCCTGCGGCCGTAGTCGTAGCGATCGATGACGGCGAGTTCGCCCGGGACCGGGATGTCGAGCACCGCGTTCTCCTGGGGGATCTCGAACTGCCCGTGGTCGACATCGGTGTTGGTGAACGATCCCTCGAGATCCGACTTCGGGATCGCCTCGGGGAACTTGTCGGCCCCTTTGAGCGCGTCGCCGCAGGCGATGTGGCCCGTCTCGGACTCGTCTTTGCGCTCGACGATGACGACGTCGTATCCCGCGCCGGCGATCGTGGCCCCCGCATAACAGCCGGCGGTCCCGGCGCCGACGATGGCGACGTCGTACTCGAACGTGGTCATGGACGTATTCAACGGCGGGGGCGCAAAACTCTTTACTAGTCGGGGCAGCCGGCGATCCGGCCCCGGGAGCGGGCGATCCAACCCGGAACGCCACGTTCCGCACACCACCGAAATAACGGACGGGGCTTTCCCTTGTAGTTCCGTAACGCTCATACGGTACATGGGTGTATCTTCTCGTAATGGACCTACGTGTCATCGAGAACCGGGAGACGGAGCTATCGATCGAGATCCAAGGCGAGGACCACACGTTCATGAACGTCCTCAAGGGTGCGCTGCTCGAGGTCGACGGCGTCACGACGGCGACCTACGATATGAACCCCGAGCAGTCGGGCGGCCAGACCGACCCGGTCGTCACGCTCAAAACCGACGGGAGCGTCGAGCCCCTCGACGCGCTCGAGGCCGGGGCGGCCGGCGTCAAAGCGAAGACGGACGCGTTCAAGAACGCCTTCGAGTCAGCAGCGTAGGTCAACACGCGATATACCCGACAAAGACGGTCCCGTCGGGACCGACGTGGACATCGATTCCTTCGGCCCCACGGTCATCGAGGGCGAGCCCCGCGAAACCGCGCTCCGCCAGTAGCGCGTCCGCGAGCCCGTCGGCGAAGGCCGTCTCGTCGTCGTACCCGCCGGCGTCGATCGACGGCTCCGCGATCCCGAAGGAGGGCGAGCCCCCACACTGTGGTTCGAACGCCCGGAGTTCCGGGATCGTCCCGTCGTAGGCGGGATCGTAACGCTCGGCGACACGGTGGCGGGTCGCGTACTCGGCGAACGCGTCGAGGCCTGGGTCGCGGATCCGGTCGGTGCCGCCGGCGTCGCGTCGGTCCGCGTTGAGCCGATCGTGAAGCGCCGACTCGGCGACCGCGAGATCGAGGCCGCCGCTTTGGTCGGCGTCGCCCGGGGCGTCCGGCGGCGCGGGCGGCCCCGAGGCCCCCGGAAGCGGGACGATCCCGGCGGCGACGAGACCGACCAACGCGACCACGGCGACGATCCCGACGATGTAGGGCTTGCCGACCGACAGATAGCCCGGCGAGGACATCTCGTCGGCGACGTCGGCGGCGTCGGCGGCGCGCTTCTCGAGATCGTGGTTGCCACACCGCGAACACGGCGGCGAGTGTTTGACGTGTTCGCGCCCGCAGTTAGAACAGACCCACACGAGCGAGCCGCTGTCGAA
>OBKM01000652.1_pt1 | contig 16707 bp, 11 predicted proteins | sample 1519691 | NCBI WGS metagenome assembly OBKM01 (sample SAMEA37050418, study PRJEB22526) | metagenome | biome: saline pan; feature: lake; material: water | place: Egypt | collected 2015 | depth 0.5 m | reverse complement strand
GCACCGCAGACGTCATCTTCTGTAGGGCTGCGTAACTGCCCCCAGCACCATTGCATTACAGCCGCAGCATCATTACAGCTGCAGTAACATTACACCCCCAGTACCACGGGCATGACCTTCGGCCTTCGCTTCGCGACAGCCCCCTTTATGGGGGGCTTTATTTCTTGGACAGCAGGCCGGCAATCTGCTGCGCAACCTCATCGACGTCCGAGAGGATGTCATCATTCGTAAATCGAACAATGCGGTAGCCCCTCTTCCGCAGTTCCTGCTCACGCTTTACGTCGTATGCTTCCGTCCCGTCGTGGCTCCGGCCGTCAACTTCTATCGCCAGGCGTCCTGAGGGGCAGTAAAAGTCAACGATGTACGAACCGATGGGCTGCTGGCGTAGCACGCGAGTACCAAGTTGCTTGCGCCGCAGTCTAGACCACAGCAGGCGCTCCGGAAATGTTGCTTGCTTCCGCAGTTCACGTGCACGCTCCCGAGCCTGACGCGTATAACGAGGTATATCACCAATGGAAAATGGAAAAGTCGGTGAATAGCTTCTACGCCAGCCACCAATCCGCGGTTCTCCCCTCCTCCCTTGAGGGAGGTGCCGCGCTCCGCGCGGCGGAGGGTGTCATACCTCTACCTGCGGACGCGCAACCGACAGCGAATTCTGGCAGGTACCCCAGCAGTAGAGGCATGACTTCCCCATCTCGGCGGCATACCCCAGTACCAGAGGCCTGACCTTCGGCCCTCGTCGCGACCGCCCCTTTATAAGGGTGTTTTTGGTCACTCCTCCCACCATAGCACCGGGTAGTCGCCGGGACGCACTCGCCAGGTGTCCATAAAGTCGAAGTCCTCCATGTGCTCCTCAGCGGCGGCCCCCTGCATGTCGCCCGTAGAGAGGCCGCGCACAGTGTCTGGGTCACCAAAGGGTTCCTGCTCCGCTGCCTGCCCGGTTGTGACAAGGTCCCAGTAGCCGGCCGATACGTCTGGGTCGCGCACGGCACCGATCAGGCCGCCCACGGCGCTCTCGCCGGTCACGGCGCCGGTTGCGTACGTTTCGTGCACGGCGCTCTCGCGGAGGTCGCCGATGAGCCCGCCGACCCGGCCGTTGCCGGTGACGTCGCCGGTTGCGTAGGCCGCTTCGACGTCGGATTCGATGTTCTGGCCGACGAGCCCGCCGACGAAGCCCTCGCCGGTTACCGAGGCCGACGCTCGGGAGGTGTGGATCCGACCGCCGTCGCGGTTGGAGCCAACCAGTCCCCCCACGGCTAGCTCGCCTTCGACGGTTCCTTCCGCCTCAGACGTGTGCACGATACCACCGCCGTTCCAGCCAACGAGTCCGCCGGTGCTCCCCTCGGTTCCTGTCACCGTGGCATCTGCGTGGGAGCCGCGCACTTCCGCATCGGACAGCTGAACGCCTACTGCCCCTCCAACCCAGTCGCCGCCGGTGAAGGCGCCCGTTACGTGGGCGTTCTGAATGAGGGCCTCGTCCGCGCTGCGGCCCGCGACGCCTCCGACCTCGTCGCCACCTGCGATGTCGGCGTCTCTGAGAGTGATGTTTCTAACCTGTCCCGCTGCAACGAGTGCAAACAGTCCTACGCCCTGCTCATTGGGCCGGTCGATAGTGAGGCCGGCGATGGTGCGGCCGTTGCCATCGTACGTTCCAGTGAACGGTTCTAACGCCTCGTCGCTCGTGTCGAGCGTACCGATAGGTTCGAAGCCGCGGCCGTCGTTCCAGGAAGCAGTCCCGCTCGCGTCGATGTCAGAAACCTGTACGAAGTGATCATCCCGGAAGAAGGTTATGTCCTGCAGATCCTGGGCATGGGCGACCTTGTAGGGATCAGCCTCGGTGCCGGAGCCGCCGGGGAAGGTCGCGCGCTTGAGCGACAGGTCCTGTGCAATTTCGCGGTCGAACGAGAGGGACTCGCGGACTGTGGCGTGGCCATCGGCCGAGGCGCGAATGGTTATTTCTTGCGGCTCTGCTCCAATACCATACCGGGCGTCGTACCGGCCGTCTGCATCTGTTTCCGTCTCAAAAAGCTCGCGCTCCCCATTCAATCCAACCACGCGGGCACCTTCGAGCGGCGCGCCCTCGTCTAGGTCCGTCACCTGACCGGACGCCTCAACAGCCACCTCAAGCGCCACATCGAACTGAATGGGCTGCTGCAGGGTAGCGGTGCGCTCAGTAGACGCAAATGAGATATACCCGTCGCGTGCTACGGTAACGTGCACCTCGTCGGGTAGGCCCAGCGCGGCGGGAGAGGCAACAAGCTCGAAGGTGCCGTCAGGCGCCGTCTCGGTTGTTCTGAGCGGCTCGGTACCGCTCTCCGAGGCGATGGACACCTTGGCTCCCTCCACCTCCTCACCGGTGACTTGATCCGTCACGCGGCCGCTGAGTTCGATGTCTTCGTCGCCGGCGGTAAAGCGGGAAACGCCGTGGTCGCAGGCGGTCATCGAGAGGCCCGCCGCGGCAATGAGCACGCCGATCCAAAAAGAAGAGGACGGAACAGACATGAGTAATACCTTCGACTCAAAAAATATCGTCGAGGTCCGCCTCAAAACCATCAAGCAGCACCGACGTGACAGTTCCCTTGTTGCTTGTTGACAGCGCGAGCGTGCTGCATGTAACGGTCAGTGTCGCGCTTAAAAGCCTCGACCGTTTGGCTCTCCAGGTCGACGATCCAATACTCCTTTACGCCATGCGCTTCATAGATCCGCTTCTTCGTGGTCAAGCCGCGGTGGGCCGTCTCCGGCGAGAGGATTCCGGCGACGAGATCCGGGGCACTATCAAAAAATGCCATTCAGACGATCGTACCGGCGTTCCCGGTGGAGATGTTCAGGGCTTCTACTCGTCTACCGGCTCCAGCCGATACAGACCGCCGTTTGAGTGGTCGGTGAGGACGTGTAGGTGGCCGTCAGGACCGACGCGCACGTCGCGAATGCGCCCGATCTCGTCGCGCAGGAGCTCCTCCTGGCGGCTCACTTCGTCGCCGTCGAGCACGACGCGGTGGATGTGCTGCTCCGCGAGCGCACCGACAAAGATGTCACCGGTCCAGCCGGGCAGAGCGTCGCCGGTGTAGAATGCCATGCCGGACGGTGCAATGGAGTGCGGCTCCGTCCAGTGCAGCACAGGGTTTTTGAATTCCTCAATCCGATCAGGGTCCGTGCCGACCGGCTGGCTCGGGTCGCTGTACTCCGTGCCGTAGGTGGCCTCGGGCCAGCCGTAGTTCTCGCCCGCTTCGATGACGTTGAGCTCATCGCCCCCGTACGGACCGTGCTCGTGCTGCCAGATCACACCGGTCTCCGGGTGGAGATCCATGCCCTGCGCGTTGCGGTGGCCGTACGTGTAGATTTCGTCCAGCACGTCCTCATCGTTCACGAACGGATTGTCGTCGGGAATGCTACCGTCGTCATTGAGGAGGAGCGTAGTGCCCGAGGGGTCCTGCGTGTCCTGCGACGGATCGCGCTGGCCACGATCGCCGATGGTGAAGGCTACCGTGCCGTCATACGGGAATACGATGCGCGAACCGTAGTGGCGACCGGGACGGTACTTCGGCTCCTGCTCGTAGAGCACCTCGAGGTCCGTAAGCGCCTCTCCATCGAGCTGGGCGCGCGCGAGCGCCGTACCCGTTCCGCCATCGCCGGGCGTCGAATACGTGAAGTAGATCCAGCCGTTTTCCTCGTAGCCTGGATGCAGGGCCACGTCGAGAAGGCCGCCCTGTCCCTGCGCCTGGATTTCCGGCAGACCGGAGAGCGAGGTGACCTGCTCACCGTCCACCAGATTCAGCCGGCCGGGTCGCTCCGTAATGAGCATGCGGTCGTCCGGCAGCCAGGTGACGCCCCACGGGTGCTCCAGGTCGTCCAGCACGCGAACCACCTGAAAGGTAGCATCTTCCGATTCCACGCGCTCCAGCACGATTTCGTCCGACGAGACGGCCGATGTTTCGGGGTCCACGGTGTCGCTGCCGAGCGTGCAGGCGGAGATGACAAAGGCTGCGATGATAACGAATATACGCATGGGCAGGTCGACGCTCTATTAGGGGCGTGGCAGAGAAGCACAGGTGAAGACACGCTATATCCACGACGCGAGCCGACGCTCGTTCCGGACCGAATGGTACACTATCGTTTCGATTCGCGGGAAGGAACGCAATTCATCGCTCGTTGCAATCTATTCTTGGCGCTATCACGTTACAGATATGCGTCCCTCACACATCTTGCCCTGCGCCCCATGACTGCCCTGCGCTGGTTCTTCATTATCGCGGCTGTCTTTCTTGGACTCCTAGTGATTGCAGGAGCTGGCCTGTGGTGGTTTGTGCATGCCTCACATCCGGACTATGAGAAAGAGGTCGCATTCGAGGCGCTCGATGCAGAGGTTGAGGTGCTCCGCGATGAGCGCGGCGTGGCGCATCTGAAGGCGGAGTCGGCCGAGGATCTCTACGCCGCGCAGGGCTTCGTGCACGCCCAAGAGCGCCTCTGGCAGATGGACCTGCAGCGCCGGGTGGTCGACGGGCGACTCAGTGAAGCCTTCGGCGGGGACCAACTAGAGACGGACCGGTTTCTGCGGCGCGTCGGCCTGCATCGCGTTGCGGAACGAATGCTAAACCATACCTCGGCCGAGGGGCGGTCTACGTTGGAGCAATATGCTGCTGGCGTGAACGCCTATATCGAGCAGGCCGATCGGCTGCCCTTCGAGTTTCGTGCGCTCGGTCTCGAGCCGGAGCCCTGGGATCCCGTTGACTCTGCCGGGCTGATTGCGCTCATGGCGTACAACCTGGGCTCGAACTGGGAGAACGAGGCTACGCGTGCGGCACTGCGCGAGGAGGTCGATGAGGCTCTCCTCCAGGAAATCATGCCGCCCTACGAACACGACACCCCTGCCAAGTGGACCTCCGAGCAAGCAGAGCCAACGGCCTGGCTCGATCTCCTGGAGAAAAACCGATTGGATGGTTTCCAAAAACATCTCCCTCGCTTAGGAAGCAACAGCTGGGCCGTATCACCTGAGCGCTCGGCCACCGACCAGGCCCTGTTTGCCGTCGACCCTCATCTCGAGATCGACGTGCCCGTACTCTGGTACGAGAATCGCCTGGAAACTGATGATGGCATGCACACCTACGGCTGGTCGATTCCGGGCGGTCCGGGTATCATCATCGGTCATAACGACGCGATCGCCTGGGGGCTGACCAACACGGGCAACACGCAGGACCTTTTCTTCGAAGAGGTCGATCCGGACGATCCGCACCGCTTTCGCGGTCCCGATGACGAATGGTACGAAGCGGAGGTCATCGAGGAAACCATACCGGTCGACGGGCGCGACGAGCCCGAATCCGTAGAAGTCCGCCTCACGCGCAACGGACCCATCATCCAGGACGACCCGCTGCTGAGCCTGCGGTGGACGGCCTACGAGGTGGACCGGAGTCCCGTCGATGCCATCTTGCGAACCAATCGCGCCGCGAACTGGGACGACTTCGAGGCCGCCATGGAGCATTTCTCCGCGCCCGTGCAGGCCGTCACCTACGCCGACACGTCCGGACGCGTCGGCTTTCGGGTGGTGGGAGACGTCCCTATTCGCGACGAGGCGTCTATGGCCTTTCCTCAGCCGGGCTGGAACGAGGAGGGCTCCTGGGAGGGTATGATTCCCTTCGACGAGCTGCCGTCCCTGTTCGACCCACCGCAGGGCTACGTGGCCGTAGCTAACCACCGCGTCACTGGCGACGAGTACCCCCACACCATCGAGATTGACTACGCGCCGCCCTCGCGCATGCAGCGCATCGTCGAGGTGCTGGAGGCAGACACCGACCACACGCTGGCCGACTTCGAGGCGCTGCAGACAGACTGGACGAACCGGCATGCCAGCGAGCGCCTGCCGCGGTTCTTGGAGGCCCTGGAGCGCTACGAGGGAGACTGGACGCCTCTGCAACAGAACGCCATCGACGCGATCCGCGCATGGAGCGAGAATCCAGTGAATGAGCGCTCATCGGCCGGGGCGGCCATCTTTCAGACGTGGTATTACTATCTGATGGAGGATGTCTTCGAGCCGGAGATGGAGCCGGAGCTGTACGACGAGTTTATTGGAGGGCGCGGTTATATGGCATACAATGCGCTGGAGCACCTGCTCGACCAGGACGCGTCTGACTGGTTCCCAGACGGGCTCGACCCGCTGCTCCGGGAGAGCTTCAGGCGCGCCGTCGAGGTGCTCGATGATCAGCAGGACCCCGTGCCCGACGCGTGGCGCTGGGATCGGATGCAGACGATCACCTTTGAGCATGTCCTCGGAGAGTCCGCACTCCTCGGGCCGGTCGTTAACCAGGGAACCCATCCGTATGGTGGAGACCAGATGACCGTCGGGCGCGCAGCCTATCCTCTGACTGAACCGTTTAACGTGTCCGGCGTAGCCGGGGTGCGTTTCGTGGCTAACATGGGCGAGCCCATCCGAGGGCGAGGAGTCATTGCAGGGGGGCAGTCCGGTCACCCGTGGCATGAGCACAGTGCCGATCAGCTCGACCCGTGGTTGCAAGGCACCTACTTTAACCTCGCACCCTCGCGGGCCGACGTCGAAGCCGGTTCGCCTCGTCGGATGACGCTCGTCCCTGTACCGTGAGGGAAGTGATGGAGGACCAGTGCTGAGGCCGGGAATGAGCTGACTTCGAGGCCTCCCCGACCCTCTGGCACTCAGTAGTGGAGAAGAAAAGAGCAGACAACCAGCTTGCCGGTTTCTTTACAATGAGTAATGTTACTCTGACCGCGGGCAGCGCGGCCTTTCCTTTTCGAGAGAAGGTGTAACCATTCAGCAAATTGCTGCACAATCTAAAGAAAAGGTAGCGATCTGCTCAGCGATCGAACCATCCTTTGGATACTACTGTTCACAGCGGCACGTTGAAATTTTTCCGCGGCCCCTGAGACAAGCTGAGATCGGCTGGCCTTTTTCGGATGCATTTCCCGCCCTCTAGATGACCCGTCGTTTTCTATGAGCGTTGTTTCCCATCCATCGACCAAGTTGAATTCGTCGAATGGCGTTGGCGTTGCGTCGCCTCGGCGCGTGGCGCTATTCACAGGAGCGTATAACCACATTGCCGATGGAGTTTCGTTGACGCTCAATCGGCTTGTCGAATACCTGACGCGCCACGGCGTGGAAGTGCACGTTTTTGCACCAACGGTCGACGATCCGCCGGTCGATCACGAGGGCACGCTCATACCCGTGAATTCTGTGCCGGCACCCGGCCGGCCCGAGTATCGGATCACGACGGGTTTTCCGCAGGAGGCCCGGCAGCATCTCCTCGACTTCGATCCTTCGATCGTGCACATCGCAACGCCCGATCCGCTTGGATATCAGGCCAAGCGTTTCGCACAGGAGCACGACTTCCCGCTTGTGGCCTCCTATCACACGCACTTCGGCTCCTACCTGAAGTATTACCGGATGAGTTTTCTGCAGCCGCTGGTGTGGCGTTACCTGCGCGCATTCTATCGCTCATTTCGGCATATATACGTTCCCACGACGCCCATGGCCGATGTGCTGCGCGAGCACGGCATCGATGAAGGGCTTCGCCTGTGGGAGCGAGGCGTGGAGACGAGTCACTTTAATCCGCGACGCCGCTCAATGAACTGGCGCCGCACCCACGGCATTGCGGACGACGAGCCCGTTGTCGCGTTTGTAAGCCGACTCGTATGGGAGAAAGGCCTCGATGTCTACGCGGACGTCGTAGAAGCGCTTGAGGCGCGCGGATACCGGTTTCAGAGCCTGGTCGTGGGGGATGGACCCGTTCGCGAAGAGCTGGAAGAGCGCCTTCCGAATACTATATTCACGGGTCATTTGGAGGGCACGGAGCTGGCTACCGCCTACGCATCCTCGGATGTCTTTCTCTTCCCGAGCGACACCGAGACGTTTGGCAATGTGACGCTTGAAGCCATGGCCTCCGGCCTTCCGACCGTGGGGGCCAATGCGGTGGGCAGCCGGCACCTCGTCGACGACGGTTCGACGGGTGTGCTGTGTCCACCGGGCGACGTAGAAGCGTTTACCGAGGCTACGGCTCGTCTCCTGGAAGATTCAGATGCGCGCCGTCGGATGGGGCGGCAGGCGCTTGAGAAGGCGCAGCGGTACGACTGGGAGGCGGTGCTGTCGCGCATTCCCGCCTATTACGACGAAGCGCTCGACGCGTCGCTGTTTGCAACGGCTCACAACCATTCCGTCTCCTATTCCGCGTCCTAACCGATTACGTTCCCATGAGTGCTGGTTCTTCCCGTTCTGAGCCGATGGCCCGCGCTGCCAAACAGTCCTCCTCTTCTCCGCTGCGGGTGCTCTTCGTCTCCCACTCGCTCCCACCGAAGGAGCGACCGCTCGCCAATATCGGAGGGATGCAGCGCGTGGCCACGAAGCTGCTGCATGCACTGCGCGATCGTGCGGATGTAGAGCTAGATACGTACCTGCAGCGCACGGCGTGGCGGTGGATCCACCTTCGCACGCCGGCCTTCCTGGCGAAGACGTGGTGGCAGCTCCGGAAGCGTGCGCAGGCGCAGGATGTCGACGTCGTGCTCTTCTCTTCCATGGTCACCGCGCCGATGGCACTGCCCGCGCACCGTCAGCTCAAGGCGGCCGGCATTCAGACGGCGGCGATCGTACATGGACGAGACGTGACGCTCCCTTTCTCGCCCTACCAGTGGCTGGTCCCACGCGTGTTCGACACGCTCGATGCGATCTATCCGGTAAGTCAAGCAACGGCCGAGGTGTGTCGCGAGCGAGGAGCGGACGACGAGAACATTCGCGTCATCCACAATGGGATCGATCTCAACCGCTTCCCGTCGCCCGGAAAACGTTCCACAATGCGAAGCACGCTCAAGGAGGCGCTCGACACCCCCAGCAATCCGCTACCCGATGATGCTTTCCTCCTCTGTAGCGTAGGGCGGCACGTGGAAAGGAAGGGGTTCTCCTGGTTCATCGACCAGGTGATGCCGACGCTGCCCGAGAACATCCACTACTGGCTGGCCGGGACGGGCCCTCGCTCGGAGGCGATTCAGACGGCGATTGATCGCAACGACCTGGGGCACCGGGTGCGCCTGTTGGGCCGCGTGTCGGAGTCAAACCTCGCCAAACTCTATCGAGGATCCGACCTCTTCATCATGCCTAATGTGCCGATTGAGGGGGACATGGAGGGGTTTGGCGTCGTTATTCTTGAAGCCAACCAGTGCGGATGCCCAGTTATCGCGTCCCGGCTCGAGGGTATTCAGGACGTGGTAACCGACGGTGTGAATGGGCATCTCGTTGACGTCTCCGATGCCTCGTCGTTTGCCGACGCAATAAGGCGATACCATAGCGACCGCGAGGCGCTGCAGGCGGCGTCTCAGCAAGCCGTCGAGCACGTCGAATCTACATTCGGATGGAGGACGCGAGCGGAACAGTACGTTCAGAGCCTGAGCGAGCTCTGCGGAGCGTCTACCACGACTCCAGCGTCGTCCTCACGTCCGGCCCCCATGGCTGCTGCCTCAGACTAGAGGAAGGGCTGGATAACGGTTTCCCGTTGGTAGAAAGACCAGCTGCTGATTCGATGGCGCGGAGCGCGCGGCGCGCACCGCCTTCAACCCACTGCCGGAAGGCATCCACGTCGTAGGCGCGCTTAGGCGGCATATCGAGCAGGCGACTCAGGTCGAATCGCTCACTTCGTCTCCCACCTCCAGCACGTTCTACGTCAAGTGCGTTGCACCGCTGCTCGAAATGGCCGCCCACCGGTACGGCAAGCACGGGCTTGTTGAGGTACATCGCTTCTCCGATCGACTCGAAGCCGGCAGTGCAGGCGATGCCGCGGCACTGGGCCATCAGCGTCAGGAATTTCTCGTCGTCGATCTGATGAAAGGTGAGCGTGTCGTCGTAGCGCTCAACCGGACTCGCGTCAGGACGGTCCCAGAAGCAGTGGAGCGGCGTATCGGGATGGGCCTCGTGCCACTTGATGATGTCTTCTGCGTATCCGCTGTTCAGAATGTAAACCAGCACGAACGGCTCCGTCTGACCCAGGGGCTGGGCAAACAGCCCGTCGCGGAGGAGAGGAGGAAGGACGGTCAGGCGTTTCTCCGGCACGTCGAGGGCCGGGTAGAGCGAAAGTGCAAGACACCGCGACGCGCCCCAGGCTGTTAGTCGCGTGTACCACTTCATGAGCCGCCGTCGCACAGGAAATCCCTGGGGAAAGCGATAGGACGGGTGAAGAAACATGTAGTGGTGGGCAATACTCACCATGGGAATGGCCGGCTGATTCCATCCATAATAGAGCCCGCCCATCGGTTCGTAAAAGTTGATGACGATGTCGGGCCGATGGGTCTGTATCTGCCGATCGATTACGTCAAAGCTCGCTTGCAGCGAGCGCATCCTCTTTAGGCTGCGCCCCACCGTTGCGAATGGGCGAACGCCCTGCTGCTTGTCATCGAGCACGAGGCGAGGGCTCTCGATATAAGTGACCGGAGCGTCCATCTTTTCGCAGAAGAAGGACGGCACCACCCGGTCGCCCGGCCGGCCAATGATGACGCCTGCAACCTCATGCCCAGCCCGCGCAAGAATCCGCTGCAGCGCGAGCGCCTGGGTCATATGGCCCCGGCCTTCCCCTTGCACGAAAAACAAACAACGCAGTGATGACATACACTTTGCGATCTTGGGTGCAACACCTACAATCCGATCGTTCCAACGGTAGCCCCCGGCCGGTGTGTCGGCGCATCCGACCTGCGCGGTTCAGGGCTCTCTGTATAGTGCCGGTCGGCGCCCGTTACGTTTCAGTAGGCTCCTTGCCGCTCGATTTGTATGTTGCTGTGAAACCCCGCTGGGCCGTACTCAGTTCGCTCTGCTTGTGACGCGCAATCGATCCACTACATATCTGATCCTGTTTGCACTCTGGTTGATGGTCTTTTCCGCCAGCAGCCAGGTGATCATCGTCACGCCCATCCTTCCGGAGATTGCCGAGGCGCTCGAGGTGGGCGAGTTCCTGCAGAGCCTGCTCGTCGGTGCCTATGCCATCACGCTTAGCGTGTTTGCGCTCATCACCGGACCCATCTCGGATAAAATCGGGCGGCGGCAGATCCTGCTCATCGGCACGAGCTCCATGGCCGTAGCCCTGGCCCTGCATGGCGTGGCGGAAAGCTACATCCTGCTCGTCACGATGCGCGCACTCGCCGGCTGTGCGGGAGGCATGCTCAGCGGGGCCGCTGTGGCATATGTGGGGGACTACTTTCCCTACGAGCAGCGCGGGTGGGCCAACGGCTGGATTATGAGCGGTATTGCAGCCGGACAGGTCCTTGGTATTCCGCTGGGTAAGGTGCTGGCGGATCTGATGAGCTACCGAACCCCCTTCGTGCTTTTTGCGGTTACGATGGGCATTGCTGCTCTGCTCGTCTGGCGGTTCGTGCCCCAGCCCGACGTGGAGCTTGACGAGGAGCGCCTCAGCGTGCGCCGGGCCGCCGTAAATTACATGGATCTGCTTCGGCAGCCGGGACCTGCGGCCTCCGTTGGTGCCTATTTCCTTATGTTCTTCGGCGTCGGCCTCTTCGTCATTTTCCTGCCGACTTGGCTCGAAAACGACGTCGGCGTCTCGAGCATGCAGATCGCTATCCTGTTTGCAATCGGAGGCGTCGCCAACGTAGTGGCCGGGCCGCCCGCCGGGCAGATCTCCGACAAGATCGGCCGGAAGCCGCTGATCGTCGGCTCATGCCTCGTCCTCAGTGTTATCATGATGGCGACGACATACCTCGTAGTCGACTTCTTCTGGGCGGCGGTTCTCTTCGCGCTGGCCATGGTCATGGTCGCCGTGCGAATCAGCCCGCTGCAGTCGCTTATGACGGCGCTCGTTCCCGACCATCGGCGTGGCATCCTGATGAGCCTCGCCGTTGCCATCGGACAGGTGGGCATTGGAATTGGCAGCTTCATCGCCGGCATTACCTTTGCCGAGTACGGCTACTTCAGCAACACGATTATCGGCGGCCTCTCGGTTGTGCTGATGGCCGTGCTCGTCCAGGTCGTCCTCCCCGAGCCGGAAATGCAGGTGAAAGATATTTCCACCGATGGCTCTGATGAAACCGACGCCGACGACCCAGGATCGCCCTCCGTTGCCGGTGCGCGTCCACCATCGTGACAGACGCGTAGCAAACTCCACCTCGGGCTTCTCGTTCGGTATGACGTAGATACCGCTATTGGCCTCGCCCACCTCATGAGTGCCTCGTCCACGACCTCCACAGATGATGCCTCGGCGGCTTCCGTCGCTTCTCTTGGGTCGACGCTGCGGCGCATCTTTCGGCTGAGCGATCCCTATCGCACGCGCCTCGCCGTGGCGCTCGTGCTCACCTCGCTCGGCTCGCTCGTGGGGCTTGTCGTGCCGCTGGGCCTGCGGGAGCTCCTCGATGCTGTCTTCGAGCACGCCGACGGGGCGCTCCTCAATACCATTACGCTGGTTCTCTTCGGCCTCTTCCTCGCTCAGGCCGTGATCAACTTTGCCGGCTACTACCTGCTCGAGTGGGTGGGCGAGCGCGTCGTGGCCGACCTCCGGCAGCGCGTCTACCGCCACCTCCACCGATTGAGCCTGCGCTTCTACGCCGACACGCGCACCGGCGACCTCACCTCGCGCCTTACCAACGACGTCGGCTCGATCCGCAAGGCCGTCACACAGGCGCTTGTGGATCTGCTGACGAAGACGATCACGCTCCTGGGCTCGGTCGCGCTCATGGTCTACCTGAACTGGCGGCTCAGCCTTATCATCTTTCTCGTCGTGCCGGCGGTGACGCTCCTCGCCATCTACTTCGGGCGCAAGATCCGGTCCCTCTCGCGCGATGTGCAGGACCGCCTCGCCGATACCACCGCCATTGCGGAAGAGGCGCTCGCTGCCATGCGCGTGGTGCAGGCCTTTGCGCGTTCGGGACATGAGGTCCGCCGCTACAACACGGCCGTAGAGGAGCTCTTTGAGACGGCGCGCTACCGCGTGCTCGTCCGCACGGCCTTCTGGTCACTCGTGGGCTTCCTCTTCTTCTCGGCGCTCGCGGGCATCTTCTGGTTCGGCGGGCGCGAGGTGCTGGCCGAGCGCCTCAGCGTGGGCGATCTCGTGGCGTTTATCTTCTACGCGTTCAACATCGCGCGGAGCGTGGGCGGCATGTCGCGCCTCTATGCCACCTTCAACAGCGCAGCCGGCGCCTCCGAGCGGCTCTTTGAGCTGCTCGACACGCCGCCTGATATCGAGGACGCGCCCGACGCCAAGCCGCTGCCGCGCGTCGAGGGGCGCGTGCGCTTCGACCGCGTGTGGTTCGCATACGAAGACGACCATCCCGTGCTGAAAGACATCACGCTCGACGTCCCGCCCGGCGAAACGGTGGCGCTCGTCGGGCCGAGCGGGGCGGGGAAAACGACAATGCTTCGGCTCCTGCCGCGCTTCTACGACCCGACCGATGGGCGCATCCTAATCGATGGGCACGACCTGCGAGAGGTGAAGCTCCGCTCGCTGCGCCGGCAGATGGCCGTCGTCGCGCAGGAGACGCAGCTCTTCAATGCCACGATTCGCGAGAACATCCGCTACGGTCGGCTCGACGCCTCCGACGCAGCCGTGGAAGAGGTAGCGCGCGCTGCGAACGCCCATGAATTCATCACCGAGCTGCCCGACGGGTATGACGCCGAGGTGGGCGAGCGCGGGGTGAAGCTCTCCGGCGGCCAGCGCCAGCGCATCGCTATTGCTCGGGCGCTACTGCGCGACGCGCGCATTCTGCTCCTCGATGAGGCCACCTCATCGCTCGATTCGAGGTCGGAGGCGCTTGTGCAGGATGCCCTTGAGCGTCTCATGGAAGGGCGCACGACCTTTATCATCGCCCACCGGCTCTCCACGGTCGAGCATGCCGACCGCATTGTGGTGCTTGATGAGGGGCGTGTCGTGCAGACAGGAACGCACGAGACGCTGGTGCGGCAAGAGGGCCTCTACCAGGAACTCGCTGAACTCCAGTTCCGAGCGGCTAGCTAGTGCACCTCCTGCGGCTGCAGATTCCACGATCCTGCTTTAGACGGGCCTCACTGCAGACAGCCCCGGAACGTCCCCTACCTTACGTCTTTTTCACGCTCGGCGCGTTGACATTAGGCAGTAAAGCGCGTACCGTGTTCTGATACTATGACATACTGTTGAACCACATTCATCCAGAAGGGTGGAGGGAGCAGGCCCTGCGAAGCCCTGGCAACCGCCGCCGGCCACCGGTGGAAATGGTGCCACGTCCTGCCTCGCACTGACGCGAGGGAAGATGAGTGGAGACGCGACCTTCTGGTTGACGATCCCCATCTGCATATCCCTTGCGGTGGGGATTTTCTATGTCCCCGCCGTGTGCCGGCCATTGCCGGCCTCTATGTGCTGCTTGCTCGGCTCTTCTGGATGATCGAATTTCACATTCTTCGACCATCCATTCCGAGCTATGAGCACAGAGAACGGACACCCCGACGATTCTTCGCAGTCAACCCCCCACTACGACACGCTCCAGGTGCACGCCGGGCAGGAGCCCGATCCCGCCACGAACGCGCGGGCCGTGCCTATCTACGCCACCACGTCGTACACGTTTGATGATGCCGACCACGGCGCTGACCTCTTCGCGCTGGAGGAGTTCGGCAACATCTACACGCGCATCATGAATCCCACGAACGACGTGTTCGAAAAGCGCGTGGCAGCTCTCGAGGGCGGCGTGGCGGCCGTCGCGACCGCGAGCGGCCAGTCGGCGCAGTTTCTGGCGCTCAACACGCTCTGCGAGCATGGGGACAACATCGTGTCGACGAGCTACCTCTACGGCGGCACGTATAATCAGTTTAAGAACTCGTTTCCGCGCCGCGGGCTCGACGTCCACATCGCCGATGGTGACAATCCGGACTCCATCGCGAGCCTGATCGACGACAATACGAAGGCTGTTTACCTGGAGACGATCGGCAACCCGCGCTTCAACATCCCCGACTTCGAGCGGATTGCGGACATCGCTCACGACCATGGCGTGCCGCTTGTGGTCGACAACACGTTCGGCGCGGCGGGCTACCTCTGCCGCCCCATTGAGCACGGCGCCGACATCATCGTGTCGAGCGCAACCAAGTGGATCGGCGGCCACGGCACCACGATCGGCGGCGTCATTGTCGACGCCGGCACCTTCCCATGGGACAACGGCCGCTTCCCGGAGTTCACCGAGCCGAATCCGAACTACCACGGCCTCAAGTTCTGGGAGACGTTCGGGCCGGACGGCGTGCTCGACACCAATGTGGCGTTCGCGATGCGCGCTCGCGTCGAGGGCCTGCGCGACTTCGGCCCAGCCCAGAATCCGTTTGGATCGTTCCTGCTGCTGCAGGGGCTGGAGACGCTCTCGCTACGCGTGCAGAAGAGCTGCGATAACGCGCTCGCGCTTGCCGAGTGGTTGCAGGACCAGGATGAGGTAAGCTGGGTGAGCTATCCGGGACTCGAGGCGCACCCGTACCACGAGCGCGCCCAGCGGTATCTGACCAACGGGTACGGCGCAGTGCTCACGTTCGGCGTAAATGGCGGAACGGAAGCTGGACGATCCTTCGTCGAGAACGTTGAACTCGCCAGCCACCTTGCCAACGTAGGCGACGCGAAGACGCTCGTCATCCACCCCGCTTCGACGACGCACCAGCAGCTCACCGAGGAAGAGCAGAAAGCCTCGGGCGTAGAGCCGGACATGGTGCGCGTATCGGTTGGCATCGAGCACATCGACGACATCAAGGCGGACTTTGAAGCCGCGTTCCAGTCGATACCGGCGCTGGCGTGACTGCGTCGGCCGGGATGAATGGAGGAAAGGATGAGTGGAAGAAACCTCACCTCCTTTCCTCCACGCGTCCTCTCTTCCACTCATCAATTATGGAAAAATGCCCAAAATAACACTCCCCTCCTTCACCTTTGAAAGCGGCGATACGCTTCGCGACGTGCCTATTGCGTACCGGACGTGGGGGACGCTTAATGATGCAGGGGACAATGCCGCCTTGGCCTGTCATGCGCTCACAGGCGACACCGACATCAACGAATGGTGGTCTGACATGCTCGGGCCGGGCCGCGCGCTCGACCCGACGCGCCATTTCGTTGTCTGCGCGAACGTGCCCGGCTCGCCGTACGGATCGGTCTCCCCGCTTACGCCGGATCCCGAGACCGGCACGCCGTACGGCCCGGAGTTTCCGCCCGTCACCCCGCGCGACACGGTGGCGCTCCACCGCGCGCTGCTCAACCATCTGGGCGTGCGACAAGTAGCCGTGGCCATCGGCGGCTCGATGGGGGGTATGCATGTGCTCGAATGGGCCTTCGAAGAGACCGAACGCGGGGCCCCGTTCGTCCGCGCGCTGGTGCCCATCGCCGTAGGCGGACGCCACACGGCCTGGCAGATTGGTTGGAGCGAAGCGCAGCGACAGGCTATCTTCGCCGATCCCAATTGGCAGGGTGGATGGTACATGGACGATGCGCCGCCCGAGCAAGGGCTCGCCGCAGCGCGCATGATGGCGATGGTCTCGTACCGCTCGCACCCGTCGTTCGATGGGCGATTCGGACGCGACCTGATGACGGAGGCCAACGGCTCATCCGATGAGCCGCCCTTTGCCGTCGAAAGCTATCTGCGCTATCAAGGCGACAAGCTCACCGACCGGTTCGATGCCAACTGCTACGTGAACCTGACGCGGCAGATGGACGCGCACGACGTCTCACGCGGCCGCGGACCGTACGAAGACGTGCTGCGCTCGATCGAGCAGCCGACGCT
>OBKM01000651.1_pt1 | contig 16707 bp, 17 predicted proteins | sample 1519691 | NCBI WGS metagenome assembly OBKM01 (sample SAMEA37050418, study PRJEB22526) | metagenome | biome: saline pan; feature: lake; material: water | place: Egypt | collected 2015 | depth 0.5 m | reverse complement strand
CCGTCGGCTTGCCGGGGAGCGGCAAGGGTGAGGCGGCCAACGTCGCCGAGGCCGCCGGCGTCCCGGTCGTCGTGATGGGCGACGTGATCCGCGAGGAGTGTCGCGAGCGCGGACTCGACCCGGCCGAACATCACGGTCGAATGGCTGGCCTCCTGCGGGAGGAGGAAGGCGACGACGCCATCGCCGAACGGTCGCTGCCGCGGATCCGCGAGGCGGCCGCGGCCCACGACGCGGACACGGTGCTCGTCGACGGCCTCCGCTCGACCGTCGAGTTGGAGCGCTTCCGCGAGGCGTTCGGCGACGAGTTCACTCTTGTCGCCGTCCGCGCGCCCTTCGAACTCCGCGCCGAGCGGTTGGGAGAGCGCGGTCGCGACGACTCCGACTCCGATCTGGAGGCGCTTCGCGAGCGCGACGATCGCGAACTCGATCTGGGGCTCGGAGCGACCCTCGAACGTGCCGATGTCGAGATCGACAACACCGGGTCGCTGTCGGCGTTTCAAGAGCGTATCCGCGGGATACTCGGCGTGAGCGAGCCCGTCGACGGCGGTGGTCACCAGTGATCTACAGCGTTGACGTCAGGATCGTCGCACCGGTCAACGACACCGAGGTCACCGACCGAGTCGAGGACGCGATCCGCAACGTGTTCCCCGACGCGGAGCCCGTCCACGAGGAGGGGCGGCTGGTCGCGGAAGCACACGCCCTCGACGCCTTTTCAGACGTCCTCCACGAACAGGAGATACTCGACACCGCTCGACGGGTGTTCCTGCGGAACTCGACGGCGGACGGGTTCGAGTTCGCGTTGAAAAAGCAGGCGGCGTTCGAGGGGATCGTCAACTTCGCCGTCGGCGAGCCGGACGAACTCGGCGAAATAACCGTCGAGGTCCGCGTGCGCGAGCCCGACGTGGAGTCGTTCATCGACTATGTCGCACCGGAGACCGACGAGGGAACTCCTGTCGATCCGATGCGGGAGTACGGCGACCGGTACGATCCCGAGAGCGGCGAGTACTGATCCGCTCCCGGCGGGCGGATCGACCGGTCGATGACAACGATGCCTCGATCGATGCCGGACGTGGATCTCGTCCGGTCTTGGAGCGGCCGTTTATAACCGTACGAGTGGTGTTGCTGGCGGCCGTTTATAACTGTTCGACGGGACGGTGAACGTGCTCAAACCACCAGCCGTTTGTTTATAAGTGAGAGATCGCGGATCGACGGTGGAGACCTCCGAAACCCACAGCGGTATTTATAAGCGATCGTCGCCGTCGCTCACAGCCATTTATATACGGCCTCGCCACCATCGACCCGAGTGGCCGACTCCCGATATCGTTCGCCGCCCGTTCCGGACTGAACGCAACCGGGTCACTGCTCCGGGTCGATCACGTCGTCGTCGACCCGTCGAAGGCTCTCGGCGAGTCGCGAGTCGTCGGGGACGGCATCGAGGAACGCCCGGGACCCGAACGTGGCGTCCCCGTTCATCGAGATGACCCCCAGATCCTCGGGGTCGCCGTCGAGTCCGGTGAGGAACGCGACGACGCTCTCCGTCGTCACGCTCCCGGCGCTGCCGGCCGTGTCGACGGAGCCGTACAGGGTTCGGTTCGTCGCCACGTGGTGAACGCAGGTCGGCGTCGGCCCGAACAACAGGAGATAGCGGGCGGCCGGACCGTCGCGACCGAGCTTCGGCTCCAGTCGATGCGCGTCGTCCGCGTGGAAGTATCGCTCCATCCGGCGGAACTGCCGGAGCACTTCGTTCGCGCCGGTCGCGCGGCGCACGGCGGCGTCGGATTTGAGTTCGATGACGGCGTCGACCGGCTCGGGCGTTCGACGACGGACGTACACGTCGACGACCCCACGGCGACCCTCGGCGTCGTACGGCTCTTCGAGACGGACCGCAGGGTCGTCGTGTGCGGCCGCGTAGTGGTCGACGACGCGCGTCGCCAGATCGTCCTCCCGCATGTCTCGGCGGACGCGACGGCGGCGGTTAAGCCCTCCTTCCCCGTTCGTCCCGCCGTTTCGGTCGACGGGCGTACAGAACGCCATCCGTGCCATTGTGTGTCTAACGCGTCCGCTATCATGAGGTTTGTAAGTCTTCGAAGCATACATTAGATGATGACGCAAGAACTGTCCAGACGGCGGTACGTCGCTGGCACTGGTGCGGCCCTCACGGTCGGCGCGCTGGCCGGGTGCGCCGACGACGAGGACCCCGAAGACCCCGATGACGGGGGGAACGGCGGCGACGACGGAAACGGCGATGACGTTCCGGAGGCCATCGACGACTACCTCGACGGCGCACAGCTGTACGACGGGACCATCGAGGACCACACCGGCGAGGACGAGGTCGTGGTCGCCGTCGGCGGCGGAGACATCGGGTTCGCGTTCGACCCGCCCGCGATCCGGATCGACTCCGGAACCACGGTCCGCTGGGAGTGGACCGGCGAGGGCGGGGCACACAACGTCCGGTCCGCCGAGGAATCCGCCTCGGACTTCGACAGCGGCACCGAGGTCGACGACGCCGGCGAGGTCTTCGAGCAGTCCTTCGACGACGACGGGATCCAGCTGTACGAGTGTACCCCGCACGTCGGAAACGGAATGTTAGGCGCGATCGACGTCATCGACTGAGACCCTCGGTTCACCCCGTTGGAGACGGTTTCCCGGTAACACCGGTGTCAGCTGGTTCGGTTCCTGTTCGCGCGCATACAAGTACCCGCGGAGCGTATCCCATACCATGAGCGAGACACTCGAAACGCCCGGCATCCACCACGTGACCGCCATCGCGAGCGACCCGAGCGCCAACCACGCGTTCTACACGGAAACCCTCGGACTCCGGCTCGTCAAGCGCAGCGTCAACCAAGACGACGTCGGCGTCTACCACCTGTTTTACGCCGACGACACGGGGAGTCCGGGAACGAGCATGACCTTCTTCCCGTACGTCGGCGCGAGATCCGGTCGTATCGGGGCCGGACAGGCTTCGACCGTGTCGTTCACGATCCCCGCAGCCTCCGTCGACTACTGGGTCGACCGGCTCGACGAACGCGGGCTCGACCCGGAGACGTTCGACCGCTTCGGCGACACCGTCGTCGCCTTCGAGGATCCCGACGGGCTTCCCCTCGAACTCGTCGCCCGGGTGGACGCCCCGGCCGGCGATCCGCCCGCGGGCCCGGTCCCGGAGGCCCACGCGATCCGCGGCTTCTTCGCGGTCGAACTCTCCCTGTCCGACGCCGACGCCACCGTCGAGTTGCTGGCAGCGATGGGGTACGAGGAGACCGAGAGCGACGCGGCTGACCACCGCCGACGCTTCGAGACGGACGGCGAGGTCGGGTTCGTCGTCGACGTCGTGACCGATCCCGCGACCCCGTCCGGCAGTCCCGGTGCGGGCACCGTCCATCACGTCGCGTACCGCGTGACCGACGCGGAACAGGAGTCGTGGCGGGGGCTGCTCCAGGAGCACGGGCTCCGACCCAGTCAGGTCATCGACCGCAAGTGGTTCCGCTCGGTGTACGCCCGGACTCAGGGCGGCGTGCTCTTCGAGTTCGCCACGAAGGAACCCGGCTACGACGTCGACGAGCCGCAGTCCTCGCTCGGCGAGTCGCTCGTCCTGCCCGAGTGGCTGGAGGACCGCCGTGAAGAGATCGAGAGCGGGCTTCCCGACCTCGACGCCGCGGCGACGCCGGAGTGATCCCGCCACGAGCGACGGTCCCGTGTCGGGGCCTTTTCAGCGCAGGCACGACCAGCGAACGTCGACTATCTGATCGCGTTTTCCCTGTACCGTCGACCTCGCGAGGTAGTCGTTCGCGTTCACGCCGTGCTCCGCGAGCGCGACGAGCGCCTCCTCCAGCGAGCGGTCCGAACGCTCGACGCCCGCCTCACGGACGTAGGGCACGTCCATCGGTTCGTCGGGCGAGTTCGCGGTCGCGATCCGGTCGGTGAGGTCGCTTCCGAACGCGTACGGCGGCTGGTGGAACTCCCACCCGTTCACGGTGACCAGCAGCCAGACGTCGCCGTTGATCGCGTGATACTCGCCGGCGACGAGCGAGGGGTCGTGAGCGACGATCCGGTTCAGAACCGTCGTCTTCGTCCGATACAGCGCGTCCTTTCGGGCCGAGCAGACGTTGCTCCGGGTCGCGTCTCCGCGGTCGTAGGCCTCCGTGGCCTCGTCGGCGAGCTGTTTGGCGACCTTGTTAGTGACGTACAGCGATTCGAGCAGGTCGTCGTCGGGTTCGATCGGTTCCACGTGGATCCCCGGTCCCGGACGCGTCCGTAACCGGTAGACGGTCGACGAGCCGCGGGCATAGGCGTTTCGTCGTCGCGCTCGACTGAGCCGAGCGCCCACCGGACGGGCGTCACGCTCGGATGGATACTTCTTTAAGCACACGAACCAACCCCCATTCAACAATGGCGTCCCACTCCGTGAAACTGTACACGGCAATATACGTCGCTCTGCTGGGGTTGGCGGCCTCGAAGTTCATCTTCTTCGAGTTCGACCAGTTCTTCACCTACGGGCAGGCGTTCGCCGGGACGATGATCGCGGGCGCGATCAAGTCCGTCCTCATCGTCGCGTACTTCCAGCACCTCCGGTGGGAGAACCGCTCGCTCACGTACCTGATGCTGCTCGCGTTGGGGCTGGCGATGCTGTTGATGGCCGCCGCGACGTACTCCATCTCGTAGCTCGCGGGGCGATCCTCCCCCTCCGACGCGGTCCTCCCCCTCCGACGCGGCGCAGAACTTTTTGTACTCTCGCGTGGATCGGATCGTATGAACCTACGAACCGCGACCGACGACGACGTCGAATCGATCCGCGAGGTAGCGTTGGCGTCGCTGACCGCCTCGTACGGCCACGCGGTCGAGTCCGATCTGCTGTCGGCCGCCGTCGAGAAGTGGTACGGCGCGAGCGACGTGGGTGACGACGTCGCCGACCCCGACACCGTCTGTCCGGTCGCCGTCGTCGACGGGAGCGTCGTCGCCTTCGCGGAGAGCTACGTCGTCGACCGCCGCGAGCGGGTCGGCGAGATCGACTGGCTCCACGTCCACCCGGACCACCGGGAGTCGGGAATCGGGTCCGCGCTCCTCGAACGGGTCGAGGCCGAACTCCGCGAGCGCGACGTCGACAGCATCGAGGGGCGAGTCCTCGTCGACAACGAGGCCGGCACGGAGTTCTACGAGCGCGAGGGATACGACGTGTCCGGGGAGCGCGTCGTCGACGTCGGTGGCGAGTCCTTCCGGGAGCGGATCTATCGGAAGCGGATCGGTCGGGACGCGGCGCTCCGGGCGGCGGTCTACGAGACCGGCGACGGCGAGACGGTGTACGTCGACTTCGACGAGAGCGACCGCGGATCGATCGCGCCCCTCTACGCCGCCTATGCGGACGAGGCCCACGAGGAGCGGTACGGATACTTCTGTGGCTACTGTGAGAGCACCGACGTCGCCATCGACACGATGGACGCCGTCCAGTGCCTGAACTGCGAGAACCGGCGGAAGCCGACGCGCTGGGACGCGGCGTACTGACCCGACGGTCACGCGTCGGCGCTCGGAAGCCGCACCTACTCGACCCTGCATGAGACAGCGATGCCCGACCCGACCGGCAGTATCGCCGTCTCGACCGCGTCGTCCTCGCGAACCGCGTCGAGGTACGCGCCGATTCCACGGGTTTCAGCGTCTGCCTCCGCCTCGGGGAGCGGTTCTCCGTCGGCGGCGTGATCGACCAGTCGTTCGAAATCGATCGGGCCGCTCGTCACGTTGTCGGCGACGACGACACCGCCGGTTCGAAGCTTCGGGAGGACCGTCCGATACGCGTCGAGGTATCGAGACTTCTGGTGGTCGATCAGAACGACGTCGAAAGGGCCGTCGTGTCGATCGATCGTCTCCATCGCGTCGCCGACCTCGAAGGTCACGGCGTCGGCGTAGCCGTGCGCGTCCGCGAACGCGCGGCCGCGCTCGGCCTCCTCGGCGTCGAACTCTGTACAGACGACCGCGTCGGCACCGCCGCGCAGGAACCACGTCGCGGAGTAGCCGAAGCCGGAGCCGAACTCGAACACCCGCTCCGCATCGGTCAGGCGGGCAAGCAGCCGGAGGACCGCCCCCGCGTCGGGGCCGATGATCGGGAACTCCCACTCGTCTGCGAGCTCGGCCATCTCGGCCTGAACCGAGGTGTGGTCGGGTGCCGTCGCGGTCAGGAACCGTCGTCCCGTCGCCGAGAGTACGTCCATGTCGACGGCGTCGCGGCCCCAACACTTGAACGTGGTCGACAACGATTAAGTCGCCGTCGGCCGACCGTCTTTATAATGTTCGACCCCGAGGAACTGGAGGCGATCCGCGAGGCCAAGGAGTCGTGGGAGGAGAGAACCTACGGAGAGACCGTCGATCGGTTCGGGGAGCGCGAGGCGGAGTTCACGACCGACACCGGCGGCCAGTCCGTCGATCCCTTATATACGCCCGCGGACGTGGCCGACCACGACTACCGCGAGGACGCCGGTTTTCCCGGCGAGGAGCCGTACACCCGCGGCGTCTATTCGACCATGCACCGCGGGCGACTCTGGACGATGCGGCAGTACGCGGGGATGGGCACCGCCGCCGAGACCAACGAGCGATTCAACTACCTGATCGACGAGGGCTCCTCCGGGCTCTCGATGGCGTTCGACCTTCCGACACAGATGGGCTACGACTCCGACGCCGCGATGGCCGAGGGCGAGGTGGGGCGCTCGGGCGTCGCCATCGACACCTTGGACGACTTCGAGACGGTGTTCGATTCGATCCCGCTCGACGAGGTGTCGACGTCGATGACGATCAACGCCCCCGCCGCGGTGCTGCTCGCGATGTACGTCGCGATGGGCGACCAGCAGGGCGTCCCGCGCGAACGGCTCCGCGGGACGATCCAAAACGACATCATGAAAGAGTACATCGCACGGAATCTCTACATCTACCCGCCGGAGCCCTCGATGCGGCTGGTCACCGACATCTTCGAGTACTGTGCCGCGGAAGTACCCAACTTCAACACCATCTCCATCTCTGGGTACCACATCCGTGAGGCCGGGTCGACGGCGGCCCAAGAGGTCGCGTTCACGCTCGGTAACGGAATCGAGTACGTTCAGGCGGCCGTCGACGCCGGACTCGACGTCGACGACTTCGCCCCGCAGCTCTCCTTCTTTTTTAACGCCCACAACAACGTCTTCGAGGAGGCAGCGAAGTTCCGCGCGGCTCGTCGGATGTGGGCACAGATCATGGAAGAGCGGTTCGGCGCCCAGAACCCGAAATCCAAACAGCTCAAGTTCCACACACAGACCGGCGGCTCCACGCTGACGGCCCAACAGATCGAGAACAACGTCGTGCGCGTGGCGTATCAGGCGCTCGCCGCGGTGCTCGGCGGGACTCAGAGCCTCCACACCAACGGGAAGGACGAGGCGCTCGCGCTCCCGACCGAGAAGTCCGTCCGGACCGCGCTCCGGACCCAGCAGATCCTCGCCCACGAGTCGGGCGCGGCAGACACGATCGACCCGCTCGCGGGGAGCTATTACGTCGAGAGTCTCACCGACGGAATCGAGGCGGACGCCTTCGAGATCATCGAGGAGGTCGACGAGCGGGGCGGGATGTTGCCGGCGGTCGAGAGCCAGTGGGTCCAACGGCAGATCCAGGACGTCGCCTTCGAGCGACAGCGGGAGATCGAAGAGGGCGAGCGCGTCATCGTCGGCGTCAACGAGTTCCAAGTCGACGAGGAGCCGGAGATGGACCTCGAGGAGGTCGACCCCGAGCAGGAGGCCGAACAGCGCGCGCGCCTGGAGGAAGTCAAAGCCGACCGCGACGACGAGGCGGTCGAGGCGGCGCTCGCCGGGCTCCGAGAGGCCGCCCGCGGCGACGAGAACGTCATGCCCCACGTCGTCGACGCGGTGAAGGCGTACGCGACGGTTCAGGAGATCAGCGACGTGTTCCGCGACGAGTTCGGGGAGTACCAGCCCGGACGGTGAAACCGGATTGAAACCGTCGACGCGTTCCGCCTACCGCAGCCGCACCGCCGTCCCGTATGCCAGTATCTCCGCGCCGCTGTCGGCGATGGAGGAGGTCGTGAACCGGACGTTGACGACCGCGTCGGCGTCGAGTGCCTCCGCCTCCTCGACCATCCGCGCCTGTGCCTCGTCGCGGGCGTCGGTCATCAGCTCCGTGTACCCCTTCAGCTCGCCGCCCGCGAGGTTGCGGAGACCCTGTGTGAAGTCGCGGCCCACGTTGCGCGCGCGGACCGTGTTTCCGCGGACGACGCCGAGCGTCTCGACGACCTCGCGACCGGCGATCCCGTCAGTGTTGGAGAGCTCCATGGGCGACGATCGCGGAGGAAGTATTTAAAAACCGTCGTGGATACGGCCGGTTCCGGGCGTCTCACCGCTCCGGATCCGGCGGTAGCGGTCTAGTCGCCGCGGACGAACGTGACCGGGCAGGGGGCGTTCAACATCACTTCCTGTGCGGTCGATCCGAAGACGGCCTTCCCCGTCGGCGATCGCTTGCGGCCGCCGACGACCACGAGGTCCGCATCGATCTCGTTCGCGAGGTCCACGACCCGTTCGCCCTTGGTCTCGTCGTTCGCTATCCGACCGTACCGCTCGAAGCTCACGCCGGACTCGGTCAGCGCGTCACCGAGGCGGCGGATCGTGACGTATCGTTTCGCGACGGCGTCCGGCGTCACCTCGCCGTCCGGGTCGAAGTCCAACTCCCGTTTCGCTCGCTCGTACTCCTCCGACCCGAAGACGTGAGCGAGCGCAACGGTCGCGTCCCCGCCCGTGCTCAGGTCCGTCGTCGTCCGCGCGAACGTCTCTAACCGCCCCTCGTCGCCGTCGCCGACGGCGACCAGTATCGTGTCCATGCTCATACCTCCCGTACTCGTCGTGGACGGATAAGGCTCTCGAATAGTTTACTCGAAACCGAATTATTATTCATGTCCCGTCGAGCCCCGCCGTGATCGGGTAGGGGCGACTGTGGGACCGTCCGCGTGACTCACGCCGGCGACCGCCGGGTATCGCTTATAAGTCGGCGACGGCCGAACGGCTTCGCATGCGCTTCGATCACGCCGGCGTCGCCACACGGGACGCCGCCGACCTCGCCGAGCTGTTCGCCGACCTGCTCGACGCGCCGGTCGCTCACGAGGAGACGTTCGACGGCATGCGCGTCGTCTTCCTCGAACTCGGCGGCGGGTACATCGAACTCTTAGAACCAACCGAGGGTGGCCCCATCGCGGACTACTTGACCCGGGACGGGCCGGGGATCCACCACGTCGCGTTCGCGACCGACGATCTGTCGGCGGCGCTCGACCGCGCTCGCGAGTGCGGCGTCGACCTCGTCGACGAGGAGCCACGGCCCGGCGCGTGGGGCCACGACGTCGCGTTCTGTCACCCGCGCTCGACCGGCGGCGTGCTCGTCGAGTTCGTGGAGCACTGATACGTGGGAGTCGTGTATCCGTTCCGGTTCGTTTATTTATAAGTGGTCGTGACGGAGTTCGCTGTTGGAGGATCGTTGATCGCTTATAAATCGTTGCTAGCGCGGTGAACACCGCCGAAGCCCCAGGCGATCACTTATAAATCGTTGCTAGCGCGGTAAGTACCGCAGAATCCCCAGGCGATTGTTTAGCTCTGTAGAAATAATATTATTCAGACATGTTCTTGTCTGAAACAGCTGGTCGATGAAGACTGCGTATTGACAGGGTCACTCCGAAAATGCGGATTCCAAGGGTGTGCGGTCGAGGCCGACAGTGTCGTAGTCCTGCTCGGTCGAAAGAACACACTCCTCGCCGGTCGTGACGAGTCCGGCATGAAGTGCGTCAAATGGTGTGAGCTCGTACTCATCGAGGAACGCTGCGGCGGCCAGAACCGCGTCCTCGTGTTCTTTCGGTACGATCGGAACTAGTTCGAGCAGGTTAGTGATTGCCCGCGGTGCGTCTATCTCATACTCGGCAGTCTCACGGTCGTAGAACAACACCAGCATCTCGGCATATGCAAGTATCGATGTGTGAATGTCATCGCGCTCGTCGAGGGCGCGGATTGCGGCCTCCTGAAGCCAGTCATCATTCTTTACCAACGCTGTGAGAAAGTCAGTTTCGACGTACACAGGTCACTCCTCACCGGCCTGTGACCTGGCTTCTGCTTCCTCTCGAACCTCTCGAGAGATCGCCTCACGCGCGTCTGTTTTCAGATCGGCAGTTTCCGCCTCTACGAACGCATCGCCAACGGCAGCTCGGAGCCCCGCTATCGGGTTCTCGTCGACGGGGAAGAGGGCGACATGACTCGGGAGTTCGACGATGCGATACTGGTTACCGAACCTCTCTCGAACGTCTTTTGGGAGGTAAATCCGCCCTCGTTCGTCCGTCGATTTCGACATGGTGTACTGCCTTATTGTACGGGAAGATTCAAAAACTTTCCCGTGATTCTAATAGACATCACGTCTGCCGTCCCGTCTCTACCTGTACCGACTTTCTGTTCACCGACTGCCTGTCTCGTACTGAGCGATCCGTGAGTCCCCTGTACTGAGCGATCGAGGGTGTGAAACTATCAACTACTGAGGATTTCAACAAGGCCGATTATTTATAAATTATTGCTGGCGCGGTGACCCCTTCGAGTCCCACCCAACCGCGACCGCAACCGCGCCTCAGGCCTCCCCAGCCTCGACCGGCGGCGACCGCGAAACCGCACCGCAGTGCGGCCGCCGCCGGTCTCCCTCGCGCCGTCGTCGCCGGCGCTACGCGCCGGCTGCCAGAGGGACCTTCGGTCCCTCGCGGTTCGCGCCTATAAAAGGGCGCGAACCGGGGCGCGCCACCGCATCTGATTCGGTTCGTCTCAGTCGGTGGATCCGTCGTCGACGGAGCCTCAGTCCTCGCCGTCGTCCTTCCCGTTCTCGCGTGCCGGGTCGTGGGTCTCGTACCAGTCGAGGATCGACTCCAGCCGGTGGATCGCGCGGTCGGGGTCGCCGATGTTGTGATGTTCTTCCGGGTAGACGACGAGTTTCGCGTCGACGCCGGTCTTCTTCGCCGCGACGTACAGCTGCTCGGACTGGCTCGGCGGACACCGCCAGTCCTCCCCGCCGGCCATGACGAGCAGCGGCGTCTCGATGGCCCCCGCGTCGAGGATCGACGAGGAGGCGTCGAACGCCTCCGGCTCCTCCCACGGGAGCCCGTACTCGTGTTCGATCCAGATGTGCGTGTCGTCGGTGCCGAACGCCGACCGCAGGTCGTAGATGCCGTGTTCCGGCGCGGCCGCCGTGAACAGGTCGGGCTCCTGGGTAACGAGGAACCCCTGTGCGATCCCGCCGTAGGAGAACCCGTGTCCGAAGACGCGATCGGGGTCGGCCCAGCCGCGGTCGACGAGCGACTCTACCCCCGCAGCGATGTCCGTCACCTCCGCGGTGCCCCACGCGCCCCGGAGCTCCTCGGCGAAGGCCCGGCCGCGCGAGGACCCGCCGCGGTAGTTCGGCCGGAAGACGACGTATCCCCGGCTGGTCAAGGCTGCGTGCGAAAACGAGAAGACGGGCTCGTCATAGGAGACCGGTCCCCCGTGGATCGCGACCACGAGGGGGTGTGACCCGTCGGCCGGATCGATGTCGGGATCGTGATACACCACGCCGTCGAGGGTCCACCCGTCGGACTCCCACGCGACCCGCTCGACCTCCGGCATCGGATACGACTCGATCAGGTCGTCGTTGACGGCGGAGACGCGCACCAGCGACGCCGGCTCGTCGGGAAACGATCCTACTCCCTCGTCCTTGGCGACCGCGACCGGATCATAGGGGTCCGGCGACGGTGCGGGCTCGCCCGTCGCCGGATCGACATCGACGAGGTCCGCGGCGTCGACGGTGAAGGCGTCGCTTCCGTCCGCCGGATGCGAGAGCACGAGTCCCACCGTCTCCCCGTCCGCGGAGACGTCGACGCCCCCGACCGCGCGCTCGTCGCCCTGCGCGTCGAACAGCCGGACGACCTCACCGTCGGTGGTGGCCCGAACGAGTCGCGTCCGCGAGTGGTCGGCGATCGTCGTCAGCACCGCGTCGCCGACCCACGCAACGCCCCCGCCGCGGGCGACCGTCCGGTCGAGGCCGCCGGTGACCGACTCGAACGTCGCGTCCGGGTCGAGGTCGCCCCCGGCGAGCGCGTCGCCGACGAACAGCTCCGAGGGACGGGCGGCGTTCTCCGGGTATCCCGCGACGAAGCCGAGGGTCCCGTCCCCGCGCCACGTCGGGGCCGAACAGCCCAGATCGCTGCCGGTGAGCTTCGTCGCCTCGGGATCATCCGCGTCCGGGTCGATCGCGTACACGTCCTGAACGGTCGTGTCGTCCGGGTTCTCCTGTCGGTAGGACGTGAACGCGACGTACCCCTCCTCGCCCCAGTCCGGATTCAGCCCGGAGAGGTCGGCGAACGCGCCCCCGCCGTAGGCGTCGTCGAGGCGGCGCTCCTCGCCCGTCTCGACGTCGACAACGAACAGGTACGTCCGCACCTCGTCGGTCCACCCGACCCCGTTGATCTTGTGCTGGAGCCGAGTCGTCTCGACCGGTCCCCCCTCGGTCCGTGATTCGCGGTACTCGCGCTGCTCGTCGGTCGGATCGTCGGCGGCGACGACGAGCCGGTCGCCCTCCGGCGACCAGTCGAACGCCGAGACCCCGTCCTCGCGGTCGGTGACCTGCCGCGCGTCGCCGCCCAGCGCGAGGTCGAACAGCCAGACCTGCGGGGACGGGTCGTCGCCGCCGGGCTCAGAGCTCTCGTCGGCTTCGTCGTCGCCGCCGTTCGCGTCCTCGTCGTCGCCGACGTCCGACTCCTCGTCGCCTTCCTCGGGTTCGTCCTCGTCGGTCCCTCCGTCGTCCTCGTCGGAGCCCTCTGCGTCGTCCCGCCCGACACGCCGCGCTGGGTCCTCCTCGCGGGCGGCGATGAAGGCGAGTCGGTCGCCGTCGGGCCCCCACGACGGGCTCCCCGCGCCGGCGACCCGCGTCAGCCGATGGGGCTCCCGCGAGCCGTCGGCCGGGGCGACAAACAGCGATCCGACCGACTCATCATCGGTCTCGTCGTACTCGGTGGTCGTGAACGCGACGCGGTCGCCCGCGGGCGAGACGGCAGTCTCGCCGATCTGTGTGAGATCGTAGTACGCCTCCAAGGGGAGCTCCGACATGTCCTCACCGAACGCCGGGCGTCGCAAATACGTTCGGGAGCCGGAAGTCGACGGTGAACCCCGAAGACCACGGAGAGCGCTACTCGCCGCTCCCGGTCGCCTCACTCTCGGCTCCGTCGGCTCCGTCCACGGCGACCCCATCGGCGAGGGCGGCCGCGATCCCCGTGTAGCCGGCCGGGGTCAGCGCGCGGAGCTCCTCCCGGACGGCGGGGTCGATGTCGAGATCGTCGAACAGCGCCCGAAAGTCTTCCAGGGTAACTCGCGAGCCACGAGAGAGCTCCTTGACGCGCTCGTACGCCGCCGTGTCTCCCTCACGGCGGAGGATCGTCTGGACCGCCTCGCCGATGATCTCGGGGGTCGCCTCCAACTCCTCGCGCATCACGACCTCGTTCGGGACGACCGTCGAGAGCCCGTCAGTCGTCTTCGAGTAGCCGATCAGACAGTGAGCGAACGCGGCTCCGACGTTCCGCTTCACGGTCGAGTCCGAGAGGTCACGCTGGAGCCGCGAGGTCGTGACGTAGTCCGCGAGGAAGGTGAGATCGCTGTTCGCCTTCGAGAGGTTCCCCTCGCTGTTCTCGAAGTCGATCGGGTTCACCTTGTGCGGCATCGTCGACGACCCCGTCTCGCCCTCGACCGCCCGCTGACCGAGATAGCGGTCCGAGACGTAGAGCCACGCGTCGACGTCCAGATCGAGGAGCACGTTGTTAACGCCTCGAAGCGCGTCGAACAGCGCGGCCAGATCGTCACAGGGGTTCACCTGCGTCGCGAGCGGCTGGTGGTCGAGACCGAGCCCCTCCACGACCGACCGGGAAACGCCCTCCCAGTCGACCTCGGGATAGGCGGCGACGTGAGCCGCGTACGTCCCCGACGCGCCCGCGAGCTTCCCAGAGAGATCGTCAGTCGCGGCCTCGACGCGGCCGAGCGCCCGGCCGAGTCGGGCGGCGTACACGGCCATTTCCTTCCCGAACGTCGTCGGCGTCGCTGGCTGGCCGTGGGTCCGCGCGAGCATCGGTGTGTCGCGATGCTCGTGGGCCAGCTCGACGAGCGCGTCCCGCACTTCCCGGACCGCGGGGACGAGAACCTCGCTGACTGCGGGGACAATCAGTAGACGCTGTGCGAGATTGTTGACGTCCTCGCTCGTGAGCCCGAAGTGGATCCACGGGAACAGCATCTCCGCGTCGTCGATGGGGGCGATCGGGTCCGCGCCGCCTCCGCCGTCCGCGCCGCCCGCATCGTCGTCCGCGCTGCCCTCGCCGCCCTCTGAACCCTCCGCGATCTCCGTCAGTCGAACGCGCAGGAAGTATTCGACCGCCTTCACGTCGTGGTTCGTCGCCGCGTAGCCGGCCGCTCCCTCGGTCTCCAGTCGTTTTATTAGCCGAGCGTCATCACCCGAAAAGGACCCGTAGAGGTCGCGGAGAGCGGCGACCGCGTGGGTGTCGAGATCGATCGGGGTCGCCTCCAGCGCGGCGAGTTGGATCAGATACTCCACCTCGACGCGGGTCCGGGCCCGCATGAGCGCGGCCTCGCTCGCGTACGGCGAGAGCGACGCGGTTCGGCCGGCGTATCGGCCGTCGATCGGCGATACCGCCGCGAGCGGATCGTCGCGGGAGAGCCCGGGGATTGTCCCCCCGTCTGCCGGCTCGGCGTCGGTTGGATCTGCGGCGTCGGTCATGCTCGCGACTGCCCCCGGAGCGCGCAAAAGCGTGTCGATGACCTGCCCGCCACGACACACGGTAGTGTATACTGGTTCGCGGAGAGCGGTCCTTGGACGGAGTATGTAACCACGATCGTGGATATCCTGTCGGAACCGACCGTAATCGATATACGCGATCGGTCGGTCGGATCGACCATGAAGATCGCCGGACTCGCCAGCAATCGCGGACGCAACCTCCGACACATCGCCGACGTCGCGCCGGGGGGCGCGGAGCCGTCGGTCGTTCTGACGAACCGTGAGGGCGCGCCGGTCATCGAGGCCGCCGCGGAGCGCCGGATCCCGACCGAGGTCGTGGTCCGCGAGGACGACGAGTCCCGCGAGAGCCACGAGAAGCGGATCCTCGACCGACTCGCCGCCTACGACTTCGATCTCGTCTGTCTCGACGGCTACATGCGCGTGCTCACGGACGAGTTCCTCGACGCCGCGCCGACGACGCTGAACGTCCACCCCTCGCTGCTGCCGGCGTTCCCGGGCACCGACGCTCACGAGCAGGTGCTCGATGCGGGCGTGCGGACCACCGGCTGTACCGTCCACGTCGTCACGGAGGCGGTCGACGACGGGCCGATCGTCACCCAAGAGCCCGTTCCGGTCTACGAGGACGACGACGAGGACACGCTCAAACGGCGCGTGTTACAGGAGGCGGAGTTCACCGCGTACCCCCGGGCGGTCCGCTGGTTCGCGGAGGGATCGGTCGACGTCGAGGCGGACGCCGACGGAACCCCGGTGTCGGTCGCGGTCGACGGCGACACCGGAGGGTCGTTCCCGGCGCGACGGTTCGCCTCGGAGGACCGGGCCGCATCCCTCCGGTACGGCGAGAACCCGCATCAGGACGCCGCGCTGTACGCCGACCCCGCCTGCGAGGAGGCCAGCGTCGTCGGTGCGGACGCGCTGAATCCCGGCTCGAAGGGGATGGGCTACAACAACTACAACGACGCGGACGCCGCCCTCGGGCTCGTCAAGGAGTTCGACGCGCCCGCGGCCGCCGTGATCAAACACACCAATCCCGCGGGCTGTGCGACCGCGGACACGCTCGCCGGCGCGTACGACCGCGCGCTCCGGACCGACGCGAAGTCGGCGTTCGGCGGGATCGTGGCCCTGAACCGTCAGTGTGACGCCGACACCGCGGAGGCCATCGTGGAGTCGTTCAAGGAGGTTGTCGTCGCGCCCGGCTACACGGAGAGTGCGCTCGACGTGCTTCGCGAGAAGAAGAACCTCCGCGTGCTCGACGTCGGGCCGCTCGGCGCGGGCGACGAGCGCTTCTCCGAGCGGTTCGTCGAGAAGTCGATCGTCGGCGGACGGCTCGTGCAGGAGCGGGACCTCCAGTCGCCGAGCGTCGACGATCTCGAGATCGTCACCGAGCGCGACCCGACCGATGAGCAGTTGGAGACGATGATCTTCGCGTGGAAGACGCTCAAACACGTGAAATCCAACGGCATCCTCTTCGCGACCGGCACCGAGACGGTCGGGGTCGGGATGGGGCAGGTGTCCCGCGTCGACGCCGTGACGCTCGCAGCGATGAAAGCCGAAAAGGACGCCGAGGGCAAGTCTGCCGCGGGAGCGGTGATGGCCTCCGACGCGTTCTTCCCGTTCCCGGACGCCGTGGAGGAGGCCGCGGCGGCCGGCATCGAAGCCGTGATCCAGCCGGGCGGCTCCGTCAACGACGAGGACGTGATCGAGGCCGCGAACGACCACGACATGGCGATGGCCTTCACCGGATCGCGCTGCTTCCGCCACGACTGAGCGATCGACGGATCACGAGGCCATCACCGAGGTCGGCTTCGGACCTTTTAAGCCCGCGACGGACGCTTCACAGGACAATGAGCGAGGGAGACGACCAGGACCTCGGGATCACCGAGTCCAAATCACACAACACCGGCGAGT
>OBKM01000650.1_pt1 | contig 16744 bp, 16 predicted proteins | sample 1519691 | NCBI WGS metagenome assembly OBKM01 (sample SAMEA37050418, study PRJEB22526) | metagenome | biome: saline pan; feature: lake; material: water | place: Egypt | collected 2015 | depth 0.5 m | reverse complement strand
CCCGTGGATAGATTCCCAGTTGTCGGCTTCATCCACACCCGTAAACGGGTGGGCGTTCGCCTTGCTAACGCCGTAAGCTATCCCCATCTACGGACATAAAGACAGAGTGCCCCTGGGCTTGACCCCGAGGTACTTCACTCGCTACATTCGGTCGCTTCTTGGAGAAGGGAACTGAGTCTGTAGAAGTTAGACCTCAATTGCTACAGCAACTTGGCGGCAAAATATAAGCTATCCTACCGGCTGGTTAATTGGGTTCCAGTTTACTCCGAATCCAGTGTATTGGGCGGGATGGAAGATACCGATAGTCACGGTCCGGTGACCAGCGCATAAACGCTAAGCTATTCGAGACAACGGACACACTGGAAGCGGCCATCGCAGCACCGGCAACGGCGGGGTGTAGGAGACCGATCGAAGCGATCGGGATCAGCGTTGTATTGTAAATAAATGCCCAAAACAGATTTTGACGAACTTTGGAAATAGTGCCATTGGCAATGCGGAGACTTTTGATAATGTCACTGGGGTCATCGCGCATCAGGGTGATGTCGCTACTTTCAATCGCAACATCGGTACCGGACCCAATTGCAACGCCAACGTGGGCCGTTGTTAATGCAGGCGCATCGTTAACACCATCACCAACCATCATTGCCCGTGAATTACCGGACTGAATGGATTCAATCTCATCAGCTTTTTGCTCTGGAAGAACTTCTGCATGAATATTCTGTGGGTCAATGCCGAGCTCTTTCCCAACTGCCTTCCCAGTACGCTCCGTGTCACCAGTTAACATCATAACCTTATAACCACGGGATTCCAGTTCAGCTACGGTCGCTTTTGCTTGATCACGTACAGTATCGGCAGTTGCGATAACTCCAGCAAGTTGATTGTCAATCGCGACGAGCATTGCTGTCTTTCCATTACGCTCTAACTGTTCCATTGTGTCGTTTGCGGAGTTCGGATCAATGCCATGATCCTGCAGCAATTTACGATTACCTACAAGAATCTCGGACCCATCGACAGTTGCCCGGATCCCATGACCCGGCACGCTTTCAAACGCATCTGGTTGGTGCACATCAAGTCCCTGCATTTCTGCTTTATCGACAATTGCTTTAGCAAGTGGATGTTCAGATCCAGACTCCGCGCTTGCTGCCATTGAGAGCACGACATCGGCATCGAACATCTGTGTAGTAACACCACCATCAGCGGTTAGGCTGTCAGAGAAGTTATCTGCTAAAATAACATCTGTTACTTGCATATTACCGTGTGTTAACGTGCCAGTTTTATCGAAGACAATTGTGTCAATATCCCGTGCCCGCTCCAGAATATCAGCTCCTTTGTACAGAATACCATTTTTAGCACTGATTGTCGATCCGACCATCGTTGCCATTGGCGTCGCAAGACCAAGGGCACATGGACAGGCAATAAGCAATGCAGATGCAAGTACAACAATTGCAAACTCAAACACTGGGATTCCACCCGCAACGGCTACTTCTGGTCCTCCACCAACAGGATCTAATGGTGGGATTACGGAAGCAATTGAGGATGAGAGAGTGTAAATCGATTCAGGGAAAAGTCCCCAAAGGACTGCCCAGATAACCGCATTAAGGATAACTGCTGGAACGAAGTATGCACTTACGCGATCAACAACACGTTGAATGTCAGGTTGTCGAGATTGAGCCTCCTTAACTCGCTTAACAATTTGCTGAATTGCCGTATCAGATCCTACCCGTGTTGCTTCAATATATAATACGCCCTGTTCGTTTATTGTTGATCCAATCACTTCATCGCCTGGCACTTTTTCAACCGGTACTGATTCACCGGTTACCATTGACTCATTGACAGCGCTCTGTCCGTCAACCACAACACCATCTGTTGGGATTTGCTCACCAGGACGAACCTTCATAATATCCCCAACATTAACCTCTTCGACCGGGATTACAGTCTCGGTGTCATCTTTGATGATGGTAGCTTCATCAGCCTGCATTTCAAGTAATTCACGAAGGGCTGAACTAGCTCGAGCCTTTGATCGAGCCTCTAACCAGACACCAAGATAAATAAACCAGAGGATAAATGCAACAGCTTCAAAATACAGACCACCAGCGATAAAGCCAAACTGAACAGCAGCACTGTATAGGTATCCAGTTGACGTTCCTACCGCAACCAAGGTATCCATATTTGCCTGCTGATTTCTGACAAGAGCCTTATATGCCCCTTCAATGAAGTGCTTACCGAGGGTAGCCATCAATACAGAGGCAAACACAAGCTCAAACCATCCTGTGTCAATTCCAACGATAGTTTCGGGCACAATATTTAGCCCAATCATATCGATCATTAACACGATAAACGGAAGTGTGAGAATTCCTCCAATAATAACCCATTTCCGTTTGTGTTTTAGCTCCTGCTGTACAGCACTCTCTCTCGACTTTGTAAGAGAGTTATCTGATCCACCCTGTCGTCGAGTAGGCTCATAGCCTGCCTGTTCAATTGCGTCGTAGATATCAGGCAAGGAAACAGCTTGGGGTACGTACTGTACAGTTGCTTCATTAGTTGCAAAGTTCACATCTGCTTGCAATACACCAGCAAGTTGTTCAATTGACTCTTCATTTGCCTCGGCACAGTTTGCACAGGACATGCCAGCAATTTCAACTGTAGTTGTCGCCTTCTCAGGAGAGTAGCCTGCATGGCTAATTGCTTCGTATATCTCTGCAGCACCAATATGCTCTTGATCGTATTCAACCGTCACCTCGTCAGTAGCGAAGTTAGCATTCACTGACTGAATGCCATCTTGACGTTCTACAACATCTTCAATTGTCCCAGCACAAGTTGCACAAGACATGTCCGAGACGGGGATTGTGATCTGCACTACATACTCACCTCTATATTTTACTATGTACCGCTTGTTCAAGGGATTGGCCCTTAATAGAAATAAGCAGATAGGTAAAGGAAACTAAATAAAGAAAGCGATACGTATGATTGTTCTAATAATATAAGTTTCTTAGAAACAGTGTTAGCGTCACATGTGGGTTTCCCATCGGTGAACTACCCCTACCGACTCGCCGCCGTTGGCGGCTCCTTGAGGACGGGACGTGGCCTGTAGAGGTTAAAACTGTGATCTTTCGCTTCAACTCTCGGTAACAACGATGGCCCCAGCCATCTCTTGGTGAGGTGTACAGACATACAGTCCAACACCAGGTTCGATAAAAGTATGATCAAATCGAACTTGGCCATTTGCAGCTAGCATGTCACTTTCAAATCCAAAGTCCGTAGAAAAATCACCAGTGTATTCATTGTCACTAAGATGGTCTATCGAAACTACATCATGACTTCCATATTTTGGCCAACGCCAGTGGATGGTTGTGTCTGGTTCGATCACTGCTAATTCTGGGTCAAAGGAATATAACTCCAGTTGCACCTCAACATCAGAGGAGTCTCGATAATCGTCTGTACTGTACTCACCTGGGAATTGACTTTCAAGAAATGTCTCTGCTCTAGAGAATCCGGGAATCTCAGAGAGCGGTTGCTGGTTAGATGTATCACCGAGCATTGAACTGCATCCAGCAACGCTAAGTCCCATCAGACTTCCAGTAGTTGCTAAGACAGATCGTCGATTCTGAGAATGCATACTGGATGGTGAGTTCGACACAACAGAATAAATCAAGGTGCTGTATTGCAGAATCTGAAAATAAGAACGAAATGAGAGATATTCTTTGGCGTATTCGCTTAGCTAAATGCCTCCGGATTCAAGATAAATATTGTCAGGTAGTTTTGGGGTATGTATCAGTTTTCCCCAGTTGGATTTGGTGCCTTCGTACTAGATCTTCTGTAAGCATTACTTGGACAATACCATCCATAGAGCGGATTTATTAGTATATATAAACATTGCTCATAGTTGCTGGAAGTAAAAATTAGCATGTGTATAAAATGAGGGTCAGGGTATAGACTATATGCGATGTCAGCACAGCGACGTAAGTCTCGGAGATTAACAGTCAATTCTGACGATTTCAGGAGGAGGAAATAAAACAATGACCGGAGACGAGGACATAGATACCTCGTTGGGGATACGGTCAGAGGAAGAAAAAAGAGAGATTCTTGAGAAGTCTGAGTACGATACGGAGTTGGGATTAGAGGTTGCCCGAGATGCACAGCGAGTTGTTGCTGGTGAGATGTCTGAAGAAAAATTCTACTCCAAACACCACGATAACATGGAGGATGAGTTTGGCAGAGATGAGCGGCCAGTTGATCCGCCAAACGATGACGCTCCTTTCCTTGTCTCCTCAGAGGATACGTCTGGAGAGACACGTCGAGAAACGATGAAAAAAATGGGACTGGGTGCCGCTGCACTTGGTCTGGGGAGTTTTGCGACAGTTGAAGACTGGGCAGTTGATCTTGAGGGAGACTTCGGATCACATACAGATGGGCCAGACGAAGATGATACAAGGTGGGGAATGGTCATTGATCTTGAACGGTGTGATGGCTGTCTCGGTTGTGTTGGAGCATGTAATAGCAAGAATCAGTGGGAACATGGGGAAACATGGCTGTACGTACTTTCATACCAGAATGAAGATTGGAATCCTGAAGAAGCGGATTTGCCACTTCAACATCAGGATTTAAACCAACTTGTTCGACCATGTCAGCACTGTAATGATCCCCCTTGTACGTATGTCTGTCCGACCACAGCGGCGCATCAACGGGAAGATGGGATTGTATTGCGGGATTATGATGTCTGCATAGGATGTCGGTATTGCCAGGTTGGATGTCCATATGGCGTCAATTACTTTGGGTGGGGTGACCGCGAGGAGTCACTTGACGAGCTTCACGAAAGTGGGGCACTTTCACGTGCGACACCTGCAGATTGGCCAAATGATGATCCTCCAGCTGAGCTTGAAGGTTTGGATGAGGGCGAACCAGTTACAAGTGACGAGCTTCGGGCAATGGAAAATGAAGATAGACAGGAACTGCTCGTCAACTCCGGAGATGATCCGCATGATAGCAGAGGTCGGTGGGTGTCTGGGCGTCCACCAAAAGGTGTGATGGGTAAGTGCGTTTTTTGTGTGTCAAATCAAGATGGCCATCACGATGACCCTAACGCAGGAGAAGATGGCCTTCCTCCGTCACGTGATGATACACTTGAACGAGGGACAACAAGTTGTGAGGTTGCATGTGCTGAAAACATGGGAATGCACGCAATTCATTTTGGAGACCTCAATAACCCCGAAAGTAAGCCGAATCGATACCTTGAGTGGCGTCGTAGGCAGGCAGAGGGACAGTTACCTAGTATCTCAAATGAGCTAGAAATCCATAACGAGCGACAAGAAGAGATCACGGCAACAATCATGATTTCTGATCCGGATACTGGCGAGGAGATATTTGAGGAAACAAGAACAATTGAATCCGTTGAAGCAGCAGAGAGCGTTGTAACATATCCCGATCTCTGGGAGGAACTCGAAGTAGACGATGGAAACGAACAGGAGATTACAATTGATATCAGTGACGGCCCAACAGAGACATCACTCTTTGAGATCAGTCCAATAGAAGGGAGAGAAGATGCTGTACTTGTTAGATACGGCGAGACGCTCGAGATCCATACTGAACCATGGTTAAGTGCTATGGCGTTCGCCGACTCTGGAATTTACGACGATCCACCAGGTCGATTGGAGACGTTCAAGTTACTCGAAGAACAGGGAACAGATCCAAGTATTATTTATATTGGATCGCCGCCCGGCCCAAATGATAAACAAATCGATCAAGAGCATCTAGAAGGAGGGGGAAGTTATGAGACATACGGTGATAACCGTCGTGACGAGGAGTTAGAGGGTGAAACTGTTCGCGTTGGTGATGTTTTGGACTTTGGAGGTGCATTATGACAGCCAAAGAAGGATCGCCTATCGATATTGTTCGTCCTCTCCAGAAAACATCTCGTAAGTGGTATGCAATTGCTGTCCTCTGTCTCTTGGTGCTTGGAGCATGGCTTGTCGGCTATTACTATCAACTTTCGAATGGGTTGATTGTTACTGGACTTGGCGATTGGGGAAGTGGAGGCGGGTCAACATGGGGGTTATATATTGGTTCATTTATTTGGTGGGTCGGTATTGCTCACGGTGGAATTATTCTTTCCGCTGCTGTCCGGCTCATTGGATTAAAGCGGTACCAACCGGTTGCTCGAATGGCTGAGTTTCTGACATTATTTGCACTGATGGCAGCTGGGCTATTCATTTTAGTCCACGTAGGGAGGCCAGATAGACTCGTGTCAAGTGTTTTGCTTAATTATCAGAACACAGTCCATACATCACCACTCGCTTGGGATTTGACAGTGATTACTGCGTACTTTGTTTTGACAGCCACATATCTCGGACTAACGCTCCGCTATGACATCGTGAAACTGCGTGAGTATCTGCCGAATTTCATGAGCCCAGTATACCGGGTGATGACGATTGGTTACCGCGAAGATGAGGAAGAAGTAATGCAACGAATGGTATGGTGGGTTGCACTTGCAATTATTATCATGGCACCGCTGTTGTTACACGGCGGTGTGATCCCGTGGCTCTTCGCTGTGTTACCAAACTTTCCTGGATGGTATGGAGGAATCATGGGACCAACATTCCTGTCCATTGCGCTGACATCAGCAGTAGCAGGGATTATCGTTGCAGCATATGTCTTTAGGCGAGTCTACGATTGGTACCATATTGTTACGGACGAAGTGATGCGAGGACTGACTCTGTGGCTTGGATTTTTCTCATTAATGTTCAGCTGGCTTCAACTCCAACAGATTGTAACCGGTGATTGGCATCCGACAGTTCAGACTGGACGGGCTCTTGACGTACTGCTTGCAGAGCCATTGTACTGGCTATCTGTCGGGTCCATCTTTGTGATCTTGGTAGGATATATTTTCGCACAGGCAGTTCGACCATCAATATTTACACCTGAGCGGAGTCTTGTCGCATCAATTATTGTGCTTGCGGCAACGCTGACAGAGAAGATACTGTTCGTCATAGAAGGATTTGATACACCAGCATTTGCGCTATATTACGCAATTCCGGGCAGCTATTTTCCAAGTATTATCGAGATGTTAGCTCTTCTTGGGACAATTGCACTGGTGACACTTGCATTTATGATTGTCTCAAAGGTGGTTCCAATCATCGAATTACACGCTGTTGAGCATCACAAGGATGAGTCAACAACCGCTGAGTCAGAGGTGAAACAATGACAGCACTCAGCCCAATGCTAAACGACATATTTGTTGGAACTGGAACATGGCTAGTTTTCCTCGTCATCTTAGTTCCTGTATATGTGATGATTGCTGCTTGGTTCGTTGGGAAGCCAGGTGATATCAGACAATCGTTGCTTGGTGTAGGATATATTGTTGGGATCACCGCAGCAATTTGGCTTGGGCTATTTGTTGTATCAGTGATTGTCGGCGTATTGTTTTACGAGCTGCCAGGAACACAAAATATCGGACATGGGTGGCCCTGATTTCCTCATCTAAGAGATACAAAAGACATTTGAAAATATCTGTTGATTGAAACAAGAACCTCCAAGGCGATTACAGCGGTAGCGAGGCGAACGGCCACCGGCGTTACCGTGGAAGGAGGTCAAACCGAACCGGTTTCCTGATCAATCCATTCAAGATGTTCTTCAATCGATTGCTTTCCTTTCTTTGAGAGGCTGTAATGTTCCTGTAAACCTTCAGTTTTTGAGATCACATATCCAGTTTCAACGAGCTTCTCGACAGCACTTCGAAAAGTCCGAGGTTTGATTCGACTATCGTACTTTCGTTCGAGTTCGGTTTTTAGTTCCTGATCAGTCATTCCGCCCGATTCATACAATATATAACAGATATCGCGGCGGCGACCACTGTGAATCCATTTGGACATATCTGCTATATACGAAGAAACAAGGCAAAAGGCTGTGGCCTGGCGAATATCTTCTACGTTTTCGCGTTTTGTGCCACTATGCATATAGGAAAACCATCATTGAGGATCCAAGATCCTACCAAAAGGTGAAACCGGCAGAATCCACGAAGAACCGACAGGTACGTCTAGGTGGAACGTTACACAAAAGACATGAGCAAAAATCAAGCTACAAAAGATAATATTACGGCAGAATACTATACAACAGAGACAGAGCGAATTCTCGCCTTTGAGATGGATGGTAAAGAAGCAGCAATCGCGCAGAATATCGAAGGGTATGCAATGCTCAAAGTGCGTCCAAGTCCTGACGGTGACGAGCTTGAGCGGTATTATGGGTTTGACATGGCCCTCGATCACGCAGCTGAGCTACTTGGTGTAAGCCAGCACAGTCTTCCAGTTCCTGAAAAAGCGGAAGACATGGGGATGTGAGCGTTCAACAAGTGATCATTACTGTCGTTGATATATTCGAAGTCGGTTGTCTACAGCCATAAAGTCAGATCCTAGTTCTGGTGGTACGGTTTCTGCCTTACCAATAATGAGATATCCATCCTGTTCAAGAGATTGTGCTACGGTCCGTAATACTGGGATCTTATACTCCGAGTCAATATAGATGAAGAGATTTCGACAAAGCACTAAGTTGAACCCAGACTTTGGCTCGTCATTGATCAGATCATGCTGTTCGAAGCGAACATCTGACTTGATTTGGTCCTGAACCTCAAACTTGTCTTCGATTTTTGTGATGTGGTCGAACGGATTGTTCAGAAACTCAATCTGTTCGTCAATATCAGTTGTTCTTGTATTTTCATAGGTACCGTTGCGGGCCTTTTCAAGCGCCTCGCTGTTAATATCAGTTGCCAGTACTGAAATGCGCGATTCATTTATTTCTGGGTCATCATGTGCCAACATTGCAATTGAATATGGTTCGCGACCGTCTGAGCACGCTGCACTCCAAATGTTGACTCTAAAGTGATTTTCTGTGAGTTCACGAAGAATAGATCGAATCCCCTCCCATACCTCTGGATTGCGAAAGAACCCAGTGACATTGATACTAAGCGCATTAAGAAGCTCTGATTGTTCGCTGGAGTCTTTCTGAAGCAATTGACGGTATTCTTCATATGTGTTCGCTTCTGTTCGTCGCATTCGAGATGAAAATCGTCGTTCGAGATAGCTATCGTTGTAATGGCTCGTTGCAAAGTCAAGCTCTTGCTCAATATATGCTGCAAGCGCAGCGAATCCGTCATCAGTCACGAGTGGTCTCCTCCAACAGCTGTTACTGTTGTGTTGTCTGTTGTAGTATCAAAAGCAGCGATTCGTCCCTGCTGTCTTCCTGCCTCCATCGGTGTAATTGGAATGTTATATCGGCCGAAATGTTCTTTCGCAGCAACATTATTTCGCTTATCGGCAGCAGATTCGGATGTGCTAAATTGGATAGTTTGGCTACCACCAATGAGGACAGTTTGCGTGTCACCAAGAGAACTTCCGCGCTGAGCAAGCTTTGCCATCATGGTGTTGATCGCAGCACTTGCATAGAGAACAATCGCCAGACAAGAACTGATGTCGCGCATTTTCAGAATACCAAGCGTGGTCTTGACTGTGTATCCTACCACGCTAACAGTAATCATTGAAGGCGTGCCCGATGAGTCTGAATAAAAATCCTCAACAGTCATTGTATGTGCATGATATTCTTTTGAGCGCGATCAGATTGTGGAGATGTATGAAAATACATTGCCAGCCGGCTAAAGAATGTTGGTACAGAATTGAAAAATGTATGCATACAGAATCAAAAAATAACTTCAATATCGTGTTCAAACTGTTGCAAACACGAACTCAGCGGAGCTTCCCAACGGGTCATCACTCATAACGGTATCAAGCGTGCTAAATCCAGCCGACTCAAGACGAGAGAGTGTTTCTGATCTCCCTGGAGACGAGAAGTACATCGTACCACCCATCCATCCTTGTCGAGTTACATCAAACCGCTGGGAAGGAAGCGTCATTAATAATGCCCCTCCAGGACGAAGAACACGGGTAAATTCCCGATATACCTCAAGATGTTGTTCGCGATCAGTATGAAATACAACATGATATGCTGTTATCGCATCAAAGCTATCATCCGCAAATGGTAGCTGGACAATATCACCTTGGATTAGTTCCGGATCTGAAAGATTCTCTGCAGCAAGCGTCAGTCCTGACTTTGCGATATCAAGCCCTACACTACTTTCCGGTAGCCGTTTTAGTGTGCGAGCCCCATCTCCACATCCTACATCAAGTACTTTTGGAGGCTCAGGAAAACGATCGAGTAATTGGGTGATAAGTTCGGCGTCTGGACCATCGGGATCTCGAGAATTGGCATATGTCTGTGAGACTTGATCCCACTGGGCCTTGACTTGTTTTCGATCCATAGATAGTTCAAGGGATCAAAGAATATGAGTCCTTTCTCAGAACACAAGGTCTGTTTTACCAACGGTTATATTACTCTAAGATACTGTGGAACAGGCTGTTTATTATGATCGAAGCGAGTTCACAGCTCGTTTCACCAGCGGTGCGAATAGGATAAATACGATTACTCCAACGAGTATAGGCGAAAGCCATCCATATTCAAACGGATTGACGAATATCATATAGGAGCCATCAGATAGTTGAAGTGAAGTATAGAGATTTTCTTCTGCAATATCACCCAACACGACACCGAGGACGAACGCAATAACTGAGTAATTATACCGGACCATATAGAACCCGATTAAGCCAAAAATCACAACTGTTGTAACGTCCTCGGGATTGAGATTGAGTGCATACGTACCCAAGAAAGAAAGCACAATTACAATCGGGATAATGTAGTCTGTATTAATCCGAGTGAGTATGCCAAGACGAGTAACTACAAGCAGGCCTACGGCCAGAATTACAAGATTGCCCACGAGAAGTGCCAACAGGATCGCATATGTCAGTTCAAGTTGGCCTGCAGGATCAAACATACCCCTTCCGGGAGTAAGCCCGTGCATAAGCAATCCGCCAATAAGAACTGCAGTTGATGAACTCCCTGGGATTCCGAATGAGATTGCTGGAACAAGTGAACCAGCAACAGTACTATTATTTGATGCTTCTGAGGCAACAACACCTTCTTCTTCGCCAGATCCAAAAGCGTCTGGATTATCTGAGCTTCTGACTGCCTCAGAGTAGGCAACAAAGTTTGAAATAGTCGCCCCTGCACCCGGGATTGCGCCGACGATGACTCCAATCGTACCCGATTTTAAGACAGTGAGCGGACGCTTAACAACAGAAATAATTCCTTGTGTGATTCGCCCCCCAATCTCAACTGACTGCTTCGCAATACCCCCGTGCTGACCAGCGAGTTTCATCATCTCAGCAATTGCAAAAACACCAATCAACACCGCAACAAAATCGAACCCTTCATAGAAGAAATCAGTACTCGCATACCGAATTTCTGTGCTGATTGGATCCGCTGCTCCAACGGTTGTTATAAGCAGTCCAAAGACGCCAGCTAACAATCCCTTAATAAGTGATCCCTGAACAACAACCGCAATCATTGCCAATCCAAGAAGAGCAATCAAGAACTGCTCAGGAGTACCAACAGCAAGAACAATCTCAATCAGGTATGGGGAAAAAAGCAAGAGTGCAAGAACGGCTAAAGCACCAGCGATCGCAGATGCAGTTGCAGAAATAGCAAGAGCTTTTGCAGCTTCGCCTTGTTTAGACATCGGATAGCCATCAAACATCGTCGCTGCAGAGGATGACACCCCGGGAGTGTTAATTAGGATTGCAGCAATCGACCCGCCGTACATTGCTCCGCTGTAGACCCCAATAAGGAGGATAATTGCATTGACGCTTGAGAATGGTACTGTCAGCGGAAGCATAATTGCCATTCCAAGCGGTGGCCCGAGACCGGGTAATGCCCCCACAACAATGCCAATCAGCACACCAACAACGGCAAAGAGCAATGTTTCAGGCGTTAGGAGAATTTCAACAGCCGATAAAAAGCTCTCTACAGCCATTGTATGACCACCCCTGAGTTAATAGAACCTAGCGGGAAGGGAGGGGTCCACCCAGTGTGCCATCCTTGCCCAACGGTTGGTGAGAAGGCAAGGTAGAACCAAGCTGCGATGACAAAACTCAGGACTACTAATGCAATTGCCCGCTTGCGTTCAACGTCCGCCCATAATGTGTACAATCCGACGAAAATAGGGGTAGCATACAGTAATCCAATCAAATATGCGAGTACAAGATATGCTACACAAAGAACAAATACGACTGCGGGTCCGCGTGGATCATCAATATCATAAGAGTAGGCACTTGCAGAATCAGACGTGTGTCCGTCTACATCGCCGCTCCTTTTTTCGAATAACTGAGATGACTCATCAATACGTTGAAGTAGCGACTGAGGGAGGTAATTTCGGAATAGCAGAATCATAGCGAGAATAGCTGTTCCAGCTGCCATCAACTGAGGAAATGTAGAGGTAGCAGGAGAAAAGTCACCAGCCTCCACGTACATATATATCCCAGCTGTAAAGAAAAATAGTAAGAGGAGATGTTCCACTGTCGGACGTTCACGGAATACCTTCTCGCCGGCTATAAGCGTATACTTGTGGAAGATTTCGGTGTAACTCTGGATAGACGAAAAGAACTGTCGCACTGTACGTGTCCTGTCGCTCATCTATACTTGATAACAGACTATTCGTCTTCTTCAACGCGTTGTTCAAATTCTTCGAAGTCGACGTTATCTTCGAGAGTATCAACAACTCCATCAAGGTCATTTGCTGCCTCATCAATGTCTTCGAAGACAACTTTATTACCCGTATCTTCCTCCCACTCCTCAGTCTCTTCATGAGTTGCAGCGTATTCGAGTGCCTCAGCAATCTGTTCTCGTTCTTCGCGTGGGGTATCTGGGGGAGCGACTTGAGTTAAACGGAACTCACTAATATAAGAAAGGTCGTCCCCATGGTTGGAGATCTTCTCAAGATCGGGGAATGCATCGAAGTCAGAATCAGTCAAATTAACAACTGCATTAAGATCACCGTCAGCAACGGGATCAGCTGCACTCGTGTTCGTTAGAATACCCGCATCAGCTTCACCACTGATAACATTTTCTTGCACTTCCCCTCCTCCGTCGTATGGAACATTGTTTTCCCAATCTACATCGTAGTCATCTCGGAGAATGTAAGAAAGTAAGTGTGTATCGTGGCCTGCACCTTGATAAGCAAAGTTCTCAAGCTCTCCGTCCTCATAGGCGTCTTGTAGGCCAGAAAATGTCTCAATTCCGGTATCCGAATCTACAACAAGAACATATCCAAATGTACCAGTCACTGCGATTGGTTCGAAGTCTGCTGGGTCCCAGTCACGCTCATCCCGCTCCTGGATCCAGCCAAACTGCCAGCTAGGTGTATTAACAGTTCCGAACACACTTCCGTCGCCGTCCTGCGTGTGCATCCATTGAATACCACTTAAACTTCCAGCACCAGGTCGGTTATCAATCTGAATGCTCTCGTCAAGTTCTTCTTCAGCAAGAGGATAAAGCTGTCGTGCATATTGATCAGTACCGCCGCCTTCACTCCACGGTATCATCCACGTTTTTGATGAGCCAAATAGATCTGTGCATCCTGCAAGGCCAGTGATCGATACAGCAGACGCTGCACCAATACCTTTCAACGCATCGCGTCGTCTCATACATGTGAATTACAGACCGGTATTGAAAAAACGTTCAATATATACAATCATTACCTGTATCTGTGATACAAATGTCTAATTTAATACTATCTTTCATTATTATATTTTAGAAATAAGTGAGAGATATCATTACCCATGGTACGCGATTCCACAATTCAATCTTTGTCAATAATAACGTGAGGGAACACACATGACAAGGAGGTTAGTTACAGAATTAGTCTAGCTGGGAAACTATCCTCATCCTACTTCGCTCACCCGCAAGGAAGTCGCTTGCTGAGGAGAAGGAGGCTCCGCACATCTCATCGGCTGATACAGACTTATTACTGAAGTTGGATATCGTATTATTATTAAGGCTGAGCAGGCAGATAATCTATAGTACCAAGAGAGGGCAGTCGACAAAATGAGTAGACAATCAGCGGAGACAGCATCTGCATATCGGCAGTTGATTCGTCGAAAGCTCTTCTTTAGTGTTATTTGTATTATGGCGTTAGCTGCGTTGTTTGTAATTGCAGTTGCTATTGGTCCTGTGAGATTATCTGTCTCTGAAGTACTCAACGCATTACTTAGGGAGGGTTCAGAAACGGCAGTAACAATTGTTTGGAACATTCGGATTCCACAGGCACTTGCAGCAATCACAGCAGGAGCAGGACTGGCGATTGCCGGAGCCGCAATGCAGAATGTACTACGGAATCCACTTGGGTCGCCGTTTACGCTGGGCATTTCACAAGCAGCAGCGTTTGGAGCTGCATTTGCTATTGTGTTTTTAGGAGTTGGATCTGCAGGAACTGATTCAATCATTATTGACAACGCTCCAGTTGTTACAGTCTCAGCATTTGTCTGGTCTTTAGCCTCCACAGGGGCGATTCTTGCCTTAGTTCGATACTCACGGGCGTCTCCAGAGACACTAATCTTGACGGGAGTGGCACTTGGATCGCTGTTTAGTGCCGCTCTATCGTTGATCCAGTACTTTGCTGAGGATGCTGATGTTGCTGCAATTGTGTACTGGACATTTGGCGACGTTGGGCGAGCAACGTGGAGTGACCTTTGGTTAATGATTGCGGTCACGTTACTTGGGACAGCATATTTTGTCTACAACGGCTGGAACTACACAGTTCTCAATGCTGGAGATGAGACAGCAAGAGGACTTGGGGTAAACGTTGAGCAGCTCCGGATAACGGGGATGATTGCGGCATCACTTATGACAGCATTTATTATCTCTTTTGTGGGAATTATCGGGTTTGTTGGATTAGTTGTCCCACATATTGTTAGAAAAATCATTGGTGCAGATGAACGGTTCCTGCTGCCAGCGTCTGCGCTTGTCGGTGGTGTATTGTTGCTAGCATCTGATCTTGTTGCTCGTCTTATTATTGCACCAGTGGTATTACCAGTGGGAATCCTTACTGCATTTTTAGGGGCACCACTGTTCTTGTATCTTGTAATTGTCGGGAGGGATTACTGGTGAAACTACAGATTCAAAATCTTGAGTTCTCCTATGCAAGCGATTCTGTACTCGATAATGTAACACTCGAATTGGCTGCTGGAGAGGTTCTGGGAGTTATCGGCCCAAACGGGGCAGGAAAGAGTACACTTTTGCGCTGTATTAACCAACTGCTCAAGCCCGACGATGGGTCTGTATTTGTCGATGGAGACAGAATAGCAAACCTATCGCGTGAGGAGATTGCACAGGAAATTGGTTATATTCCACAGGAAGAGCAGTCAACATTTCCAACAACGGTATTTGACACAATTCTGCAAGGACGCAAGCCCCACGTCAGTTGGCGACCTACGGAGGCAGACGAGCGAATCGTTGCAGATGTACTGGAAACACTGGGACTTGAGGATTTTGCAATGCGCTCAATTGATGAGCTAAGTGGCGGACAGCGACAGAAAGTAATTATTGGGCGCGCACTTGTACAAGAAGCTTCTCTGTTACTATTTGATGAGCCCACCAACAGCCTAGATATTCGGCATCAATTAGAAGTACTTGATGTTATTCAGCAGCAAGTCAATGAGGGTACTGCCGCGGTCATGGCAATTCATGATCTGAACTTAGCAGCGCGATACAGTGACAAGATTGCCATGCTACATGAGGGAGAGATAGTTGCTGCTGGACCACCAAGTGTTCTTACGCCAGAGAAAATTAACGAAGTCTATAGTGTCAAAGCAACTGTGACGACCATAGAAAATCGTACAATTGTCATTCCCGAAACACCCGAAAAATAATCATATTTTTGATTTTTATTGCACGAATTGGTGAAATAATCATTTGCCGGAAAGACATCTTTATCCGAATACAGGAGTACCAAATTATGTATGCGTAATGCGCAGTTAAAGATGCGGATGATTCTTGTCGGGACAATCCTGTTTGCGCTATACTTTGGGGCAGCACTGGTGCTTGCCTCAATGTTTCCTGGGATTGGACTTGTGCCGATACTGTTGCTCGCTCTTGTCGTTTTACCAGTAGCACAGTATAAAATTGGGAAATGGCTCACGCTTCGCGGTGCAGAGCCGCTACCAGAAGATAGACAGTACCAGCATATTCATCAGATGACGGAGTCATTATCTGAGGATATGGGTCTTGAAAAGCCGAAACTAATGATTAAGGATATGGGCGTTCCAAATGCCTTTGCAACAGGCCGGAAGGGTGCTGGAGTGGTCTGTGTTTCACCACAACTCGTTCAGTTGCTGGATCGAGATGAACTTGAGGGAGTAATTGCCCACGAATTGGCCCATCTCAATAATCGTGATACTGTAATGATGGTACTTGGACAGTCGGTCGGATTGATCGTGAGCTACGCCGTGTTCTTCCTCCTTCGTGATGATAATAACTTCTTTGTCGCGTATGCTGCCTCCATTGCAGCCCAGATGCTAACGTTGATTTTCGTGATGGCAATATCTCGATACCGAGAATATGTGGCCGATGCTGATGCAAAACGATACACTGGTAATGGTGAACCGTTAGCACGCGCTCTGGAAAAAATCTCACGTGGGGCCGAACAAGGTGAAGCGAAAATAAACGACAGCGCAAGTGCGCTATGTATTTTGAGCGTTGATCGAAGTGCGCTCAAGCGAATCTTTGCTACCCACCCACCAACGGAGAAACGACTACAGCGGTTGCGCGAGTGAACTATTACAGAGTTTCGAGGCGAAAGCCCACCCCTTCAGGG
>OBKM01000649.1_pt1 | contig 16761 bp, 15 predicted proteins | sample 1519691 | NCBI WGS metagenome assembly OBKM01 (sample SAMEA37050418, study PRJEB22526) | metagenome | biome: saline pan; feature: lake; material: water | place: Egypt | collected 2015 | depth 0.5 m | reverse complement strand
GCCACAGGAGGCACACGTAAACGCAGGCGGGGACGGTGATCGGACCCGATCGTACGCCCGTAACCGAGCGTTGCGGACCAACGGGCTGATCGAACACGTCGGGAGGGGCCACTACGACGATACGCTCGAGGAGACGTTGACCGACCAACTGCCCCCCGAGCATCGCGATCAGATCGACACGTACGTCGACGAGATCATACACGCGGCCCTCGATAGCTAGTGGGCGTCTGGCCGGTGGGGCCGAGAATCGTCGTTCCAGGTCCGGGTTTTCGAGGTGAAACACAGGCGTGTGCTGCGACGGGCCCAACTGTCCGAAGGCGCTGTCGTCTCCAGGCCGAGCGGACTACTCGAGTCGGAACGTCGGGCCGTCGTCGGTGTCCTGAACCTCGACTCCCAGCTGCTCGAGGTCCTCGCGGATCCGGTCGGCTCGGTCGTAGTTGCCGACGGCGCGCTCTTGTTCGCGGATCTCGAGAGCGAGCTCGACGAGATCGGTCGCGAGCTCGGGCTCTCGATCGTGGTCAGTCCGGAACTCGAGTCCGAGCACGCCACCGGCGAACTCATCGAGCGTCGCGATCGCCTGCCGGAGCCCCTCGTAGTCGTATCGATCGTGCCCGTCGACGTGTGTGTTGACCGCGGAGACGAGCGCTTCGAGCGCCGCGAGCCCGCGACGGGTGTTGAAGTCGTCGTTGAGCGCCGACACGAACGACTCACGGCTCGTCGTCACCGCCTCGCGGAGCTGCTCGTCTGTGACCGTCGCGTACGCGTCGACGCTATCGGCGGCCCGTTTCGCACGCTCGTAGCCGCGTTCGAGCCGCTCGTACCGGGCCTGAGCCTCCTCGATGGCCGCCGCGGTGTAGGCTGCCCGGGAGTCGTATGCGGTCTGGAGGAGGAACGTCCGGACGACATCGGCCCCGTATCGGTCGACTGCCTCGTCGACGGGTTCGAAGTTCCCTAGCGAGGAGGACATCTTCTCGTCGTCCGGTGCCTCGAGCAGCCGGACGTGCAGCCAGTAGCGGGCGAACCGCTCGCCGGTCGCGGCCTCGCTCTGGGCGATCTCGTTTTCGTGGTGGGGAAAGACGAGATCCTGCCCGCCGATGTGGATGTCGATCGTCTCGTCTAAGTGGGTCATGCTCATCGCCGAGCACTCGACGTGCCAGCCGGGCCGTCCCTCGCCCCACGGCGAATCCCAGGTCTGTGCACCCTCGGCGGCCGTCTCGGGGGATGCGGCGCCCTCGTTGCGGTGCTCGGCGACCGTCTCCGGAGCGACACCGCCGGCCTTCCAGAGCGCGAAGTCGGCCGGATTGCGCTTCTCGGAGTGCTCCTCGGGGTCGCCCTGGCTCTCGATCTCGGCGAGTGACTGATTCGAGAGCTCGCCGTAGGCCGGAAACGTCGTCACGTCGAAATACACCGAGCCGTTTGCCTCGTAGGCGTACCCCTGCTCGCGTAGCCGCTCGACCAGCTCGATGATCTCGGGGACGTGCTCCGAGACCCGCGGGTAGACGTCGGCCCGCCGGAGGTTCAGCGCCCGCATCGCCGCGATGATCTCGGTGATGTACGACCGGGCGGCGCCGGCCTCGTCGGGTCCGGCCTCGCCCACGCGGGCGACGATCTTCTCGTTGACGTCGGTGAAGTTCTCGACGTGGTGCACCTCGTAGCCCAGCCACTCGAGCCACCGGTGCATCACGTCGACGTGGACCCACCCGCGCGCGTGACCGAGGTGTGGCGGATCCGAGGTCGTCAGCCCACAGTAGTACAACAGGACCTGCTCCGAGTCGGCTGGCTCGAACGGTTCCTGCTCGCCCGTGAGCGTGTTGGTCACGCGAAGCATTATCCGAAGGTATGCGAGCGTGCGCTTGAAGCCTGCGATGTCTCGTATTTTACCGGCTCGTTTCGTCGACACCCGGGCCAGCAGGACCGTCTCACGCAGGCGACTGCCCGCGAGGTTACTCACGATCGGCCAGTCGGGTCGACACGACACAGCCGCGTCCGTGCCACACGGAGCGCCAGCCAACTTACCCCGACCGCCACAAAAGCCGTCAGGCCAGTTCCGCCTATCATGAGTCCGACCGTTCCTGGCTCCGCACTCAGGTCGCCGACGATACGAGCAGCGAACAGTGCGGGAACAGCGAGTACCGGGCCGACGAACAAAAGGGCCGTCAGGGCACCAGTCCGCGGGCTCTGTGGCCCGTCACTATCGAACGGACTCGGACCCTCGTACTCCGGAAGCAGGACGCCGATCGCGAGTCCCAGACACACCGTAGCGACCGATAGGACGACCCCGAGCCCTGCGGCGAGTGCGATCACCCACGGTGCGGTCCCGGTGATTCCGCCGACAGCTACGACGACTCCCGTGACGACGGCCGCTCCGGGGAGCGCGGCCGAGAGTGCGTATCCGTGGAGGAGCCGGTTCGCACCGCCAGGGGTAGTCATGACGACTGCGAGCCCAGCGCCTTCCGTGCCGATCGGATTGAGAACATGCGTCGTGCCAACAATAGTCGCCCCGTACGCGGCTGCCAGAAACGGCGCCGGGACTGACAAAGTGGAGGCGGTCGTCGACGCGGCGACAAACAGGATGGGAGCCAGCGCGACGGAATATACGAGCGCGTTCGGTCGTCTGAAAACCCGGCGCCAGACGGTGACCGCGACGCCGGCCGCCGGCCGCCCGACGGCTGGGACACCCCGGTCGACAATCGCTCCGGCGGCTGTCCTCTCGTCAGTCGAGGTCGTCTCCACTGGGACCTCGCTCGTAAACCAGAGCCGACGGAAGATACGCCCGGAGACGACGACGCTCACCGGGAGCGCAACCAGCGTCGCTACGAATACCGTCGCGGCCTTCGCCGGCGCTGCGTCAGGGGCAGTCGTTACCACTGCGAGGTCGCCGTACCAGCCGATCGGTGACTGCCCGATCGGCGCTGCGGTCCATCTGACCGTCACGTAGAACGCCGCGAAGCCGACGACGACGAGTCCACCGAGCGTCCGCCGCCGCCGTCGGATCGCTGGAACCCGCGCGAACGCCAACTTGGCGAGCGTCGCGATCGGAACCGCGACTGTGACGGCACCGACGACGAGCAGCCCGCCGGCGACGACAGCGGGTCCGCCCGCCAACGGGTCGCCGACGCCGACAGCATACGCGCCCGCGCCGGCCCCGATCACCGGAGCCGCCCCGAGACCGACGATGGCGGTCTGGTGTGCCAGCTCGGCGCCTGCGGCCGTCTCGGGCCTTACTACGGTCCGGTACAACGGGACGGCCGGCGCGGCCCTTTCTCCGGCGCTGACCGACCGCATGACGACCAAGTACACGACCATTACAAACAGCACGCCCGACAGCACCCGGGCGGCCGACGGCGCGGACGCGTCGACACCGTCGGCAACCATCCGTCCGTAGGCGTACGCACCGGGTTCGGTCCAGATCCGGTCGTATCCGGCTACCGGCAGCCGCCCGACGACGTACACGATACCGAACAGTGCCGGCACCGCGAGGACGGCGTTTTTCGCCCGCGTCCCCGCAGCAGCACGCCACGAGCGGCGGAGCCGAGTCGCCGCGAGCAGCCAGACCTTCGTAAGTGATACCATCGATCAGATGCGCTCCTCAGACACTCGATCGGTCACGGTCCCGTCAGTGAGCTGCATGAACGCGGCCTCAAGTGTCGACTCTCCGGCTTCGACCCGTTCTTTGAGCGCCACCGGCGTCCCCTCCGCAACGAGTCGACCCTCGTCGAGAACGCCCACCCTGTCGGCGATCTTGTCGACGACAGAGAGGCTGTGACTCGACAGAAACACCGTCACATCTCGTTCGGCGAGTTCCCGGAGTGCCTTCCGAACTGCCCGAACGGCCCTCGGATCGAGTCCCGATGTCGGCTCATCGAGCAAAACTACCGCCGGATCGTGGAGGAGCGTCTGGACGAGCCCCAGCTTCTTTCTCATTCCCGTGGAGTAGGTCTCGATCCGGTCGTCCGCGGCCGTCTGCAGTCCGACCTGTTCAAGCAGCCGTTCGGTGCGCTCGCTCGCAGTCGACGCCGGGATCTCCCGAAGCCGCGCGACGTACCGAAGCTGCTCCCTGCCGGTCAGTTCGTCGTGAATCGGGGGCTCCTCCGGCAGGTATCCGAGTTTCGGGAGCACCTGCTCGCGTTGCGAGAGCGATACCCCGGCGATCCGTGCCTGGCCTGCAGTCGGAGGTAGCAGCGTCGCGAGCATCCGCATCGTCGTCGTCTTGCCGGCACCGTTCGGTCCCAAGAATCCGTAGACGCTGCCGGCCGGAACGCACAGCGAGAGGTCATCAACCGCGACCGTCTGGCCGTACTCCTTTCTCAGGTCGGTGGTCTCGATTCCGGGCACCGTCTCCCCGGTCATGGCGTCGTCCCCGTCGGTTCGGTTCGCCACTCGATCGTCGGTGGATCGTCGACGTACAGCTCCGAGAGAACGCGTTCTTCGGTCGCCGTCGCGAGTGGCTCAGGTGACTCTCCGACGCCGGCTCTGGATTCTGCGCCGCTTATCATCGCCGTCAGGACGCGAGCGGTCTGCTCCGGTCTGTCTGTCTCGAGCACGCCCCGTTCAACGCCCTCCCGGATCGTCTCCGTGAGCTGTTCGACGATCATCTCTCTGTACGAGTGCAGTGTCTCTCGGATCGAATTGCTTGGATCGACGTTTGCCACGAGCAGCTGCATACTCGGCGGCGCGGCCTCGATCGTGGCGAGTTCCTCGGCCGCCCGGAACCGATCCGAAAGCATCGCTGCGAGCCGCTCGTCCGGCGGGTCGTCCTCGGGAAAATTTTCCCCCACGCGCTCGCACTCGTACTCGACCCACATGCGCAAGAGCTGCTCTTTGGTCTCGAAGTGGTAATGAACCCCCGCATCGGTAAGCCCCGCGCGGTCGGCGACTGCCTGTATCGTGAACGCGTCGTATCCCTGCTCGAGCAGCAGCTCCCGGGTCGCCTCGAAAATGTCGCGTTTCGTATCGTCCATCTTGGCTGGTTAGTACTGACTAAGTAGTAAAATAATAAACGTTTCGTTCGTGTCGCAGGTTCGACGGAGGCGACAGTCGACCGCCGGCCGGTCACGGCTGTCTCGCGTGGCCGTCCCGTCGTACGATCGCCACGCGGGTCGCCATCGCCAGGAAGATCGCGAGTGCGGTCGTGACGACCGCGGCGGCGGCCATCTGGTCGAAGGCGGCGAGCGACCGATCGATCCCGTCGCTCGTGCGCAGCGCGACCACCCAGGTGTGGTGTGGTCCGTCGAGCACGGCGAGGAAGTAATCGAGTACGTCGTTGCACACGTACCAGCCCGCCGCGAGTCCGACCGCCCAGACCGGGAACGCGGCGTACCGGTGGATCAGAAACGCCTGGACGGCCATCCCGAGGTGGCTGACGATCAGGAAGGCATACAGCCACGGCTCGATCAGCCCGGGCCCGTTGACCCACAGCTGGACGAAAGGCGTCCACAGGCCGTACTTCAGCGAGCCGAAAAAGGCGAGCATGTGAAGCGGCTCGGCGATCCGCCCCACTCCGAGCCGCCAGGCCGCAAGCGACAGGCCCACGTACAGCGTCGCCAGCGGGCTGACCGGGACGAGCGGCCAGGCCAGAACGGGCGTCGCCTGCAGCTGGGGCCAGTAGTACCAGAAGCCAAACAGGGCGCCGACGACGTTGACGATCGCGATCGGCCAGGCCAGCCGGAGCCCGACGTTTTCGAGCCACTCTGGCAGCGGCGCGACCAGCCGGGGCAGGCCCCGGGGCTCGGGGAGGTCGGTATCGACGATCGTCGCCACCGCGGCGTCGATCCGCCGGCCGAACCCATCGGCCGAGCCGGAGCCAGAGCCCATACCGGCCGGTCGGGAGCCGCCAGCAAAATCGTTGTGTCCGCGAACGACCGCGTTAAGTGGATCGACCACATATACTGGTCCATGTCAGACGCGACAGATCTCGAAGAGCTCCACCGCGGGACCGAGCTGGTCAAGCGTGGCTTCGCGAAGATGCAGAAAGGCGGCGTCATCATGGACGTCGTCAACGCCGAACAGGCCCGCATCGCCGAGGATGTCGGTGCCGTGGCCGTCATGAACCTCGAGGCGGTCCCGGCCGATATCCGCAAGCGCGGCGGCGTCGCGCGGATGGCCGACCCGGCCTCGCTGACGGAGATCATTGACGAGGTGTCGATTCCGGTGATGGGGAAATCACGCATCGGCCACCGCAAGGAGGCAGAGATTCTCGAAGCCGCCGGGGCGGACATGATCGACGAGTCCGAAGTGCTCACGCCCGCGGACAACAGCTATCACATCGAGAAACGGGAGTTCACGACGCCGTTCGTCTGTGGCGCGCGTAATCTCCCCGAGGCGTTGCGCCGGATCCGAGAGGGTGCCGCGATGATCCGCACGAAAGGCGAGGCCGGCACCGGCGACGTGAACCAGGCGGTGCACCACCAGCGCAACATCAAATCAGCCATCCGGAAGCTCACCGGGATGAGCCACGAGGAACGCGAAGCCTGGGCCCGCGAGCACGAGGCCCCGACCGAGCTGGTCCACGAGACCGCCGAGCGCGGCCGGCTGCCGGTCGTGAACTTCGCGGCCGGAGGAATCGCGACGCCGGCCGACGCCGCCCTGATGATGTACCACGGCTGTGACGGTATCTTCGTCGGCTCCGGCATCTTCGGCGCCGAGAACCCGCGGGCGATGGGGACGGCGATCGTCGAGGCGGTCAACAACTGGGACGACCCCGACCGGCTCGCCGAGATCGCCACGAACGCGGGGAAGGGCATGGAAGGCGACGCCAACGTCGATCTCCCCGAAGAAGAGCAACTCCAAGGCCGGGGCGTCTGAGCAGCCAGTCAGAACAGCCAAGTTCTCCCCCATCCTGGGACCGTATATGTGGCCGTCGCCGATCTCTGGGACGACGGCGTTTTGGACCACCGTCGAGGAGCTCTCTCGGACCGATCAGCGGCTACTGGTCACCGCCGCAACGGTCGTGGTGACCGCCGCCCTCGTCGTGTTTCTGCTCCCAGTGATCGGTCGCCAGACCGCGGCGTTCGTCGACCGGCGGATGCCGCAAGGGCGCCTACGTCGGATCGGCGAGCGCCTCAGCGATTACGTCCCGACGACACTGGGCGTACTCTGGATCAGGCTCGTCCAGGCTGGAGTCGTGGTCGCCGCAGGGCTGGTCGTGTTGACCGCCTGGGGCCAGGTCGAGACCGCACGCCGGCTGGTGGCGGCGGCCGGCATCACTCCGGGGTTGCTCGCCCGGATCGTCGTCACCGTCGGGCTGCTGTTTGGCGCGTACGTCGCCTCGAGTATCTTCGCCGAGGCAGTCCACGGGTACAGTCGCGGCGCCGCAGAGATCACCGAACATCAAGAGGAGATCGTCGTCCGGGTCGGAAACGTCGCCATCCTCGTGCTCGCGGTGACGAGTGCGCTCACGCTGTGGGGCCAGAACCTCTCCGGGCTGTTGATCGGTGCTGGCTTTCTGGGGATTGTCGTCGGGATGGCCGCCCGTCAGACGCTCGGGTCGATGATCGCCGGGTTCGTGTTGATGTTCTCCCGCCCGTTCACGATCGGCGACTGGGTGCAGATCGGCGACGACGAAGGGATCGTCACCAACATCACGATCATGAACACTCGGCTGAAGAACTTCGACGGCGAGACGATCGTGATCCCGAACGACACGGTGACCGGGGCGGCGATCACGAACCGTAGCGAGCGGGGGCACCTCCGGATCCGGCTCGACGTCAGCGTCGATTACGAGACCGATCCAGACCGGGCCGAGAGCGTCGCACTCGAAGCGATGAGCGACGTCACGGCGATCACCGACTCGCCCCCGCCACAGGTCGTTCCGAAACAGTTCGGCGACTCGGCGGTGGTTCTCGAGCTGCGATTCTGGATCGACAACCCGACCCCACCGGGTCGCTGGCGGGCGATCTCGGCGGTGATCGAGAGCGTCAAAGCCGCCTTCGAGCGGGAGGGAATCAAGATCCCGTTCCCGCAACGAGAGCTGTCTGACCGGCCCGCCTCGCGTCGCGGCGAAGCGTTCGAGCCGACCGATCCACCTGGTGGGGTCGAGGCACAACCGGAGGACTGACCGCTCACGCCTCCAACACGGAATACGCAACACATCCCACGGCCGAGGATCAGTCGATCGTCGTTCCGGGGGCGACAGACGTCTGATACGCCCGTGCGGCGACACCTGCCGCTTCGAACCCCTCGACGGCCGCCGCAGCCACGTCCGTTCGATCCGTCTCGTGGCAGGCGGCGATGATCGCCGGGCCGGCGCCGCTCATCGTCGCTCCGGTCGCGCCGGCAGCCAGCGCCGCCTCTCTGGCCCGATCGTACCCCTCGACGAGCTCGGCGCGGGCGGGCGTGACGACCGAGTCGACCATCCCACGGCCGACGAGTTCGGGATCCTCGCGGCACATCCCGGCGACGAGCGTCGCCGCACGGCCGACCGTCTCGACCAGCTGGGCGCGGTCGACGGTCTCGGGGAGCACCGCTCGGGCGTCGCGGGTCGAGACCGCCAGCTCGGGCAGACATACGACGAGCGGAAGCTCGGTCTCGACGGCCACGACGCCGGCGTCGGTCGCGGCCGTGAACCCACCCAGCAGCGCCGGCGCGACGTTGTCCGCGTGAGCGGTCCCGGAGACGGCGCGTTCGCCCTCGGCTGCGATCGCGACCAGCTCCTCCCGGGAGTGGCCCCGATCGTACAGCTCGTTCAGCGCGACTGCCGCGCCCGCCGCGCTCGCCGCCGACGATCCCAGCCCCGAGGCCGGCCGAACGCCTTTGTCGATCTCGATGTGTGCGGGCGCATCGAGCGCCTCGGCGACGACGCCGGCGGTGTTTTCGGCCGGCTGCTCCGGGATGAACTCGCTTCCGACTCCAGAGACGCTGATCGTCGTCCGGTCGGCAGGCTGGACACGGAGGATATCTGCCGGCCGGCCCAGCGCGACGCCGAACACGTCGAACCCGCTGCCGAGATTTGCGCTGGTCGCCGGCGCCCGGACCGTCACCATAGCTCGGCTTTCCGGACCGGGTGTAAAAAGATAGCGCACGCGGTCTGTGAGACCACACAGCCACGACCCGACCGGAGAGCCGGTCCGCAAGCGGCGTCGGCCGTGACCAACGGGTTTTTCGGCTCGGTCGCCAAGCCGAGTGTATGGACGGCGGCGATATGACGCTCGCGTTCGATCTCTCGGCACTGAAGGCGCTCGCGGCGCCGGGCGAGGCGGTGACCGACGCCCGCCAGTGGACGAGCTACGTCGGCGTCGTCTCCGATGCCCCCACATACGAGATCACCAACTTCACTCGCCAGCACCGCATCCGGCAGGACTTCTTCTCTGGTCCGCAGGACCGAGCAGAGAGTCTCACACAGATCAGAGACCAGTTCGACACCGAACGGTACGTGCTCGTCGCAGGACCCGATGCCGAACCCGTCGACGGGTCCGCATCGGCCGAGGACGACTCAGCGGTGCCTGCTGGCTGGGAGGTACTCGCCGTCGCCGACGCGGCCGAGGCCGCCGGGTGGGCCCTCGGCGATCGGTCCACGACTCCCGCGTCCGAACCAGACCGCGAGGACTGGCCGTAGCCGCCGAGATGACGCCTCGATCGTCTCGACTCGAGCTCCCGTGTGGCGAACGGATCGATCCTCGCCGGTTCGACCTCGGTGTCACAGCGTTTCACTGTTCCTGTGGCGACTCCCACGCCGTGGTGACCGACGCCGACGCACTCGATCGGTTCGTGCCTCCGGAGGTCGTCGACGCACTCCAGGCGACGATCGAGCCCGCAGACGAGTTCGAGACGTTCACGACCGCACACGTCCTCGCGATGGTCGAAGAAGAGTATCCAGATCGCGTGGTAACTGCCGATCTCAGCGACGCGGGACAGGTCGGATACGCAAGGGTGTGGGTGACGGCGGTGTCCGACCGGCGGCTCCACGAGATCGTCGTCGAGCTGTTGGTAGAGCTGATGGACCACGCCGTCAGCCACGCCGACGACGAGGCCGCTGCGGCGTTCGCTCAGCAGCTGTCTGCGTTCGACGTCTCGGCGTTCGTCGACGCCTACCGGCGAGAAAACTAAACTGAGCCAACGTCGACGCTGCCCAGCGGCACCGTCAGACCGGCTGCTTGGCCGGGGACGAGAACTACCGGTCTGTGTACTCTGGCCTCTCCCCCTGGCCGGTCGTCCGAGCGTTGGCAAGCAGGTCTGCGACCGGTGGCTCGTACTCGTAGCCGGGAATCGTCGTCTCGACGTACGTCCCCTCGACGTACTCGGCGACGGCCTTCGCGATCTCCGGACGGGCCGGCGAGAGTCGATACCGGATCTCGAGCTGATCGTCGTGCCGGCTCACGGAAAACTCCGTGAGCTGCGGACGGGCCGGGAGCGCTCCCGGAGCGTCCTCGAGTCGCCGGGTGAGCGTGCGACGCCAGTCCTCCGCGACGACCGAACTGATATCGTCTGCTGTCGCGGCGGCCAGCGTCGGCACACGGACCGTGACCGTGACCGTGTCCTCGTCCGGGACCGCTCGCACCGCGAAGGCGACCGTCGTGAGTGCGTACTCCTCCTCGGCCGGCTCGAAGGCACCGTGTGTGTCGAACCCATCTGGCCCGGGTCCTGTCTGCATATGCAGTCCTCGAGCTGTGCACGAATAAACGCCCCGAGACTGCGAGGGCTGGGATTCGAACCCAGGAACCCCTACGGGAGCGGGTCTTAAGCCCGCCGCCTTTGACCAGACTCGGCGACCCTCGCACGTGTTGTCATCCGACGAGCAATCGAAAATCGGTTACGCTTCTGGTGCTCGGTCCGGTCAGAACCCGTCTTCGAACCGGAACCGGCCGTCGCGCTGGATCACCTCGCCGTCGACCTCGATGTACGAGTCCTCGCTCATGTCGACGATCATGTCCATGTGCATCGCACTCTCGTTTTGTTCGTTGCCCGCACCGACCGTGTCCTCGTAGGCCCGACCGAGCGCCATGTGGACGGTATCGCCCATCTTCTCGTCGAACAGCATGTTGTAGGTAAACCGGTCGATATCGCGGTTCATCCCGATCCCGAGCTCGCCCAGCCGGCGAGCGCCCGCGTCGGTGTCCAAGACGGCACTCAGCACGCCCTCGTTTTTCGCGGCGGCGTGATCGACGACCTCGCCGTCCTCGAACTGGAGTCGAACGTCCTGTATCTCTCGGCCCTGTGCCATCAGCGGCTTGTCGAACAGCACCTCACCGTCGGCGCTGTCGGGGACAGGCGCGGTGAACACTTCCCCACCCGGAAGGTTCCGCTCGCCGTAATCGTTCTGTGTCGGGTTCCCGTCGATCGACAGCCGGATGTCGGTCGTGTCGCCAGAGACGATTCGCACCTCCTCGGCAGGATCCAACAGCTCGACGAGCTGTTGCTGGTACTCCCGCACGGCTTCCCAGTCTTTGTTGACCGCGTCCCAGACGAACGACTCGTAGGCCTCCGTCGAGAGCTCAGCGTCTTGGGCGTTCCCCGGCGCCGGATACTGGGTGCCGACCCACCGCTTGTCCATGTACGCCTCCCGGATCGGCTCGTTCGCCCGCGCGATCGCGGCGTTTTTCTCCGGATCGATGTCGCCGCTCTCGTGCGTGTTCGTGTCGGCACGGATGCCGATGTAGACGTCTGCCTCCTCGATCATCGCGAGCGAGACGTCGGACAGCGAGACGTCCTCAATGTCGACCGCCCGCTTGTAGGCGGCACTGAGCCGCGAGGTTCGGAGCGTCGTCGTGACGTTGGCACCGCGCTCGCCACATAGCCGGACGATCGCCACCGCGAGATCCTCTGCGATCGGGTGGCCGCTGACGACTACCTCGTCGTCTGGCCCGACATCGACCGAGTGATCGACGATTACCTCGGCGTGCTCCTCTACTCTGGGGTCCATACCGCCGAAAACGCTGCCGCGGGAAAAAAGCGTACGGTCCAGTCACACAGTCAGCTCCCTACCGTGGGCCGGGTCGGTACGGCCGGCTCGCTGTGGCGACCGTCACTGAGAGGGCGTGTGACCGACGATCACAACCACAAAGAGGGTGAGACAGAAACCCGAGCTATGCCAGCGGCGATCGTCACGGGATCCTCACGGGGTATCGGACGGGCAACAGCACTGCGCTTCGCGGCCGACGGGTACGATGTCGCGGTCAACTACCACACGAGCGAAGAGCGGGCGGCGGCGGTCGCAGAGACCGTCCGCGATCGCGGGCAGGCCGCGATCGTCGTCGGTGCCGACGTGTCCGATCCAGCGGACACGACGCGGCTCGTCGCGCGGGCCGCCGACGAGCTCGGGGGTATCGATCACGTTGTGAACAACGCCGGGATCGACCAGCACCGGTACACCCCGGAGCTGTCTCCTGCCGAGTTCGACCGGATCGTAGACACGAACCTCAACTCGGCGTTTGCGGTCACGAAAGGCGCTCTGCCCCATCTCAAGGAGTCATCCGACGACCCGTCGGTGACGAACATCTCGTCGATTCTTGCACACACCGGAGCGCCGATCGAGACACACTACGCGGCCTCGAAAGGCGGGCTGCTCTCGCTGACCCGGAGCCACGCCACGGAGTTCGCCCCCGAGATCCGGGTCAACGCCGTCGCACCCGGCCACGTCGAGACCGACATGACCGCCGACCGGTCCCCAGAGCAGAAACGCGAGGAACTTGACGCGATCCCGGTCGACAGGTACGGTCAGCCGGAGGACATCGCCGACGCCGTCGCCTACCTCCGAGACGCGACGTTCGTCACCGGGGAGACGCTCAACGTCAACGGCGGGGAGGATATGCGCTGACCGCTCGCTCAGTCGTCCCCGGGGGCTGGCGTCGTCAGCTCTCGGTCCGCCCGTGGCCCCTCAAGATCCACCGCCGGCAGCAGATCACGAAGGTACCGTCCAGTGTGTGACTCCTCGGTCCGGGCAACCTCCTCTGGGGTGCCGGTCGCGACCAGCTCGCCGCCGTGCTCGCCGCCCTCCGGGCCGAGGTCGATGACGTTGTCAGCGTTTTTTATGAGATCGAGTTCGTGTTCGATCACCACCACCGTGTTGCCGTCCCCGACGAGCCGGTGGAGCACGTCGATCAGCTTCCGCTCGTCTTCGGGGTGGAGGCCGGTCGTCGGCTCGTCGAGCAGGTACAGCGTGTCGCCGGTGTCTTTCTTGCCGAGCTCTTCAGCGAGTTTCACGCGCTGGGCCTCCCCGCCCGAGAGCGTCGTCGAGGGCTGGCCCAGTCGCATGTACCCCAGCCCGACGTCCTCGAGCAGCTCGAGTCGGCGGCGGAGCTGGCCGTGACTCTCGAAGAACTCGCGGGCTTCGGTGACGCTCATCTCTAGGACGTCTGCGATCGTCTGCCCGCGGAACTCGACCTCGAGGGTCTCGTCGTTATACCGGGCCCCGCCACACTCCTCGCAGGGGACGGTCACGTCAGACAGGAAGTTCATGTCGATGGTCACCGTTCCTTGCCCGCCACACGCCTCGCACCGGCCGCCCTTGACGTTGAACGAGAACCGCCCTTTCTCGTAGCCCCGGCGCTGGGCCAGATCGGTCTGTGCGAACAGCTCCCGGACGTAATCGAAGACGCCGGTGTAGGTCGCCGGGTTCGACCGCGGCGTGCGTCCGATCGGGGACTGATCGATCAGCCGGACAGTCTCGATCTGCTCTACTCCCTCGATCGCGTCGTGGTCCCCTGGATCGACGCTCGTGTTGTCGTTCATCTCTCGGGCCAGTCCCTTATAAAGTATCTCGTGCATCAGGGTCGACTTGCCGGAGCCGGAGACACCAGTTATAGCAGTAAAGGTCCCGAGTGGAACGGAGACATCGATGTTCGTGAGGTTGTGCTGGCGTGCGCCACGAACCAACAGCCGGCCGTCGGCCTCGCGACGCCGTTCCGGGACCGGGATCGCGCGGTCGCCGGATAAGTACCTGCCGGTGACGCTATCCTCGGCCGCAGTGACATCCTCGACGCTCCCCGAAACGACCACCTCGCCGCCGCGCTTGCCCGGACCGGGGCCGATGTCGACGAGGTGATCGGCGCGTCGCATCGTCTCGGTGTCGTGTTCGACCACGACGAGGGTGTTGCCGAGATCGCGCAGCTCTTCGAGCGTGTTCAGCAGGCGGTCGTTGTCCCGCTGGTGGAGCCCGATCGAGGGCTCGTCGAGGACATACAGGACACCGACCAGTCCCGAGCCGATCTGTGTCGCCAGCCGGATCCGCTGGCTCTCGCCGCCTGAGAGGGTTGCGGCCTCCCGGTCGAGGGTGAGATACTCGAGCCCGACTTCGGACATGAACCCAAGCCGGGCGCGGATCTCTTTGAGGATCTCTTCGGCGATGGTGCGCTCGCGCTCGTCGAGGTCGGCTTCGAGGTCCTTGAAGTGTGCCAGCGCGTCGCCGATCGACAGCTGGTTGACCTCGGTGATCGCAGTGTCGTCGATCAGCACGGCCCGGGACTCGGCTTTCAGGCGGGTGCCGTCACAGGCCGGGCAGGTCGTCGTCGCCATGTACTCCTCGATGTGTTCGCGGGCGCGATCGCTGTCGGTCTCGACGTGGCGACGCTCAAGATTCGGGATCACGCCCTCGAAGCGCTCGCGTTTCTCCCGGGTGCCGTTTTTCGTCTCCCAGCGAAACTGCACGACGTCGTCGGTCCCGTACAGAAACTGTCGCTGGATCTCGTCGGGCAGCTCCTCGAACGGCGTCTCCAGGTCGACGCCGAAGTGTGCGGCGACGTTGTCGAGCTGCCGGGAGTAGTAGGTCCGGTTGTAACTCCAGGGCTCGAAGACGTGTTTCAGCGGCTTCGAACGGTCTTGGATCACGAGGTCCTCGCTGACCTCCTTGGTCTGGCCCAGCCCCTCACACTCTGGGCAGGCGCCGTAGGGGCTGTTGAACGAGAACGACCGGGTCTCGACTGGGCTGATGTCGATCCCACAGTGCGTGCAGGCCAGTTCCTCCGAGAACTCGACGACGAGCCGATCCTCACCCTCGTCGTCGCCGAGATCGCCCGTCGAGCGGACGCTCGTCCCACCCAGCTCTATCCCGGCGGGGGGATCGGGGACGATCACTTTCAGGATCCCGTCGGTTTCCTCGAGGGCGGTTTCGACGGAGTCGGTGATCCGGCTGCGCTCGTCCTCGCTGAGCCGGACGCGGTCGACGACCACGTCGATCGTGTGGTCGTAGTTCTCGTCGAGGTCGGGCCGGTCGAGAGTCAGGTCGTAACGCTCGCCGTCGACCTCGACGCGGGCGTACCCGTCGGCGACCAGCTCGTCGAACAGCTCCTCGAAGGCGCCTTTCTGATCGCGCACCACCGGCGCACAGAGTTTCGCCTTGGTGCCTTCCGGTGCCTCAAGCAGCCGCCGGACCATCTGCTGGGGGCTCTGTTCTGCGACCTCACGGCCACACTCCGGACAGTGTGGCGTCCCGACACGGGCGTACAGCAGGCGCAGGTAATCGTGCAGCTCGGTGACGGTGCCGACCGTCGACCGAGGGTTGTTGGCCGCGTTTTTCTGATCGATCGAGATCGCCGGCGAGAGCCCCTCGACGGCCTCGACCTGGGGTTTGTCCATCTGGCCGAGGAAGTTCCGGGCGTAGGCCGACAGCGACTCCACGTACCGGCGCTGCCCCTCGGCGTAGATCGTCTCGAAGGCAAGCGAGGACTTCCCCGAGCCCGAGAGTCCCGTAACGACGGTGAGCTGTTCGCGTGGAATCTCGACGTCGACGTCTTTGAGGTTGTTCTCGGCGGCACCCCGAACCGTGATGTACTCGCGGCTCATTCGTTGTCTCTGGAACGATCCACGGCCACCTAACTGTTCTGTTGTTCAGACCGTTCGGCACGGCGCCGGGAGATCAGACGATCTCGCCGTCGAGTCCGAGGTGGATGAGAATCCCGGCGTAGAAGGCGCCGACGACCGCGACCGAGCTGACCTGCTCGGCCGGGCTCAACTCGAGTGTCAACGCGACTGCGCCGCCCGCGAGGACGGCCGCGAGTCCGAACGTGACGGCGACGCTGTGGGTCCACCCGCGGTGTCTCCGTGTGACCAGCCCGATCGTCGGATCCACCGCGCCGACCAGCACGACCGTCGCAACGCCGATACCGCCGACGGCGACTGCCACCGGTGGCACGCCGGTCCCGAGCTGTGTGAGGACAGTCTCGCTCGCCTCGACGATCGTCTCGAATCGTAAGGCCCCGGCAGCTGCGACTGCCGCCACGACCAGCCCCTGGAGCGCCCGGACGGCCTTCTGGCGCGGGACAGAGGCGTGGTGGTCGATATCGGGGAAAATCGCGCCGACGAAGGTGGCGATCGCGGCGCCTCCGGCCGCGCCGACCGACAAGACGACCGCTTCGAACTGCGTGTACACGAGCGCACCCACGGCGATCGCCGCCAGGACGGCACCGCCACGGCCCCACCGCGCGTGGGTCGGGTAGTTTGGCATACCAGGCATTCGGATCGAGCCGATAAATGCCTCGCGAAGCGCTCGCTCCATCGAACGGGAAGCTGGAGCCGGGAGCATTTTGAGCGGGGCGCCCGCGGGATGGGTATGGCGACATCAGCGTACCCGATCGCCCGGTATCTCAGCATCGATGCGGCCTCCTCGCCGTCGCTTACGATTGACGGTGGGCTGCTGTACTTACAAGACACCACGGGCACACCGCAGGTCTGGCACCGTCCGGACCGCGAGACATATCCCCGCCGGCTCACGGCAGAGACTGAACGAATCTCTTTCGTCGCCGCCTCGCCGACCCGCAGTGAGGCGATTTTCGGGATGGATCAGGGCAGCGACGAACACGACCAGCTGTTCCGGTACGATCTGGAGACGGG
>OBKM01000648.1_pt1 | contig 16778 bp, 14 predicted proteins | sample 1519691 | NCBI WGS metagenome assembly OBKM01 (sample SAMEA37050418, study PRJEB22526) | metagenome | biome: saline pan; feature: lake; material: water | place: Egypt | collected 2015 | depth 0.5 m | reverse complement strand
GTCAGCACGGCGTTCCTGGACTGAAGTGGGCGATGCGACAGCGCGGACTACCGGCTGGGCACCCACGTTCGCCACACACGGAGCCCGACGAGCGGGCACGAACGCAGATAGAACACCTACTCGATCGTGTGCGCTGATATCGTGGTAGATACCTCCACACACAGCCCAACCTGAGACGTGAGTATCACACGGTCGAAAACGGAAAGGAAAGCACCCGAAACGGGTGCTTGCCGCCCTGAATTGGTCCCCGCTGACGCTTCGGCCCTCCAGACGAAGCGTCACCTGAAACAATGACACAGGAGAGTATAAACGTAATGGCTCGTGTCAGATATATTCCATGGTGGGACGAACATATTTTTCTCGACCAGACGACGCCGTGCTCGATCAGCGCTGTTCGCGGATCGCCGCCGCCGTCGCAGCGAGCTCGTCGTCGTCCATCTCGACCCCGTCGAACAGGGCGTGAATCGCTCCGGCGCCGTCGTCGTCGAATCGCGGGACGATATGCCAGTGCAGATGCGGGACCTCCTGGCCCGCGGCGGCCCCGTTGTGCGCTGCCACGAGGCTTGCGGGCGCGTCGACTGCCGCCTCGATCGCCGGGACGAGCTCGGCGATCACCGCGAAGAGATCACCTGCGACCGGCGGCGGCACGTCGTCGAGTCGTTCGTAGGGCTCTTTCGGGATCACGAGCGTGTGTCCCGGAGCGAGTGGATTCACGTCCAGAAACGCGTAGGTGGTCTCGTCCTCGTAGACGGTGTGGCTCGGGATCTCACCCGCGACGATCTGCTCGAACAGTGTCTGGTCGTCGCTCATGGCGGTACAACGGCCGATCCGAGTTTGAATCTTTCCGTCGGTCTGACTGCTCAGCTGTTCTGTGCCATCGCCGGCTCGCTCACCCGCTCGAGCAGCTCGTCGAGATCGGCCCCGACGGGCTCGTCGTAGAGCAACACGTCGATCGGGAGCGTCGGCGCGCCGTCGACCAGATCCTCGAGCAAGACGAGTCGCTCCCGGGCCCGAGACATTCCGACGTAAAACACCCGACGTTCGTTGTCGGTAATCGTCGGAACCGGACTGGTCGTTTTCGTAAACTCGGCGTCGCCGGGAACGCTCACGTCTGTCTGTTCGACCGTCGCAGCCATCTGTTCGACGACCTTCTCGGTGAGGTCGGTCGCGACGAAGACGTGATCGGCCTCGCGGCCTTTCGCGGAGTGGATCGTCCCCAGCCGAACCCGGTCGTGGTCCATCCCGCGGTACGGGCTGGCGAAGTACGCCCGGACGCTGCGCTCTTGGAAGCTCGTGACCTTCCGGAGCATGTCCGCGGCCGCCGGCGGATCCGGGGCGAACGGCGCGTGCTCGCGGATCAGCTCCGGCTCGACGTCGAACTCGGCGATGTCCTCGACGTCGGCTGCCTCCTCGCGGTTTTCTAACTCGCCGAACAGCTCGTCCCGGTCGCCGGTCCCGAACGCGGAGTCTGCGAGCATGTCCGCCAGGCGCCGTGCCTGGAGCCCGGTCAACGGCTCGTCGGCACCGAGCGCCTCGATCCCGGCGACGTACTGGGCGAGTCGGTCGGTCCACATGCGCTGGTCGGTCAGACACTGGAACGGGATCCCCTGGTCGATGAACTCATCGATGAACTGAAACATCTGGTATCGCGCCCGGAACAGCACCATCACCGTCTCGTCGGTCTCCTCGACGGTCCGGGTCACTTCCCGGGAGAGATCGAGCATCGACCGGCTCTGGATCGTCTCGACCGAGCCGCCCTCCGTGCGCGGTTCGAGGTCTTTCTCCTGGCGTTTCTCGATGTGGCTCACCTCCTGGTTGACGACGTCGAGGATCCGCGAGGGCAGCCGGTAGGAGTTGGGCAAGATAACGTCCTCGTCGACGTCTTCATCGAGCAAGAGGTCGGGATCGGCGCCCTGCCAGGCGTAGACGACCTGGTCGTCGTCGCCGGCGATCAGCACCCGCTCGGTGTGGGGCCGCCACTCCTCGTAGACGGCATACTGCAAGGTCGTGATGTCCTGAAACTCGTCGATTACGAGATACTCGACGTTGGGTACCAGCGAGCGCTCTTTGACTCGCTCGAGCATGTCCGCGAACCCGACCAGTCCCTGCTCGCCTTTCCAGGCCCGCCAGGCACGGATCGCCTCGGGAACGTCGAGCCGGTCGTCGTCGCTGGACCAAGTCGGGGTGTACTTGTTGCCGGTCTGTGCGCGGTCGTCGATCTCGGGTGGCAGTCGAACCTCTTCCTCGTCCCACTGGAACGGCACGTCGTACCAGTCGGCGACGTCTCTGCGGGTCCGCTGGAGCCACTGGCTCGTCGCGATGACCTTGTTGCCAAGCGTCGTCGAGCGCGCAGAGCGGCGCCGCGAGCCCTCGTGTTCGTTCTCGTACTCGATGCCGTAGTCGTCACAGAACTCCTCCTTTTCCGATTCGCCCACGACCTCGCTGCGGGAGAGATCGAGCAGCTCGTAGGCTTTCGCGTGCATCGTCGAGACGTTCCCCCGGAGCGCCCGCGGGCTCTCGCCGAGTCGCTCGCCGAGTCGTTCACGGACCTCCGAGGCCGCGGCACGGGTGTAGGAGACGACGAGCACGTCGCTGAGTTCGACGTCGTCGTCGCTCAGCAGCGCTTCCACGCGATCGAGTAGTGCCGTTGTCTTCCCACTCCCCGGGCCACCGAACAGACGTGTTACGTCGGTGGAATCAACCATTATTCGTTTAATACTGGGTGTGGGGGTATAAACGGTCCGACTTCTGAGTCCCCCCGGCCAGCCTTTTGTCGCTGGATCGTCTACCACCGGCCAGATGGATGAGGACTACGGCCTGCTCGACACCGACCAGGCACAGCGGGGCGACGAGTGGTCGTCGATCGATTACACGGACACCGAGGCCGACCGGATCGCCCGCGAGCGCGACCGGGAGTTCAGCCAGTTTCGCGAGCGAATCACCGACGCCGACCAGTTCAAGCTCGAGGAGTCGGTGTTCGACGAGGCCACCTACGGCGCCTTGTACAAGCTCGTCCAGGACGGACAGATCGCGGCCTTCGGCGGCCCGGTCTCGACCGGCAAGGAGGCAAACGTCTACACGGCCCTTGGTGGGGCCGTGGCCAAAGACCACCTCGGGACCGACGACGAGCCGACCGTCGCGGTCAAGATCTACCGGATCAACGCCTCTGACTTCCGGGAGATGGGCGAGTACCTCGAGGGCGATCCGCGCTTCGAGGAGGTAGCAAACGACAAGAAGGCGGTCGTCGTCGGCTGGGTTCGCAAGGAGTTTGCCAACCTCGAGCGTGCCCTGGCGGCGGGCGTCCGGGTCCCCCAGCCACTCGCCGTCGAGCGCAACGTGCTCGTGATGGAGTATCTGGGCACCGAGGCCGGCCGGGCCAAGCGCCTCGCGGAGGTCTCCCTCGAGAATCCGGAGACGGCCTTCGAGGTCGTCAGGGAGTACATGCGCCGGCTGTACGACGCCGGGATGATCCACGGCGATCTCTCCGAGTACAACATCGTCGTCGATGACTCCGAGCTGTCGCTGATCGACGTCGGCCAGGCGGTGACGGTCCACCATCCAAACAGCGACGAGTTCCTCGACCGGGACTGTGAGAACGTCGCATCCTTTTTCCGCCGGCAGGGGCTCTCGGTGACCGGCCCGGACCTGCGCGCGTACCTCGACGATCACGCAGACCCGACGCCGGCCTGACCCCGCGGCCGGGGTGTCTCCGACACACTTTAGCTGGTCTGTCCGCTTTGTTCGTGCATGCAACACGTAACGGTCCCCGACGACCGGATTGGGGTGCTCATCGGTCGTGGCGGCGAGACGATGCGCGAGATCGAACGCCAGGCGGAGGTTCGGCTCGACATCGACTCGGAGTCCGGCACCGTCCGCGTGGAGACGGTCGGCGATCCCGTGACCGGGCTGAAAGGTCCCGACATCGTGAAAGCGATCGGCCGCGGGTTCGCTCCCGAAGAGGCGCTGCGGCTGCTCGAGGACGAGATGATGATGTTCGATCTCGTCGACATCGACGCGGCAGCGCGCAACGAATCTGATCTGCGCCGCCAGAAGGGCCGGCTCATCGGCGAAGACGGCCGCACCCGCGAGCTCATGGAGGAGCTCACCGGCGCCTCGGTGGTGATCTACGGCTCGACGCTGGGGATCATCGGCGGGCCGCGTCAGGTCGAGGCCGTGCGGGAGGCCGCGGAGATGATCCTCGAAGGTGCTCCCCACGGGACCGTCTACTCGTTTCTGGAGGACAAGCGCAACGAGCTGAAACACAAGGGCATGGAGTACCACCCGTTCCAGGGGTGACGTTCTCCGCACGGTGAACGGCTGGAGTCTCTCGTTTGAAACAACAGGTATCCGCTCGGAACTCACCGTTCTCGTCGGTGGTGGCTACCTCAGAGCACCTGCCAGTCTTCTCGCAGGCCCGTCTCCGTCTCCGGCCACAGCGTTCCGGGCCCCGGAGCTGAAGTCGCCCACAGTGAGCCCTGGCTCGCAGGGTGCTTGCGTGTCTCCGTCGGTGAGACGGTTCGGCGAGTCTTATATTTGTTCAGGAAAACTGTCGTGTATGGTCCCGACACGACGACGACTGCTTGCCGCCGGTACTGGTGCTCTCGCCCTCCTCGCCGGCTGTCTCGAGAACGACTCGGACCCAGCCGAGCAAGACGACGGCCCCGAGCCAGGCTCCGACCATGGTTCCGAGGACGGACACGAACAGCGCGGGGCGCTCTCAGATCCCCTCGAGCGGGTTCTCGGGGCAATTCCCCAGTCTGTCGAGGGAGACTCTCTCGAGGCAGTCTGGATCGTCCGACGGCCTTCCGAGGGCTCCGACGAAGACCCCGACCCGGCTGGAATGCCGACTACGAGCGTCGTGGCAGAGCAGCTCGGTGTCCCCTCGGAGACGATCGACCGTGCAGCGGTGGCGACCGATCCCGAGAACGCCGAGCGGAGTCTCGCGGTCGCGGCCGGAGCCCTCGAGGCCGACGACATCGATCGCCCGGACGACGCCGCCATCCACGTCGACGATGGCCTCGTCGTCATCGCAGAAGACGACGGCCCATGGGAGGCGGGCATCGCGGCGGCGCAGGACACACTCGAGGACGACGCCGCCGGACTAGCATCGAGGCTGGCCCCGGTCGTCGCGCCGGTTCAGACGAGCAGCTTCATTGCCGTCTCGGGTGTGACGGAGGAGTTTCTCGCCGAGACAGACGAGGTTCCGGAGTCTGTCGGGCGGCTGGCCATTGCTCGGGAGCTCGTCGACGAGCGCTCCCAGCGGATACAGTTCGTGGTTCGGTTTGCCGACGCCGAGGCTGCCAGCCAGGGGACCGTCGAGACGGTGATCGACGCCCAGGGAACCGATACGGACGATCTCGACGTCGAGTACGAGACCGTCGGTCCGGACCAGCGGACGGTCGTCGCCACGTTCGTCACCGAGCTTCCGCCCTCGCAGCGTCCCGACGACTCCCCGGACGCGCGGTTCGTCTACCGGGATCGGGCGGGCGTGCTCGAACAGATCGGCGACGAGGCGGTCGATCCCGACCGTCTCGAGCTCAGAGTCGACGGCGACGTCCGAATGCCGCCCTGGGCCGACCGGGAGGATCCGATCGGGCCCGAGACGCGTTTCGAGGTCGATCTCGACCCGTTCCGGCTCGTCGAGGTCGTCTGGCTCGATCCCGACAGGGACGGCGTCGAGCAGCCGCTGGGACGGTTCGTCACGGCCGACCCGGACGCCTTCGACGGCGAGTACAACCACGACAGCGAGACGCTCACGATCACCTACACCGGAGACGTCGATGTCGACGCGACGAACTTCGACCTCCGTCGCGGCGGGTTGAGAGACGAGCCGGCGAGTAAACTCACGGCGTTCGTCGGCGAGCGGCTCACCCCAGACGAGTCGATCGTCGTCGAAGACGTCGAGTACGACGACCAGATCGCGATCGTGCTCTCTGTCGAGCGCTCCCAGGGGAGCGAAGCCTTCGGGATCACGCGTCCGGTGTTCACCTACGTCGCCCAGCCACCGGGAGCGTTCGAGTTTACCACCGACGACGAGACCGTGACGATAACGTATCGTGGATCCGAACCCGTGCCGGCCGAACAGTACCGGATCGACGTCACCACCCGCGAGGGGCCCGTGTCGACTCAGTTCGCCGACCAGTACGACCGGCTAACCGAGGGCGACGCGGTCACCGTCGACGCTGTCGCTGGCGATCACGTCGTCGTCGAGTGGGTCGACGGCGACCGGTCTGTGTCCGTCGATGCGATCACTCTCACACCCGACGCCGAGTTCGAGATCACCTACGACGCGACGACAGACGAGCTGACGATCACTCACGCTGGCGGCGATCCGATCGATCCGGCGCAGCTCCGGGTCGAAGCAGACACTGCGGTAGCGTCTACGCCCTGGGTGGAGGAGTACGATACCGTCGAACCCGGCGATACCGTCGTGCTCACCGTCGAGGAGGCCCCAGACCGCGTGTTCGTTATATTCGCAGACCAAACGGCGCTCGCCGACCGGGAGTTCTAGTCGCCCAGAGACACCCGGACGCCGGCCCGTCGGCGATCATTTCCGGCTGATCTATCGGTCAGGACCGCCAGTCGAACGCAGCCTCGAGATCCTGCGGGAGGTGACCCCCGCCTGTCCGGGCGCGGTCCAGATACCCCCGGAGATCTCCGCGGACGGCCGGGGCTGCGACCTCGATGATCGCCTCGGCGCGCTCGACCGGCGCCAGTCCGCGCAGGTCTGCGACGCCGTGTTCGGTCACGACCGCGTCGACGTCGTGTTCCGTGTGATCGGCGTGTGTCACCATCGGGACGACCGTCGAGATCTCCCCGCCGGCGGCGGTCGCCGGCGTGGCGACGACGGTCAGGTGGGCGTTGCGGTTGAAGTCGACGCTGCCGCCGACCCCGCTGACTAGACGCGAGCCCCGGATGTGCGTGGAGTTGACGTGCCCGTACAGGTCGAGTTCGATGGCGCTGTTGACCGCGACGACGCCGAACCGATCGATCAGCGCCGGCGCGTTCGACAGCTCCGACGGCCGCAGGACGACGCTCTCTGCGTACTCCTCCGGGTCGGCAAACAGCCGGTCCTGTCCGGCCGCAGAGAGCGCGAGCGAGGTGGCACTCGCGGCCTCGAGGTCGCCGCTCTCGAGGAGGTCGAGTAGCCCGTCTTGGATCACCTCTCCGAAGTACCGGAGCTGCCCGTCTGCGAGCGCGGAGTCTGCAAGTGCCTGCATCAGTGCGTTCCCGAGGCTGCCGACGCCAAACTGCAGCGTCGGCGCGGCGCCAATCACCGGGTCGCGGTCCCGCTCGCGATCGAGGAACTCGGTGAGGTTCGCCGCGATCGCCCGGTCGACGTCGGTCGGCTCGCGAAACTCGTAGGGATCGTCTCGCTCGTCGGTCCGCACGACGGCCCGGAGCTTCTCCGGCGCGAACGAGACGGCCGGGCCACCGATCCGTTCGCCCGGCCGCTCGAGTGCTATGGGCTCGCGGTCTGGTGGCGGATCCCGGACGACGACGTCGTGAAACCGGGCGAGCGCGAGCGGCTGTGCGGCGTTGACCTCGACGATCAGCTCGTCGGCCGCGCGAACGTAGCCCGGCGTCTGGCCCACCGAGGTAGAGGGGATCAGCCAGTCGGACCCGACCGCCACCGCCTCGATCACCGCGACGTCTGGATCTGCGACCCGACCGAACCGGACCTCGTCGCTCAGCCCGGCGATCCCCCGGTCTGCGAACGCGATCGACCGGTCGTTGACCGCCGCCCGTGCCGCCTTCGTCGCGACGAACGGATACCGTCGATCGATTGCCTCCGCCTCGACCAGCGCGGTGTCGATCGGATCGCCGACGCTCCCGCCGGAGACGACCGTCAGCGCTGGATCGCGCTCGCCGGCTGTAGCGGCGCGTGCGATCGCCCGCGGGACGGCCTTCGGGTCGCCGACGCTACCGAACCCCGAGACGGCGACCGTCGCCTCGTCGTCGATCGTCTCGGCGGCACTCGTGGGATCGACCACCGGGAGTCCGTCGACGACGCGATCCGGGAGTCCGTCTGCCAGATCGGGCCCGGTCATTCTGGCTGGGTCCCGATCCCCGCGGGCCAGCCCGGCGGCTGTGCCGGGCTCGGGTCGGCGTACTCGCGTTTGAGCACCATCGGCGTCCGCTCGAGGGAGAGCACGAGCTCGTCGTCCTGGTTGTACGCCCGGAGCTCGGTGGTGACCAAGCCGACGTGGTCGCGGGACTCGGACTCGCGTTTCGAGAGCACCTCGCTCTCGGCGAAGATCGTGTCGCCGTGAAACACCGGTGCGTGGTGCTGGACCTTGTCGTATCCCAGATTCGCGGTGGCGTTCGTGCTCACGTCGACGACGCTCATCCCGACCGCGAGCGCGATCACGTACAACCCGTTGACAAGCCGCTCGCCGAACTCCGTCTCGGCAGCGTAGGGCTCGGTGAAATGCATCGGGTTCGCGTTCTGGGTCAGGTTGGTGAACCAGACGTTGTCGGTCTCGGTGACGGTCCGACCGTAGGGGTGTTTGTACACGTCCCCGACGGTGAAGTCCTCGTAGAACCGTCCCTGCCAGCCCGCCTGGAGGCGTGTCTCTGCGTGCGGTTCCCCGGAGTCAGTGTCGGTATGCGTGTCTGTGTCGTCTGTCATAGTCTTCGGTAGTAGCTCCGATCTGATCTGAGTTCGACGGCCGGGCCTAATCTGTCCCCTGGTTTGGGCCGCGTCGGTGTCGTGCGAGCGTTCGGCGCATCTCGTTTGTGACGATCGAGTATCCCTCGTCGAAGCCCATTCCGGGCTTTGCGAGCAGCTGCGCGGCGTCGGTCGCAAGCCCCAGGTGGGCGCTCGCCCGTGCCGACACCGCGGTCTCGTTGCAGGTGCCACCCAGATACGCCCGGGTGTCGGTTCCCTCGCAGTACCGGACGGCCCGACCGCTCTCGAGCAAGCTCCCCATGTCAGGGGTTTTCACCTGCACGAGATCGGCGGCCCCGGCGTCGACGAAAGCCTCGACGTCCTCGCGGCGGTCACACCACTCGTCGGCCACAAGCTCCACTCCGACGCCGGCGTCTGCCAGTCCGTCCCGGAGTTCGGCCATCGCCGCGATCTGTGCTGCCCGGCTCTCGGCGATCGTCGGCTCCTCGACCTGCAGCGGATAGGGAGCAGCCGCCTGTTCGAGCTCGCGGAAGTACTCGGTCACCGCCGGGCGGTCGTACGGCGGCTCGAACAGCCGGTCTAGCATGCCGTAGATGTCGACGTGCAGCCGCGGCCGGTACTCCGCGGGTCCGAGCTCGCTCGCCCGGGCCGATAGCCAGCTCAGGTACTCGACCAGCCGACCACCCTCGGGACCGACCGTCTCGAGGCTGTTGAACAGGCCGTGCGGGAGCACCGGCACGCGCTTGAGGAGCATCTTCTCGGCACCCTCGCGGCGGGCCTCGCCGCTCTGTCCGAAGGCCGGGACCGGGTCCGTCGCCGGCTCGGTCCTGAGCGCGTCGGCGAGCACGCGGGTTCGGGTCGTCTCCCGTGCAGCGGCCGCGGCGGCGACCAGCGCCTGCGTGAGCCCGTACTCGACCGCCGAGTGCAGCTCCATCTCCTCGATCGTCGCGACGGTCTCCGTGAGTGCTCCTGGCTCGCGACCGACCAGCCGCTCTGTGACCGGCCCGGTGATCGTCTCGAGGTGATCCCGGGCACGGAACAGCGGATCGCGGTCGCCCGCGGCGGCGTACTGCACCGCCGCGCAATCGCCGCGCACGACCCGGCCGTCGCTCAGCGTGAGATCGACGAGCACCGCCTCGCCCGGCTCGCGGATCCGGTCGAACCCCGGCGTCTGGGGCTCGGCGTCGTAGGCGAACCCGTCCGAGTCAGCGCCCGCGGTGATCGCCGCCTGGTCGTCTGCGAAAAACGCCGACACGCCCGGCGTCGCGTCGATCCGTTCGATCCGCATCAGTCGTCTCCCGGACGACCGACGAGCCGTCCGTCGCTGATCGCCGAGACGTCGTCTGCGACCATCCGGAAGGATGGACTGCGGTCCTCGGTCGCGGCCCGGTCTTCGAGCCTGGCGCGGTGGATCTCCTTTGTCTCCTCGTCGACGGCGAGCTCGCCGAACTTCAACAGCCGGACCCGTCCGTCGTCGTCCCGGGCCGGCAACACGTCACCTGCTGCGGCCTCGCTGGGCGGGAACGGCACGTCGAGCAGCCCCCGCTCGAAGGCCTGTATCGTTCCGTGTGCGACGTCGCCGTCGCCGGCCGCGAACACGGCATCTAGCAGCGACCGGACCGACCGTTCGATCAGCTCCTGCTCGCGGTCGACGCCCTCGAGACCGATCCCCTGCTCTGCGAGCATCGTCAGCACCTGATCGGTCGTCCGGAGCCCGGCGGCGTTTGCTTCCGCGGTTGGCACGCCGCGGGCCTCCTGGGGCGATTTGGTGATGATCTTGTCGGGCTCGACGATCGCCGCGGTTGCGCTGCCGAGCGCGATCACGCCGCTGGCCCGGGCCTCGTCTCGTGGGAACCCGCCCATCCACTGGTGGAAGACGGTGGTGACGGTCACCTCATCGGGCAGGTACTCCGCGCCGAGCCGTTCCATCGCCTGGATCGCCGCCACGTCCTGTACGAGGTTGCCGACCTGGCCGTACCCGAGCGTGACGCTCCGTACGCCCTGGGTGGCCGCCAACAGTCCCTCGATGATGCAGATCGCGATCGCGATCGACGGCGGGACGAGGGTCCCGGTCAGCGGACCGAACGGCTCGCGGTTGATCCGCACGCCGCGCTCGGTGTAGGCGCCACACAGCCGGTCGACGTACTGCCAGTACTCGATCGTCTCGGCCAGCTCGTACTTGCTGGTGTAGGGCAGGTTGTACGTGATCGGTCCGCCCTCGAAGCTCTGGAAGCCGCCGGCGAGCGTGACTGACGCCAGCAGCCGTGCGTCCGGGGTGCCGTGTCGGACCTGCACGGGCGCGTCGACGGCCTCGATCAGGTCTCGACAGCCCTCCACGCCGTGGTTCACCGCGGGAAAGCCGTTGAGCTCGCTCTCGCCGCTCTCGCGGGACTCCTCCAGCCCAGCCTGGGCCTTCCCGTACTCGTTGTCTCGGGTGTAGGAGTCGATCGTCGTCGGCAGGAGATCCGCGTTGCCCTCCTCGTACAGCGTCTGCAACAGCTCGATCTGTTCATCGAGCCTGGCGACACCGGCCCGTGGCTGGGTCAGCACGCGATCTGCCGACTCGAGTACGTCGGCGAACTGCTTGTCGGCGGACAGAGACTCGTGAAAGGCAACCGCCTCCTCGAACTCCGGACGGTCTCGGTCGTTGGGCGCCGACTCCCACACCCGGCGGTCGAGCCGGTCGAGCTCCTCGTCTGTCAGCCACTGATCCTCGACTATCGGGGACATCTACGACCGGGCACGGGCGAGCTGGCTGGTGCGTTCGTCGATCCCGAACTCCGCACGGAGCGTCTCGACGACGTCCTCGAAGTCGGCCTCGGCGTCGAACACGCCGTCGAACCCCATCTCGCGGAACCGGCGCCGCACTTCCTCGAAGTCGCTTTGTCCGACCGCCAGGTTCCCGCCGATGTAGGTCACCGGATCGATATCCCGCTCGGCGAACGCCTCGTGGAGCCCCTCACAGTCCTGCTCGGCGTGTCCGTACAGCGAGGAGACCAGCACGGCGTTCGCGTCGGTCTCGTCTGCTGCCTCCGCGAACGCCTCCTTTGGCGTCTGCGCCCCGAGATTCCGTACCTCGAACCCCGCCTCTTTGAGGGCGTGTTCGAGCAACGTAATCCCGACGACGTGTGCGTCCGATCCGATCGTGCCGACGACGACGGAAGGCCCAGACATCTGCGTATTACACAACCCTTTCCGTCTCGGTTATAAGCGTGTCGAAAATGTTGTCGACAGGCGTCGTAACACGTGTGGTGGGACGGCTGCGCTCGTGGGCGCTGTCAGCGGTCTGAGGCATCAACAGGTGCTGATACACGCCGGTCTATAATAAACGTTAATGAACAATTGTGCGGGTTGTTTGCATGGCCCGTGGAGGTTCGTCGCGGGCCACACGATTTTACCACAGGGAGGCGTTACCGACGAGTATGGCAGACGCCGACGATCCGCTGGCGGAGATCGAACAGCTCATCGATCAGTTCACCGTCGCCGGGGGTTCGAAGCCGCCGATCGATCTGTATGACAGCCCCGACGAGTTCGTCGTCGCGGCCGACCTCCCGGGCCGGTCGGCTGATCGGATCGATGTCTCGCTGACCGACGACCGGACCCTCCGGATCGTGGCAGACGCCCCCGACGGTCCTGACGTCGACGGCCGGCAGGTGGTCCGTGAGCGGGGCTCTCGCACGCTCGACCGGAGTGTGACACTCCCCGCAGCCGTCGACCCCGAGGAGACGACCGCCCGGTACGATCGGGGCGTTCTCACCGTCGAGCTCGCGAAACAGTCCGGGAGCAACGACGGGACGGAGATTACCATCGAGTGACTGCAAGTCCACGTGGTGTCAGGTGGTCCGGCGAGTGCCGGCAGCTGCCCCGGACCGAGATGCCCGGGAAGAGTTTTCAACAGTCCCCGTGAACGGATACATAGGAGATGTTCGCCTCCGTTCAGACGACCGTCCTCGCGGTCGGCTACATCGCCGGCTTCGGGCTCACGGGGCTCATCGGGCTGGCAGCGGCGGTTCGGGCTAGCCGGATCGACGACCCGGAGGTCCGGACCGGGCTGGTCTGGCTGCTGGCGACGACGGGAGTGTGGGGCGCTCTGCAGGCAGCGTTTTTCGTGGTTCCCGATCCGCTCCGCGAGCCGGTGTACACCGTCGGCTTAGTCATCGGGTTCGCGACCGTCGGGGCGTGGCTGTACTTCGTGTCTGCCTACACCGGCCGCTCGTACCACCGTGATCCCGGCGTCCAGCGGGTCGGCGTCGCGTTGTTCGTGCTCGTCACGGCGGCGAAGCTCACCAACCCGGTGCACAGACAGTACTTCACGACCACGGAGACTGCCACGCCGTTTGCACACCTGGCAGTCGAGCTGGGTCCGTTGCACTGGATCGTCACGGGGCTCTCGTACTCGCTGGCGGCGGCGGCGCTGTTTGCGCTGTTCGATATGTACGTCCGCGCCGGGTACGATACGCGACCCGTCGGCGTGTTGACCGTCGTCATCGCGCTCCCCGCGGGACTGGACGTGCTCGGTGCTACCGTGCCCGGGATCGTCAGCGCGAGCTACGCCCCGATCGGTGTCGTCGCCTTCGGGGTCTCGGCGCTGTACCTCTACGAGCAGCGGTTTCTCACCGCTCCCGAAACCGACAGCGAAGCCGTGGTCTTTCTCGACCCCGACGACGCGATCCGGGATTACACCGTCGCGGCCGCCCGGCTGTTCCCGGAGCTGTCCGGCGCCCGTGGCGCGGCGGTCTCCGAGGCTATCCCAGAACTCGCGACAGCGATCGGCGAGGAGCCAATCCTCGAGCGCCGCCAGGACGGCGAGGTCCGGTACTACCTGGTCTCCGAGACCACCGTCCAGCTCGGCGAGTCCGGCGGCCGGGTGCTCATCTTTTCGGACGTGACACGCACCGAACGCCGGCGCCGCGAGCTCGCCCGGCACAACGAACAGCTCGAGGAGCTTGCGAGTGCGCTCGCACACGAGCTCCGCAACCTGATCCAGATCATCGACTGGCGGCTGGCCATGGCCGCAGACCGAACAGAGTCGGGGACCGTGACCGCCGACTCGATCGACGCCGCGATGGAGGCAAACGAACGGATGGCAGACCGGGTGGACGATTTTACCACGCTCGCCCAGTACGGCCAGACCGTCGACCGGCTCGAGTCAGTCGAGCTGCGGGAGGCCGCCACGGACGCGTGGTGGACCGTCGAGACCGGCGACATTGAGCTGGTCGTCGACGGCGACGCCACCCTTGAGGCAGATCCCGGGCGGCTGCGCGAGCTGCTCGTTAACGCCTTCGTCTTTGCCTGTCAGAACGGCGCCGACACTGTGACCGTCGAGGCACTCTCTGACGGCTTTGCCGTCGTCGACGACGGGCGTCCGCCCGGCGACGCGGAGGGGTATCTCGCCTTCGGCGAGTCGGTTCCGGACGCCGAGTCCGGGATGAAACTCCCCAACGTCCGGGCGTTCGCTCGGGTGCACGGCTGGTCGGTCACGATCGACACGACCTATCAGGACGGGCTGCGACTCGTTGTCTCGGACGTCCGAGTCAATCCCGGCGAGCCCGTACGGCCGTATCTGGAGTGATCGAGGATCGCCGCGACGCCGTACAGCTGAGATACCGGACTGCCCTCGGCCCGTACTGGTCCGACGGTCCCGCTGTTGCTGGCGGACTCGTCTCGCGCTTGGGGACCGCTCGGCCCGAGAAAATCGGGCTCGGTCTCAGGTGCGAATTCGCGGGCCGTCGTCTCCGGTGAGCGTGCTCGCGACGCCGGCCCCGAGCGCGTAGGCGACAGACCGGGCGCCGGCTCCGAGCCGGTCGGTCACGCCCCGCTGTGGCTCGAAGGCCTCGACGCGAAGCTCGTCGACGCCGATCCGGTCGGCGAGTCGGTCCTCCATCTCTGCCCGCGGGCCGCAGCTATCGACCAGCCCGGTCTCTGCGGCTTCTTTACCGATGTAGATCCGTGCCTCGGTGTCTCTGACGAACTCCTCGTCGAGCCCGCGGCCCTCGACGACGGTCTCGACGAAGGCGTCGTACCAGTCATCGAGCAGCCCCTGGAAGTACTCGATTTCCTCGTCTTCGAGCTCGCGCCAGACCGAGGGAGCGTCCTTGTACTCGCCGGCGACGAACCGCCGGTACTCCAGTCCGACCTTCTCGGCGAGCCCGGTCCGGCCGAGCTGGGTGCCGTTGACACCGATGCTCCCGACGATACTCGTCTCCCGGGCGTGAAACTCGTCACAGCCGCTCGCGATCCAGTAGCCGCCGCTCGCGGCCATATCCTCGGCGTAGGCGACGGTCGGTCCGTCGAACTCCGCCGCGGCCCGACGGATGTCCTCGCTTGGGACGACCTCGCCACCGGGGGTGTTGAGCTTCACGATCAGCCCCGCCGCGTTGTCATCGGCGTCGGCACGTTCGATCTGCTCGACGATCTCGTCGGCCGAGGCGCTCACGCTCCCGCCCGGCAGCGGTCCCGGCGCGCCGTCGCGGGTGATCACGTCGCCGACCTCGACCTCCGCGACGTTGTACGAGGGAAACAGTCCGCGAGCGATCCGTCCCCCGAGGACGATCCCCGCGAGCCCGACCACCCCGACCAGTACCGCATCGATCGTCGCCAGTTCGGTGAACTCGGGGACGAGCCAGACGACTCCGAGCCCGACTCCGACCGCGAGCCCGGCCCCGACCAGTACGACCGCGAGTCTACCCAGCGTCCGTGCTGTCGACATACCTCCGCGGTGTCACTCGCCGGTAAAAACGCTGGTGGCGGTTGCCCGCGGCCGCCCGACGCCCCGGAGTGGGTGCCAGCCGACACCTCCGCAGCTCCTGTCGCGGGTGGCGCTCCCGGAGCCGGTGGGCACCGGGACCCCGAGCCGTCTGTCGATCTGATCGGTCAGCGAACACGACCCTGTCTCGCGTTGCCATAGACTTTTATACGAGACCGGAGTTACTCGGGTGATGGCAGCACAACCACAGCAGCCGAGTCGCGCAGCAGGATCTGGCGGGATGAACGGACTTCCATTCGTACAGGGGGCGATCTTCGGGGCGCTGTCGTTCGTCGGGGGCTACCTGGTGACGATGGTGCTCGTGCTCGCCGTCGAGGCCGAGGAAATCGCAGACGAGCTCATCGAGGTTAGTGGGTGGCTGTACTACAACGCCCAGTTTGTCGACATCGAACAGAGTGCGGGCGGCGAGACCCAGTCGGCGAACTACGTCACGAGCGACGTGGTCGCGCTTGAGCTGCCGTCGCTCGTCTATCACCTGATTCCCGTGGTGGCTCTGTTACTCGCCGGGATCGTCGTCGCCCGCCGGGCCGGAGCGGCCGACGTCACAGAGGGAGCGATGGCCGGCGCGACACTCGTCGCTGGCGTCGCCGTGCTGGCCGTGCTCGGAAGCTTCCTGTTTACGATCACCGAGTCCACGTTCGGTGTCTCTGTCGAGACCGGACTGCCGCTGGTCGAGAGTCTGATCTTCGTGGGCATCGGCTATCCGGCGATCGTCGGCGGGATCGGTGGGGCAGTCGGCACGCAGCTGTGAGTAGATAGCATACTGTCTGATCGAATTTTGTGGATAAAGTAGGTTGAGCGCGATATGAATCGATAGCTGGTAAATGATACTGTACTTCTGAGCGGTTGAACTAACCGTTCTACCGAAATTGAATAAATTACTCAGCTTTGAACGTTAGCGTCGGCTGTTGAGTGAATGAAAAGGTGGTCGATCTCTTGCATAAGGTCATCGACGCCACGATCATCGTTGTCTCGAACCCACGAGAGAAGGTTGTAAACGGCTTCCTTCAGGGAATGCTCAAGGTTCGCTCGAAGCGATGACGCTTTCGAGCGAACCGTCCCCAAGGCGCTCGATTCGGGATCAAGACGAACGAGACTGTAGGCAGCCATGAGAAGGTGCCAGTGCCGACTGGCACCTTCGTCAGTCTGCATCTCGCAGTCTCCCAAGCCGAGATCCTGCTTCGAGTCCTCGAAGAACGTCTCGATGCGCCACCGCATCCCGTAGGAGCGAATCACGTGTTCGGTCGGTGCGTCGATCTTGTTCGTGGCGAGGTATTTGACCGGGTTCTCTTCGTCTTCGTCAGTTTCTTTCTCGGCGATGACCAGCTTCACGTCTCCCAGTTGGGAGACGGGAAGCTTCTTCGTCCAGATGTGGTAGGT
>OBKM01000647.1_pt1 | contig 16823 bp, 17 predicted proteins | sample 1519691 | NCBI WGS metagenome assembly OBKM01 (sample SAMEA37050418, study PRJEB22526) | metagenome | biome: saline pan; feature: lake; material: water | place: Egypt | collected 2015 | depth 0.5 m | reverse complement strand
ATGTTCCACGATACTGGGCGCTGTGATTATATTGGCGTTACCGATGAGGAAGCCCTCGAAGGATTCCAGCTCATGAGCGAATCTGAAGGAATTACTCCAGCACTCGAGACCAGTCACGCGATTGCTCTAACCCGTGATATTGCAGACAAACACGATACGATTATCGTCAATCTCAGTGGCCGTGGTGACAAGGACATGGACCAGGCAACTGAACACTTTGACTTTGAGTGACGACGCCTACTGATCAGAGAATTGATTTATCAAATACACTTGCGGTCAGTTCACACGCCAATTCTGCTGTTGCATTTTTCTGGTCAAGAATTGGGTTTACTTCAACAATGTCCATTGATTGAGGCAATTGACTGTCTGCGATTATCTCCATCGCTACGTGTGCTTCTCGGTAGTCTAGTCCTCCTCGCTCAGGAGTACCGACACCGGGCGCAATATTCGGATCGAGTACGTCCAAGTCCAAACTGAGATGAATCCCTTCTGTTCCCTCTATTACAATATTCATTGCATCCTCCATGACAGCGTGGATCCCCCGTTTGTCAATCTCAGAGATTGTAAATACACTCACTGGACTCTCATTTAATAACTCCCGTTCTCCCTGATCAAGACTTCGCGTCCCAACCAGTGCTATATTTTCTGGGTGTAAATGCTGAGCCGTTGTCCATGGAATGTCTGCAAACATTCCCTTGTCTAGAGCAGCGGCAAGTGCCATCCCGTGGACATTTCCAGAGGGCGTTGTTTCTGGGGTGTTAAAATCACCATGCGCATCTATCCACAATACCCCAAGTGTATCATGGCGCGTTGTTCCAGCCAATGATCCAATTGCAAGAGAGTGGTCGCCGCCAAGTGCAATGGGTCGATTTCCATTCTCCTTGATCGTTGCAACTCGATCAGCAAGTGCGATATTGACATCACGGATCTGATCAAAAAACTTCAACTTATCATCTACCGGCGGTTGATCCGATGATGGATGCGGATGTGATATCCCTAAATCGCCATCATCAGAGCACGCGATGCCTGCCTCTTCTAGTGTCTTCTTGATACCTGCATACCGGATCGCAGAAGGGCCCATATCAACTCCCCGTCGGTTTGCTCCATAGTCTGTTGGCACTCCGAGTAACTCCACCTGGCTCATACTATCTTTTTCTCATATGATTCCTCCACTATTGATTTCCTCGGTTTGTAATATTTCGGTCACCTTGTCTGAGTTCATCTGGAGAGGGCAGAAATAACAATATTCCCATCTTTTTTCAAATCTTTCCCGACAAATGTCTGCAAAAGTTAAGTCTTCCAACGAGTAAGTTTCAGTAATGATGCTCAGTGACGTAATGGAGGACTATCTGAAGGGAATCTACGAACTACAACGCCATTCTGATGACCGTATTTCTACCTCGGAGATTGCTGACCATCTCGATGTTACACAACCCACCGTCAGCAGTATGATTGAGAAACTTGCTGACCGAGGGCTTCTTGACTATCAGAAATACGAAGGAGTGACTCTCACTGATGAGGGAGAAACAATTGCGATTGAAGTTATTCGTCACCACCGCCTCCTTGAGAGTTACCTTACAGAGCATCTTGATTACGACTTTAGTGAAGTTCACGATGAGGCTGACCGGCTTGAGCATCATATTAGCGAAAAATTCGAACAGCGATTAGCCGAACAGCTTGATGATCCAACGACCGACCCACACGGTGATCCAATACCAAGTGAGGATCTTGAGCCACCGGCAGAGCCATCGGCTATTCTACTTTCAACTGCCGATGCAGGTATGAGAGCAACTGTGGTTCGGATCAATGACGACGACGCTGAAACGCTTGAGTATCTGTCTGAAAGGGGGGTTAAACCCAACGGCGAACTTGAGATTATGGATGTTGCTCCTTTTGGAATGATCACTGTTCGCACTGATGATCAGCAACAAATCTCTCTCCCAGAGTCAATTGCAAAAGACGTTCATATTCATCCAATTGACGAGTGAAATATACCAATAAGTTTATTTCAGTACGACATTTGTCGTAAAAATGGTCAGGGGATTTAAGGCAATCAGTAACCTATATTTACAGTATGTCGTCTATTGAACTAACCCCGAGTCAAAAATCAATCCTAAGTGCGCTTGTAAACCTTTACAGCGGCGATGATGATGCAGTAAAAGGAGAAGAAATTGCAGAACAAGTAGATCGAAATCCAGGAACAATCCGTAACCAGATGCAGAGCCTCAAAGCGCTTCAGCTTGTCGAGGGAGTGCCTGGTCCAAAGGGTGGGTACAAGCCAACTGCCAACGCATACGACGCGCTTGATGTCCAACGAATGGATGAACCAGCATTTGTACCGCTTGAGCGGAACGGTGAGGCAATGCCTGAAGCAAATGTCGAAGAGATTGGTCTGACCTCTGTTCACCATCCTGAGCTGTGCCGAGCAGAAATCCACCTGCAAGGATCAGTACGTGACATCGAAGAAGGCGATGAAATCACTGTTGGCCCAACTCCACTTTCAAAACTTGTCATCGATGGTATTGTCGATGGCAAAGACGAGACTGATGGAATTATCATCCTCCAGATTGCTGGTATGGAAGCGCCAGCCGAACCACCTCAGAAATAACTGCTGCTTTCCTTTATATACTGTCGCTACAATCTCGAACGTGTATCAAAGGCTTTGTATTGAACGGTACCGCATGCGTCTGTATGACAACTACAATTGCGGTACTTGGAGCAGGCTATGCTGGTACCCGTGCAATCCAGCGACTTGGCCGATCCCTTCCCCACGACGGCGAACTTGTATGGATTTCTGAACATGACTATCACTTAATCCTTCACGAGGTACACCGATGTATCCGTGACCCTTCCGTTCAAGACAGTATTACCATTTCTGTTGATGATCTTATCCCTGATAGTGCAGAGTTTATTCAGTCTGAGGTAACCAAACTTGATACTGACGAGCAGACAGTTGAACTTGCGGAAGCTGAAAACGTCTCTTATGATTATGTCCTTGTTGCACTTGGTAGCCAGACTGCATTTTATGGCATTGACGGGCTTGAAGAGAATTCTCTAACGCTGAAATCACTTGATGATGCTCTTGAGATTCACGATCAAGTGGAACAAGCATCCATCGACGCGAGTCAGGATGACCCTGCACAGGTCGTCGTTGGTGGTGCTGGACTATCAGGTATCCAAACAGCTGGTGAAATTGCTGAATATCGAGACCATAACGATGCGCCAATTGATATTCATCTTGTCGAAGCCCTTGAAGAAATTTATCCTGGGAATGATCCTGGTGTACAACAGAAACTCCGAAGCAAACTCGAAGCCAATGACGTGAATATCCTTACTGATGATCCGATTGTTCAAGCAACAAGTGACCAAGTCCATTTTGACGAACGTGATGCACTTGATTATGATGTTCTGATTTGGACCGGAGGTATTACCGGCCGTGATGCACTTAATGGTATATCCGTCGAAAATGAGCATAACCGACTGATGGCAGGTGAAAACTTCCAGACGTCCGACGAACGCGTGTTTGCTGTTGGTGACAGTGCACTACTTGGAACTGAAGACGATCCCGTACCTCCAACAGCACAGGCAGCTTGGCGTGCTGCCGATGTTGCTGCTGATAACATCATCAATACCATCAACGGAGAGCCATTGAAAGATTACTCACACGTCGATAAAGGAACAGCAATCTCAATCGGCGAAGATGCCGTTGCCCACGATGTTGTCTACATGCCGATAAAATCCATTGGCTCTGTTCCGGCAGCAACACTGAAAAAGATGATTGCTGCTAGATGGATTGCTGACATTACCAGCTGGAGCCGAGCAATGAACGCTTGGGGAGATCTATAGTCCGTACCGTTGAGAACCCAGTTAGCCACGTTGTCATTTACTCCTTTTTGATGGTAAATCGCAGACAACGGCGTTATCGCTTATTTGTGTTTACTCTCGCCTTACAGCGGTTCGAGACGAATTCCTTGGGTCTGTCATAAGAGAGTCAAAGCCCTAATCCTGGATGCCACCGGTCTGTACCGGCTTCTGCCGCTCTTTTTTCCATTGTTTCAAGAATGTTCATCGCTTCTGAGCCAACTTTTGCCGCCCTGTTCTCTCCTGTTACTTTGAACTCGCCTGTAATCCGGTTAGCATATACTGTACATACTGCACCTGCTTGCAGCCCATATATATTTCCAAGTGTGCAGATTGTGCTTGCCTCCATCTCGATGTTTGCTATGTTTTGCTGCTGTAGACGGTCAATAAATGCTTCTGGATCAGTTGCCTGATAGCCATTGTATCCTGGACGGCCCTGTCCGGCATAGAAACTGTCTGTGCTTAGTGTCACTCCGGTATGATAGTCATATCCAAGTCGCTCCGCAGCAGTCACAAGGGCATTCACGACGCGATCATCAGCACTTGCTGGGTATTCCTCTGGAACGTATTCTTTACTTGTCCCCTCTTGTCGCATTGCGGCCGTTGTAATGACAAGATCTCCTGGCTCAATGTCTGATTGTACAGCGCCACATGATCCAACTCGGATCATTGAATCTACTCCCACACGAGCCAATTCTTCAACTGCAATTGCTGTCGACGGACAGCCGATTCCAGTCGATGTGACAGAGATATCTGTTCCGTTATGGACTCCTGTTAGTGTTCGATATTCTCTGTGATTTGCAACCTCTTGATATTGATCCCACTGGTCAGCAATAATCTCCACTCGCTCTGGATTTCCGGGCAACAGTACACGGTCCGCAACATCCTCTGGCGTAACCTCTAGATGATATTGTTCTGTTGTATTTGGATCCTCGCTATCTCGCATGCCTTTGTACTAGCAATCAGGACTGAGAAGATACTTTCGGCGACTAAGCTAAATTTCAGCAATCTGTTCTTTGATAAGCGACTCAGCTCGCCGGATCAACGCATCAACTGACTCACTTTCTCCGTATACACGAATGTATGGCTCTGTTCCACTTGGTCGGATCAGTATCCAACTCTCATCTGGTAGTGTAACCCGAACTCCGTACTCTGTTTTGACACGTCCGTCTGGGAATACATCAGATATTGTCTTTTCAATTCGATGCATAACTTTCGCCTTCTTTTCGTCCGGACATGGAACGCTTTTTTTCCTGTATGGACGCTCTGTCACTAGATCTGTCAAGGATTTTATTCCGCCTTCACTGCCTGCCAGAGCAGTTATCATTGCTGCACTAACCACGCCATCAATCCAGCCGCCAAATGCTGGATGGATATGTTTCCACGGCTCCCCGGCAAATACAATTTCGGTCTCGTCCGTTCCATCAGCCCGTTCTCGGCTTATCCCTTCATGCAGCTTCCCTAACGCAACTCGCTCTGTCCGTCCACCTGCTTCGCTTACTTGTTCGTCAACCCGACTTGATGCATTCGGAGTTGTCACAACAACAGGATCTTCAGCTGTACTTTGACCTGTATACCATGCTGCCAGAATTGCTAAAATTGTATCTTCATGTACTACTTCACCATCCTGATCCACAACCACCACTCTATCTGCGTCTCCGTCATGTGCGATACCGAGATCACATTCTCGATCAGCAACAAATGCCCGAAACGATTCAAGCGACTCTGGCGTTGGCTTACTTTCTCGTGCTGGAAATCGTCCATCAACGTTAGCGTTTAGGGAAATTGGCTGTGCTCCAATTTGACTCAGCACCTGTGGAGTTGCATGTCCCGCCATCCCGTTCCCACACCCGACTGCAACTGTTATCTCCTTAACTTTCCCAACGTTGTCAATCACATACTGACTTATTTGTGTCCGATACTCGGCCAGAATCTCTTCCGTTTCCGTATTACCCCAGTTTTCCCATGTTGCCGTATCAACTCCCTCCTTATACCGTGTTTCAATTTGGTGCTCTTGCTCCTCACTATACTCAACCCCGTCTGCAAACAATTTGATACCATTATCTTCAGGCGGATTGTGGCTTGCTGTAATCATCACTCCATGTCTACCTTGGCTGGCGTATGCTAATGCTGGTGTTGGCACTTCGCCAATTTTGTACACCGTCCCGCCGCCGCTTGTTAGCCCAGCAGTAACCGCAGCGGCTAATCCTTGGCTTGTTACTCGACCATCATATCCAAGTACAAATGTTGACTCCTCTGCTTCACTTGCAACCGACCGTCCTACCTTAACCCCAAGTTCAGGTGTTACTGTCTCCGCTACATCTCCCCGAATCCCAGCGGTCCCGAATAAGTCCATATGCATTCGTTGTTTTGCGATCCACTTAGAGTCTCTTGGTTGCAAAAATATCTAATATGCCGCACTTGTGGGTGAATCGAATACACTCAAATCGCTTTGTCTTCCTTCTGTATTGACTCATCTGTCGAAATTGGCATCGAACGAACGAAGCTCAAAATGAAAAAGCAAGAATGGTCGGCCAGTTATCTCAGGCCAGTTGTTTATTTACTCGTGATTTTCGAGAGCTTTCTGATACTGTTCGGCAACATGGTCCCAGTTAACGACTTCAAAGAAGTTATCGATAAAGTCGCCACGGGCAGGTCCGTAGTCGTAGTAGTACGAGTGCTCCCAAACGTCAAGTGCCAAGACCGGGTGAGATCCCCAGAGAGCACCCTGGTCGTGTTTGTCTACAACGAGGTTTCGGAGCTGCTTCGATACTGGGTCATATACCAACAGTGCCCAGCCACCTGCCGCTTTGGCGGCTGCTTCAAATTCTCCCTTCCATCCTTCGTATGAGCCAAAGTCTTCTTCAATCCGTTCTCGAAGCTCTCCTTCAGGCTCACCACCACCGTCTGGATGCATATTCTCCCAGAACAGCGTGTGGAGATAATGACCGCTTCCGTTGTGGGTAACGTTCCGGATTGCTGCGCCTGATCCACCAAATTCACCAGCTTCTCTGTTTTCTGCAAGCGTCTCCTCAGCTCCCGCTAACCCATTCACATATCCTTGATGGTGGGTGTCGTGATGCCACTTTAGAACCTGCTCGGAAATATGCGGCTCAAGTGCATCATATTCGTATGGTAGTTCACGAAGTTCTGGATTTGAATACTCTGACATATTTTAGAACCTGTTTATATCTACAACGTGATTATTGATAAAGTTTCTCATGTACCCTAATATTGGGGACAATTAAGTGCGGCACTAAAAGATGATTACGATACATCCGCTAATTTTTCGCTAGTAATCTTGTGTAAAATAGATATAATAATATTTTATAAATAGTGTCTGCTATATTATATAAACTCAATAGCGTATTTATAGGAATGACAGGGCGAAAACCCCCTCAGCTTCAGCCGTTGGTAGCTCAATCGTCAAGGTCTCCGCGTGCCCGTTTAAACATCTGCATTGCTTTTTCTCGTTGTTCGCTGTGATCGACAATTGGGTCTGGATAATCAGGGGCTGCTCTTCGCCGCTGTGTCAGTGAACACTCGTTCCACGAATGGATTACTTCTGGATCAGCATCTTGCAGCTCAGGAACGTATTTCTTAATATACTCAGCATCTGGATCGTACCGTTCGCCCTGTGACATCGGATTAAAAATCCGGAAATACGGCTGGGCATCAGTTCCGGTCGATGCTGCCCACTGCCATCCACCGTTGTTGTTTGCCGTATTGTGATCAGAGAGCTTTTCTTTGAACCACTTGTATCCTTCACGCCAGTCAATTAGGAGATCTTTAGTGAGGAATGATGCGACGATCATTCGAACTCGATTATGCATGTATGCCTCCTCTCTGAGTTGTCTCATTCCAGCATCAACAATTGGATAGCCTGTCTTTCCGTCTTTCCAAGCTTGGAGCGCTTCCGGATCAGATCGCCACTGAATTTCGTTTTCATACTCTTTGAAATTCTCTGTGACAAGGTCGGGATTTGCCCACAGTACCTGAATGTAAAATTCACGCCACCCAAGCTGTGACTGAAATTCTTGGACACTTTCTTCCTCTGAGTCTGTCTCCGCGTTCTCGTACGCTTCCTGTGTCTTCTCGTAGACTTCTCGTATTCCTATTGTCCCAAAAGTAAGATCGGCTGACAGCCGCGATGTGCACTCTGCTGCTGGATAGTCCCGCTTTTCTTCATATTCATAGATTGGTCCGTCGCAGAACTCCGATAGTCGTTTTCGGGCAAGTTCTGTTCCAATTTCTGGCACTGTTGCTTCCGGCTGATCGATGTCCAGATCTGACAGTGTCGGCAGTGGTTTCCCCGTTATCTCAACTAAGCTTTCCTTATCTGGTGTGCCATACGAGGACTCTTTGTCCCGATCACGCCATTTTTTCCAGTAATATGTGTATACCGAATATGGATCCCCATTGTTTGTCGTGATTGATCCCGGCTTGTGGTGTACTGCATCGTGATATACATTACGTGTGATATCATGATCATCTAGTACCTGTCGTACATCGGCGTCACGTTCACGAGCAATCTTTGTATATGCACGATTCCACGTTACACCTGTCGCGTCGTATTCTTCTGCCAACTCTGGAAGAATTTCCCGCGGGTTTCCATGCTTAACTAACAGATCGCTTCCCTGTTCTCGATACCACGATCGAAGGTGCTTGAGTGCATCCAGCATTGCCGCCACTCGCGGTGACCCTGCGATATCGAGCAACTCAGGATCAAAAATAAACACTGGAAGAACTGATCCTTGACTGGCGGCCTTCGAAAGAGCCACATTATCACCTGCGCGTAAATCACGTCGATGCCAGTGAATTTGCATACCTATACATGTTCCTCCGGTAATTTCAACTTGGGCTTTTTCGACTCCAGAAGACGTTATTGAGTTCTGAACTTCCTCACGGTGTGCCAAACTCAGGGATACGTTCAACAAGGGCTCCGGCAACATCGGCCGGGTACTCCATATGTGGTCGTCGCCGCGTATCATCGAGTACTATCAATCGGCAATCTGCTTCATTAGCGAGGGTTCTACCCCGCTTGAGTGACTCTGTTGTGGACTCTCGTCCCCACAGCAGTGTCGTCGGAACAGTAACGTCCGCAAGAATCGATTCAAGACGTTCTTCTGGATCAAGATATCCAGTTAATCGTGCTGCGGTGACAAACCGACTTCCCGGTTGATGCGCTGTTTTCCACCGATAATCCAGTATATCTGAGTTAGCTTGCACATCACTGTAGAAATCCTTCCGACCAATCCATGAGAGTCCAACTTTACTTGTAATGAAATTATGCATCGCTGTCCCAATTACAGGTGACCGGAGCAACATCAGCATCGTTGCTGACCGAGCGACAGTATAGTCCGCTGGTTCAATCAACGTTAATTGCTCTGCTGTATCTTGTGTTACGATATTCGCTGCGTAGCTTGCTGTTGTTCCTGATGCAATGATGTATGGCTGGTCGGTTACGTCCTCAAGAAAACTCTGTAAAAATGACTGATACAGTGTTGCTGAGTATTTGAGCTTTGGTCGATCTGATCGGCCAAATCCTGGCAGGTCTGGAATAATAACTCGATATGTTTCGGAAAGTTCAGCTACGAGTTCTCTAAACTCAAAGCTTGAACCTGCGACATCAACATCGTGAAGGCACACGACCTCAGGTCCATCTTCGGGACCTGTCTCGGTATACGCAATATCCTGTCCCCGCCATCGGTATGTCTCCTGTGCTCCGAGCACTCCTGGGGAGATACTTCCGCCACTCTCTGCAAGACTCTTGTTTATCGCCGCTCCAACAGCCCCGATCCCTGCCAATGCCAGCTTTGAGCGCCATGTCATATGTAGTAATTGGGTGGGAATAACTTAATTTCTCAGGAAACATATCAAATATCTCTAAGAATAAATATCACTCCAAACGGTGAATATTGATGGTTGCTGATCGGATATCATATAGTTCGTTTGATGTATGTCAATGCAGTTAATGGCCTGAATCCCCACTATACTGGTAATGAGTACGTTTGACGGTGTAATCCTTGATGTAGATGGCACACTTGTTGTCGGCTCAGAACCGATTTCTGGTGCAGTTGATGGATTTAACACGCTTGTTGATGCCGGTATTCAACCATTGTTACTCTCAAATAATCCAACCGAATCTGCACACTATTATCGTGATCGGCTCCTTTCCTGTGGTTTTGATGTCGAAACAGCTTCTGTCTTGACTTCAGCAACGATTACTGGTGAATATCTTGTTCGCAATCATCCTGAAGCTAATCTCTATGTCGTTGGTGAATCCGGTCTCCGTGATGCCCTTACTGACCGTGGTCTCTCGCTAACCTCTGATCCAACACAGGCCGACATTGTTGTTGGCTCAATCGATCGTGGTTTTGATTATGAGGTCCTCTCGCGCGGAGTGGAGGCTCTTGAGCACGCGCGCTTGTTCGTACTGACTGACCCTGACCCGACAATCCCAACAGACGGACGGCCAATGCCCGGATCTGGTGCAGTGGTTGCAGCACTTGAAGCGGCTGCTGACCGGTCACCAGATATTACGACTGGAAAACCCTCTACAATTGCTACAGATACAGCGCTAAACCGACTTTCTGTTACTCCAGAACGTTGTCTTGTCATTGGTGACCGGCTAAACACAGATATCGCGATGGGTAACCGTGCTGGGATGACAACTGCACTTGTGACTACTGGGATTACTGACCGAGATACAATCTCTTCTTCAGACCACCGGCCAGATTATGTTCTTGATTCATTGGCCGCTGTAGATCAGGTACTATAATAGGTCTGCAATTCCTCTGGACTGGTCTATTCCACAGACTTTCGGCAGCCAACCGTAACGCTTCTTTCCGATGCTATCAAATGGCCATTTGATGACAACAGAATTGACTGTTGAAGGCATGACATGCGAGAAATGCGAAGAAGTTGTTGAAGAGGCACTTGAGATGGCAGACGGCGTTGAGTCTGCCGAAGCAGACCGATATGACAAGGTTGCTATCGTCGAGGGATCTGTCGACGACATTGATTCCCTGATTGAACAAGTCGAGTTGGCTGGCTACGAGGCATCCGAGTAACGATCACTTGTTTCCGCACGGACCGAGAATGGTGTGTCTCTTAGATTACTCCCTGCATAATTAATAACCTCCGCCAACACTTAGCGTATATGAACAACGAACCGCAGGAAATCACTGCGCTTGTTGATCTGGATGTTTATTCGAACAGTGGTGTTTATGTTGGGAAAGTTGAAGATCTCCGTATTGATTCAGGTGCAAATCAAGTAACTGGATTAGCACTTCATCGTGTCAACGATGATTTGTTTGACGATGACATTAATCGTAGCCGTGGTGTAATTATTCCATACCGATGGATTCAGGCAGTCGGTGATATTGTCATTGTCAGTGATGTTATTGAGCGGGTTTCAGACGATCCAGAGGAAGCTGAAGGTAACGAACATCAAAATTAGCTAAACAGTTACCACGATGTAGGCAGTTAGCGATTAGTTCTGCGTATCTCACAAAAATGGATTCTTGACTCTTGCTGAACTAAGACCCGTTTCCTTCGCCACTGTCGACGCCCATCGCTTCGAAGAGCCGTTGCTTTACAGCTTTTTCTGTCAACTCAAGTAAGGTATCTCGGTTGTCTTCTGTGACTTCCACGCCGGTAAAAATCCCCATTGGAACCTTGACATTCGCTTGTGTGGAGTGACCTGCTGTTTCCCCGATTTCTTCGTATGCATCCTGCAGAACTTTCCCAATATCAAGACGAATATCTTTAGACCGGGCTGCAAGATAGATTGTGTCCTCAGCAATTCCAAAGACAGCCGTCGTTGAAATTCCTTCAAGATTGAGTAAGTGTTGAGCGGCCTGGTTCAATGCATCACGTTCAGTAATATATCCTGCATTTGAAACTAAGTGTGATCCTCTGACATCTCGATTCTGAATTGCTTCAGCTAACACATCGAGCGTTTCAGGCGACATTGACGGCGACTCAACTTGCTCTAATGTATCATGATCAGCAAACGGATGTAAGTACGCAGCAGCTGTTAGGTCCGCTGGTGTAGTTTCTTCCTTGAAATCAACGGTTTCCGCACGAATCCCGTACAACAATGCTGTTGCCACAGCCTCACTGACATTCAAGTCCAACTCTTGTGTATATTTTGTGAGAATGGTTGATGTCGAGGAGACATTCGGACGAATATCGACAAATTTGATCTCAGGTATCTCCTCTGGCTCGTGATGATCAATTAGGATGTCATAGTCAGCGTCAACTTCTTCCTCGCCTAAGTCGACAACCGCAAAGAGATCATATTCCGATTTCTCAACCTCATCCCATTCTTGCAGTCCTAAATCTAGCAGATTTACGAATGCACGATTCTCTTGATGTCCTAAATCGCCGTCATAGAGAATGTCTGCCTCGACTCCAACGTGCTCCGCAATTGTCTGTAGTGCTGCTGCGCTTGCAATCGAATCCGGGTCTGGACTATCGTGGGTTAGAATCCCCACTTTTCTGTCGGCTTCCCCGAGTACCTCTACAAGTTGGGCTACCTTGTGCTCCAGTTCACCCGTCTCAAGCGAACGAACTGCATAATCTGCGATGACGTCAGATGGGTTAATTACTACATCAGCACCAGCCGCTTCGAGCTCGTTACTCGATATTGGGTCATCTGCCCGCACAACAACATACGGATCATCGGATACTTCTCGAAGCTGTTCAAGTGCAGCTTGATTAGTCTGCGCGTCAGCAGCCATCATTAGCACAACATCTCGATCAGCAATTGCTTCGGCGGTTGACCCTTCGGTCATATCCGCCGTCTTGGCGTTCAAATCTTGATCGCGGAGTGCCTCAACTCTGTCCTCATCACGATCTATAATCAGCACATCCTTTCCCTGCTCGGAAAGACGCTCTGCAACGGCAAATCCAACACTACCGCACCCGAGAATCGCATATGAAGACATTGCCGAGACACCTACTCCGCTACTCATGGTATGTTGAGGTATCTCCGCCTAATACTTAACACTCGGGGATTTGATATTATGGCATCAAAAATTGTTAAATTGAATTTAACGCAATTTACACGCTTTATAATGTCTGACGCTCCTTATTGATTGGTGCCGTTGCCTCCTCAACCCATACACCGTACCGAATTACCGTTGAACTTCCGAAAGGAAACCTATTTGTGAGCCGGTTGTTGATAATATAATGTCTCGGGCCGGTAGCTCAGTTAGGGAGAGCGACGGACTCTTAATCCGTCGGTCGGGGGTTCAAATCCCTCCCGGCCCGCTTTCTTGTATTCCCGAACCTTTTTGTAAATACGTCAGTATCTACCACGTCTGAAGAAATCTCTTCCGGGCCGCTTGACGCGAATTCCAGCACACGGTAACTCTGACTCCCATGCTAGAATCGGAGATGACAGCTTGTCTTCGCCAGCGTCCCAGTCACGTCGACCGATCTGCAATCCTGAAACTCCCAATGCGGGAGTCTCCGTCTTTCAGAACATAGTGAAAGTCAATATTGGTCTGAACCTGATATTTCATCTGGGTAAGAACAATTCGCTAACAATAGGTATTTGTTCCGTATCTGCCTACTGTCGTCTATGGAGGCACTCACAATAGGCTTATTTGTGATTGGATTGGCATTTCTTCTGTTCGGCTATCAGTTATATCTGCTACTGGTCGCGCTTTTCGGATTTGGACTTGGAGGTGGTATCACATACTCGTATTTTGCAATCGGAGGTGCTTCGACCGATATCCAGCTGTTGCTCACTGTTATTGTTGGTGCCATCGCTGCTATTGTTTTTGTTTTCATTCAGCGATTTTTGGTAGCGCTTCCCGGATTTTTCCTCGGGGCTTGGATCGGTCGAGCGGCTGCATTTGAATATGGACTCGGCGATTTTGGCACGTTTGCGCTTGTGGTTATCCTTGCTATCTTTGGCGCTGGCCTCGCGTTGTATCTCTTCAAATCTATCATGATCGTGCTCACATCATTCGCTGGGACGTCAGTCCTCACATTCTCTATCACTGTTGATGATCTGCGATCAGTTGCAGAAACACAATCGCTTGACCCAATTGCCTTCGATATGACTGGAGCAGTCTTTCTCCTTGTTTTTGCCTTTGGCATACTCTTCCAGTTCGGCGTCATGTCGATGTTTGCTGATGACGATGACTCGGGCACAGAGTATCTTAGCACCTATATGGATCGTTAGGCGGCGCGCATGTAAAGTGTCTACAGAGCCTATTCTAGCTATGTCCAAACTCCCCGAATCAGAAGAAGAATGGAAAGAGCAACTTGATTCAGAAGAGTATCATATCCTCCGCGAGGCAGGTACTGAAACGCCACATACAGGCGAACATGTTGATCGCTTTGAAGATGGCACATACCGCTGTGCTGGCTGTGGTGTTGTGCTATTCGACTCAGACACCAAATTCGATCATGGATGTGGCTGGCCAAGCTTCTGGGAAGCAGCGAATGATGATACAATAGAATATCGCGAAGATCGGAGCCACGGAATGGTACGAACTGAAGTTGTCTGTAAAAACTGTGAAGGACACCTGGGACACGTCTTCGAGGACGGTCCAGAACCAACTGGTAAACGATTCTGCATCAATTCCGTTGCACTTGACTTTGAACCTGAGGAATAGTTCGTTTTATCCCGTTATTCTTGATCTGGGCTGTAATTTGGTGCTTCGTCTGTTATGACAACGTCATGTGCGTGGCTTTCCCGCTGCCCAGCTGATGAAACACGCACGAACTCTGCACGATCTTTGAATTCTGGGATTGTCTCTGCACCAACATATCCCATTCCGGACTGCATACCACCAGTGAGCTGGTGAAGCTCACTTTCAAGCGTTCCTTTGTATGGTGTTGCTGCTTCAACACCTTCTGGTACATACTCTTCCTCGTCAGGCTCATCCTTGAGATATCGATTCTCTTCTGGGTCTCCGGATTTCATCGCTCCAACCGATCCCATTCCTCGGTACTGCTTGTACTTCTTGCCGTTCATCGTAATAACTCGGCCAGGCGCTTCGTCAGTACCAGCAAAGTACGATCCAAGCATCACTGCATCAGCTCCGGCAGCAATTGCTTTGATTGCATCACCTGAGTATCGGATACCTCCGTCGGCAATTACTGGAATGTCATACTCAGCAGCAACATCAGCGACTTGCGCAATAGCTGAAATCTGTGGCATTCCAGCACCGGACACAATTCGCGTTGTACAGATTGAACCTGGGCCAATACCAACTTTCATTCCGTCTGCAAATTCAGCTAAGTCTTCTGCTGCTTCGCGAGTGCCAATATTTCCAACGACAACATCTGCATCAACGGAGGCTTTGATCTCCTTCGCTCCGTCGATGACGTTTTGATTATGTGCGTGTGCCGTATCGATAAATAGAATATCTGCCCCAGCTTCATCAACGCGCTGTGCACGCTCATAGTCAAATGGCCCGACTGCAACACCAACACGAAGCTTACCGTTCTCGTCTCGAACAGCGTCCGTGTATTCACGGCGCTCAATAACGCCAGCCATCGTGACTAATCCCGTGAGTCTATTTTCACTGTCAACAACAGGAACTCGTTCGATTTTATGCTCGTACATTAAATCAAATGCTTCCCGAGCGTCGATGTCCTGTGATGCAGTGACGACTTCATCCGTCATTGCTTCTCGCACCGGATCTTCCTCAGCAACTTCCAGATGCGGACGCACGTCTGTTCCAGAAATAATTCCCAGAACCCGGTCATCTTCATCGACGACTGGTGCACCCCCAATTCCTTCTCGTTCCATCATCCGATCAACTTCTTGCACTGACTGCTCTGGTCGGGCAGTAACAACGTCTTCTCGGTCAATGACTAGCTCGTCAGCCTGTTTGACACGATTGACCTGTTCAACTGCCCACTCAATATCACGATTTCGATGGATAACGCCCAGGCCCCCCTGTCGGGCCATTCCAATTGCCATTTCACTTTCAGTTACTGTATCCATGGCAGCCGACAGTACTGGAACGTTTAGCGAAACATTTGTTGACACCTGTGTTGATAGATTTGCTTCGTCAGGCTCAACAGTACTCTTTTTTGGCCGTAATAAAACATCGTCAAAAGTCAGCGCCTCCGGAACGTCCAATTTCTCGGAGAAAAAACCTGATTCTGAAACGTTGTTCGCCATGTAAACGGTCGGTTGCCAAGAGCAAAAAACGTTGCGAGATACTACGCATACCGGCATTTTCGTGGGGGTTGTTACCATTCTAGTGTATACTCAAGTAATACCCCGTCATCAATTTGCGTGACTGTTTCAAGCGATAATTTTGGAAAGTCTTCGTCAAATCCTTCCCCATCAACGAGTGTTGGCGCATCTCGTCCCCCGATTATCATCGACCCAATGTACACTGATAGTTTATCGACCAATCCGTGTGCAAAAACTGAATAGAGTAACTCCCCACCGCCTTCAATTAACATCGACTCAATTCCATGATCCTCAAGCTCATCAATCGCAGCTGGCAGGTTAACCTTATTATCTCCTGCTACTACCACTGTTGCGCCTGCTTTTTCGAGTTGCCGCTTTCGCTTGGGGTTGATTGTTTCCGCTGTTAGTATATACGTTTCAGCAACGTCATCAAGGACTCGAGCATCTAACGGAGTTCGGCCATCTGAATCAGCAACTACTCGAATTGGGTTTGGCTGCTCCCCCCGCTGTTTCCGCTGCTGTTGCAACGCTGGATCATCAAGATCTAAATGCGGATCATCCGCAATTACTGTCCCCACTCCAACCATAATTGCATCACGTTCTGCCCGTATCTGGTCAACACGATCAAAATCACTAGAACCACTAATCGCAACCTGTTCCCGATCTGCATTCGAGAGCTTTCCATCAACACTTATTGCCGCGTTTACGAGGATGTCCATGTCACTACTCGGTGAGACATATACAAAAAGCCAGAGTCTACAGAGAAAGCAGGCAGAGTGCCTCGGGG
>OBKM01000646.1_pt1 | contig 16842 bp, 15 predicted proteins | sample 1519691 | NCBI WGS metagenome assembly OBKM01 (sample SAMEA37050418, study PRJEB22526) | metagenome | biome: saline pan; feature: lake; material: water | place: Egypt | collected 2015 | depth 0.5 m | reverse complement strand
GGGTATCCGATTGCACCTTACAGCGGAGTCAGCGCGAAAGCCCCCGACTGCAGTCGTGGGCTGAAGCGCGTACGCTTGATTATCGGGCAGTACGAACTTTTTATTGCCGAGTTCCGGGCAAGGACGAACGAGCCCGCTGTCCGGAACGGGGGCGGCACTGGCTCCGCCCAGAACCGAACCGTGTGGAGCCCGTTCCCGTCGCTGTCTGTGACAGCGAACAATGGACGAGCGAGTTCGGAACTCCCACCGTCGTGGAGTCGGTCTGTGACCGCAGACCCCCACGACTGCAGTCGTGGGAGAAGTCAGAGGCCGTGCCATCGACCCGACTCAACCACAGTAGTCGAGTGAACTATCCCTGCCTGCTCACTCACCGCTGACGCGGTTCGTTTCTTGAGGCAGGGGCTTCCTGTTTCCACGACGTGCTTTGCAGACTAAAACACGGGGCAGTCCCCCTCGAAACTTCGTAAGATAGCCCCGGGCGGATTCGAACCGCCGTCATGGGCTCCAAAGGCCCACATGATTGGCCGCTACACCACGGGGCTGCAGTCCTTTGTACCGCGGTTGTGTACAAGTGCTTAACGTTCTCTCAGTCGGCCTCGATACGCCGGAGCAAGTGCTTGCAGGCGTCGCCTTGCGGGTCGAAACAGTCCGGGCAGGGCTCGGGGCGGTCAATGATCGTATCGAGACGTTCGGCGACGGTCTCATCGATCACACTCTCGAGTACTTTGGCCTCTGATTGGTACTCTTCGACCTCGAGGACCTCGTAGAGAAACCGTTGCAGAATACAGTACGTCTCGACGGCCTCTGTTGCACGTGTCTGTCCGGCCGCCGTCAGGCGGGCCCCGTTGTACTTCTCGTAGGAGATGAGGCCGTCTCCCTCCAGCTTGCCGAGCATCTCGGTTGCGCTTGCGGGGGTCACGTCAAGCAGTTCGGCGAGTGTTCCCGTCGAGGCGGTGCCGTCTTCGAGTGACTGGGCGAAGTAAATTGCTTTCAGGTACCGGTCTGTCGTATTCATGGGCGATCCTCAAGTAGTTCGATTATCTTCCTCGTACCGTCTTCCTCCTCTGAGCGAATCGCAGCCAGTTCAGCGAGCACCGCTTCACGGTTGATCGAGTAGGTCGCGTTGCCCGACTCGATAGCATCGATCAGATCGTCGTAGAATTTGTACGCGGACTCTTCGCTGCAGAGCTGATCGTAGAGAATATCATCGAAGTTCTCCGGGCGTGTGCCGGCGTAGTGTTCGTCGACGAGGTCCCGAACCGCCGTCGACGGGACGGCATCGGCATCGAGTTGAGTCAACAGGGCCTCAAGCCGGTCGCGGTGGGCCGCTGACTGGTCAGTCGCTGCCCTGAGGAGGGCGCGCAGGTCGTCGTCACCCTCGAGTGAGGCGAGATGCCGGCGGGCGCGTTCTTCGTTGACCTCCTCAAGCACGATCCCGATCTGGAGCAACCGGGCGAGCTGGTGGTCAGACGAGACGTGCCGACTGAGGCTCATCGATACAGTCTAACCGAGGGTGGCGTTTAATCTTTTGTGTCCTACGCGTTGAGGCGGGCCTGTACGAGATCGGTCAGTTCTTCTCTGAAGCTCTCAATTTCGACCTCTTCGATGACCGGCACGTAGAATCCCTCGACGAGCATGTCGACCGCGGCCGCCTCCTCAACGCCCCGTGAAGTCATGTAGAACAGATCCTGTGGATCTACCTGGCCGACGGTCGCGGAGTGGCTTGCCTCGGTATCGTGGTTGTTGATGATCAGCTTCGGCGAGGCGTCCGCCTCGGCCGTCTCCGAGAGCATGAGTGTCCGCTCGCGCTGGTAGGAACTGGTGTCCCAGGCGTCCGCGCCGACGTGTTGGACGCCCTCGTAGACAGAGCGGGCGTCGTCGCCGAGTGTCCCGCGTGTAACCAGATCAGCCGTCGTGTGGGCGGTCTTGTGCCAGACACGGGCGTTTACGTCGAAGTGCTGGTCGTTGTGGCCAAAGAAGGCACCGATAATACGGCTCTCACTGCCGTCCCCGACCAGTTCGCTCTCGACATCAGAGCGGGTCAGCCGGCCACCGAAGTTCCCCTCGATCCAGTCCATGCTGGCATACGTGTCGACAACCGCACGCTTGTGGGTGTACGTGTAGGTGGACTCGGGTAGATCCTGTAGAAACCCGTACTGGAGGTGGCTGTTCTCGTTGGCGACAACCTCGACGGTGTTGCTGACGTACCCGGCGGTTTCGGCGCCAGTATCGTCGTCTAAACGCTGGAGAACCGTTCCGTCGGCGGACTCTTCTGCGACGACGAGCGTGTAGGCGAAAAGAGACGCCGCGTCGGTGTCCGTTCGGATCGTTACCGTGTCCGCGTCGACACCGGCGGGCAGGTAGACGAACGTGCCGGTACTGAACAACGCGGTCGAAAGCGCGGTGAGGTAGTTTTCGGTCGCGGGCAGAACATCGGTCAGATGGTCCCGGAGCAGCGTCTCGTGTTCGTCGACGGCCTTGGTGAACGGGAGTACCTGAGCCCGATCGTCGCCGCTTACCCGGACCGTCGTCTCGGGCTGTGCAGTCGGCTCGAGGAACGTCTCGAAATCGAGGTCGGTGAAGTCTGTCCACCGGCGGCCGGGTGTCTCGATGACGTCCGGGAGGTCAAGCTCCGAGAGGGCGTCGAAGGCGTCGAGACGGAGCGAGCGGAGCCACGATGGCTCACCACGACGGTCGGCGAGGTCGGCGACCGAATCACGCGAGAGCGTTGTGGGAAGCTGTGTCGACATTATCCGAGTGACCCCTCCATCTCGAGTTCCACGAGCCGGTTGAGCTCAACCGCGTACTCGATCGGCAGCTCCTCGGTGAGTGGCTCGATGAAGCCGGAGACGATCATCTGTTTTGCGTCGTCGTCGTCGAGCCCTCGGCTCTGGAGGTAGAAGACGTCCTCGTCGCCGATCTTGCCGACGGTCGCCTCGTGGGCGACGTCGACCGTCGACTCGTTGATCTCCATATACGGCATCGTATCGGAGGTAGACTCGTTGTCGAACATCAGCGCATCACACTCGACGGACGTCGAGGAGTGCTTCGCGCCATCGGCGATGTGGACGAGACCGCGGTAGTTGGTCCGGCCACCGTCCTTGCTGATCGATTTCGACTCGATTGTCGATTTCGTCCGCGGCGCGTTGTGGTAGACCTTCGCGCCGGTGTCGATGTCTTGCCCCTCACCGGCGAAGGCGATAGTGATGTGGTTGTCACTGGCGCCGCGGCCGCGGAGAATCGAGGAGGGATACAACATCGTGACCTTCGAGCCCATCGAGCCGGAGACCCACTCCATGCGGCCACCTTCGTCGACGATTGCCCGTTTGGTGTTGAGATTGTACGTGTTTCGCGACCAGTTCTGGACGGTCGAGTACTGCACGTGGGCGTCATCCTTGACAAAGACCTCGACGCCGCCGGCGTGGAGGCTGTGCGTCGCGTACTTGGGTGCCGAACAGCCTTCGATGTAGTGAACCTCGGCCCCGGGCTCGGCGATGATGAGCGTGTGTTCGAACTGGCCCATCCCCTCCGAGTTCATCCGGAAGTACGCCTGCACGGGCATCTCGACGGTGACATCTTCTGGCACGTAGACAAAGGAGCCACCAGACCACACCGCACCGTGTAGTGCCGCGAACTTGTTGTCCGACGGCGGCACGCATTTGGTCATGAAATACTCCTTGACCAGCTCCGGGTGTTCTTGGACTGCCTTGTCCATGTTCATGAAGACGACACCCTTCTCTTCCCACTGTTCTTTCATGTTCTGGTAGACAACCTCGGACTCGTACTGGGCGCCAACCCCCGAGAGAGCCTCGCGTTCGGCTTCCGGAATGCCGAGTTGATCGAAGGTGTCACGGATATCCTCGGGCAGTTCCTCCCAGTCGTCGACACCGGCACGTTTGTCGACGTCGGGGCGGATGTAAGGAACGATCTCCTCGACTTCAAGTTCCGACAACGCCGGTGGCAGGCCAGGCCAGTCTTCGGGCATAGGCATCTGCTCGAACTGCCGGAATGCCCGCAGCCGACGTTCGAGCATCCAGTCGGGCTCGTCTTTGTCCTCGCTGATCATCCGGATAACATCTTCTGTCAGCCCGGTGTCTGACCTGACCGCCGACCGCTCTTCTTTCTTGAAGCTGAACCGTTCTTCCGTGTTCGTCTGTTGTAGATCGTTTTCGGAGCTCATTGGTTGAGTCACGCGGTTTCGTACAGGTCCGCCCGCACCCAGTCGTAGCCTTCTGCCTCAAGCTTCTCGGCCAACTCGGGACCGCCGCTCTCTGCGACGACACCGTCGATGATCACATGGACGTGGTCTGGTTCGACGTGGTCGAGAATCCGCTGGTAGTGTGTGATCTGGAGGATGCCGCTGCCCTGGACATCCCGGAGGGCGTTGATGCCATCGGCGACGTCCTCGAGGCGGTCGATGTCGAGCCCCGAGTCGATCTCGTCGAGGACTGCGATCTCCGGTTCGAGCATCGCGGCCTGCAGGACCTCGTTTTGCTTCTTCTCACCGCCGGAGAAGCCGGCGTTGAGGTACCGGCGGGCGAAGGACTCGTCCATGTTCACGAGGTCCATCTTCTCGGCGAGTATCGACTGGAACTCTCTGACGCCGATTTCGCCCTCATCGGCGGGCCCCTCCATCGGCGACGTCTCGTAGCCGGCCTCCTCGTCGTCTTCGTCGTCGGTCTCTTCACCCTCGAGTAACTCTTCACGTTCTTCGATGACCGCGTTCACCGCCGTCCGGAGGAACGTCGACATCGTGACGCCTTCGATCTCGACAGGGTACTGGAAGCCGAGAAACAGCCCAAGCGCGGCCCGTTCGTTCGGTTCGAGATCGAGAATGTCCCACGTGTCGTTGTCTTCGGTGATGCCTTCGAACTCGTCGCCTTCGAGATGAAGGGTGATCGATCCGTCGGTCACCTCGTACTCAGGGTGCCCGGCGATAACCTTTGCAAGTGTCGACTTGCCGCTTCCGTTTGGACCCATGAGTGCGTGGATCTCGCCGGAGCGGACAGTCAAGTCGACGCCATGGAGGATCTGTTCTCCACCCCCCTCCGCGACCCGAGCGTGCAGATCGGTGATTTCTAGGCGTGCCATAATTCCGTCGCCGGAAACACGGGCGTGGCAAGTATAATACTTTCGGGTCAACGAGAACTATGGTTTAAAATAATGAAAATGATTTTTCAAAATCAGAAAGCCGCAGGTATCCGAATCCCGCCTGTCTGGTCACATGAACTGACCGAGTCCGGTCTGTTCCTGGCCCGTCCGGACCTCGTCCCACGAAATCTCGAGGGCAGCGAGAATCCGCTCGATTGGGCCTTTGAGCGTCTTCTTTAGCATCGTCTCCCAGTCGATCTCGAACTCGTCTGGAAGCTGATCTGCGTACTCAAAGCAGATCACATCGGGGTCGCGTTTGAACTCACGGTACAGCTGGTCTTCGTGTGGGTCGATGCCACGCTCGGCCTCGACACGCTCGAAGAAGTCGGGATGGACCTTCTCCAAGTAGATCCGCTTTGGCTTGCTGCCACGCCCGAAGTTGGTGCCAAGCAGAAGGTTCGCGTACTGCGCGCCACGGACGTGTGCCGTGGCGGTCTCGTAGTTCCCGAGTCGCTTGCCGATGCCACCGGGGATGGCGATCTCTTCGGGATCGATGTCCCCTTCGAGGACATCCTCGATAACGGCGTGGAGGTACTCCGTGATCGCCTCGACGTCGTCACCGTAGACAATGCGTTCGATGACGTCCCGCTGGACCTCCTTTGTCAGGGGCGCGATGTCGGAACGTTGGTACTCGAAGCCGGTGATATCGATACTGTCGACCGTCTTCCCCTCCGACCAGATCACGTGGCCGGCGTAGCGCTTCTTCTTGCCGGCCTGGAAGAATCGTCGGTAGAGCTTCTCGAACTCGATTTCGAAGCGGTGCTCCTCGGCGTTGAGTCGCTCACGAGCGAACTCGTCGTAGGAGTCGTTGATCTGCTCCTCGAGTTCGAAGGACTGCTCGATTGCCGTCTCCGTGTCGACATCGGTCCCGACGCTCAACATGACTGAATCGGTGTTATGAAGAACGATCCCGCCGACCCCGTCGACGAAGTTCTCGTTTTCGGCGACACTCAAATCGTAGACGTCTCCGTCGTACTCGACTGGCTTGTAGACCGGGTCACAGTCCCGTCGGTGTTGGTCGGCCGTCCGTATTCTGTACGAGCCCGCCTCGGATCGGTACTGGAAATCGTACGGTTCCTCTCGCTGGATGAGAAGTATCGCAACCCCGGCTGCGAGTTCCTGACTCGTTGTCTCGAAGTCGAAGTGCCACTCGTCGTCCGCCCCCGACTGTGGGACCGCTTGCGAGCTGTCCTCCGCGGCCAGCGTCGCAAGGAACAGATACTGCTGGCGCGCAGGCAGGTGGAACACGAACGGCGGGACCTGCTTCTCGCCGGTGGTCCCCTCGGTGAGCTCACGGAAGACCACCGCCGCGAGCTCGTTTTGCAGCGTGAGTTTGTAGGTCGATTCTTCGTAGAGGAGTGGTGTTCCAGTCTCAGTGGAGTCAACGGGTTGGTGTTCGCTCGAACTGTCCTCGGTGACCGACGCAGTAACGTCGTCGAACAGGCGCTTTGAATCTGCTCGTAGGGACTTGAGCCAGCCGACCCGTTCGTCGGCAATGGACACCCCGGGTTTGTGGTCAGCCGGTGTTGCAGCCGCGGAACGACCACTGGAAAGGTAGGCGGCCAGCAGCCGGATAAGTGCCTGCCCGTCCTCACTGTCGACGTCGGCGTGGCGTTTCAGTTTGGGCGTCGTTTCCACCCCACCGTGGTGTCCGAACCAGACGTACTCCTCGTCGGCGTGGACCTGCCCGGTGACCGTCTCACCGAGTGTCCCGTCCCGGCCGTCCTCACTCGCCTGCACGGCTCCGTGGAGGACTTCGTAGAGATCGATCGTTCGTTTCTCCTCGACGGGCGGAACAGCCGGGATCCGAACCGGCTGGTCGACGGACTCTGGCGGCGCAGTCCGATACGCCCCGTTCTCCTCAACGACGTAGGAGTGATCCCGCGTTGTGGTCGATTCTCCGGCCGGGTGTTGCATTCGGAGGACGTCCTTCGACGTTTCGTGGCGGATAACTCGCTCGATCGGTTGCCACTCTGCGTCTCCATGCTCGGAAAGCGAGAGGGCGTCCCACCCATCGAGAGCCCCGTACTCCTTGGGGTTTGGATCGGCGGTCACGCCGCCGTCGTCTGTCCGTCGGAGACTGGAGACACCACTACTGCGTGCACGCTCGAACAAATCCGCTATCGGCAGGATGCGAACCTTGCCGTCGGCGTTTCGCACGACGACGGGGCGGTCACCGGTGACGCTGTCACCGTAGATGACCTCTTTGTCGAGTTCGTTTGCGACCTCTTCGGTGAACTCAATCACTTCCCGGCCCGTCGCGGTGACGGCAGCACCCATCTCTCTGTCGTACAGGCGGAAGCGGTCCCATCCCAAAACGCCGTATAAGCTATTTGATACATTCTGGAACTTCCCATTTCGGCCAGCGAGAAGCGTGTTGTTATCGTCCACAGTGACGCAGTATACACCGTTTTCGGCCTCACTTTCCTCGCCGCTGTGGTACATCCGGAAAGAGTTTTCTCCATTTTCGGTGCAGTGGATACGCCAGACATCTCCGTCCAGATTGTAGGACGCAGTGAGACCAAGGTGGGTACACAGCCGCAGTACGTCGTCACGTAGCTGTCGACTCTTCGTCGTGTACCGCCATGAATTCACCTGCCTATCTCCGTCACCCGCAATGAGAGTACTTAGGAACTTCCGTTTTTGATCCTGCGATGCGCTGAAGACGAATTCAGGAATACGCTTGTTCTCGCTTCCACTTCCACAAAGATTCTCAAACAGTTCACCAACAGGTCTGCTTGAGAAACTGACCTGTCTATCAGTAGTGTAATAATACTCCACCAATTCGTCTACGAGTGACTCTATTCTCGATGCCTCTTTTTGAGATTCTTGTGCGATTTTCACCCGCCAGTTGCCCGTTTTTGCCTCATAGACGTTCCCTTCTGTAATATACCAGGCGAGCAACTCAAGAAGATCGTCGGTGTCGATGTACTTTGAGACGTTGGGTGTGCCGTGCTGTGCGGCTAGTTTCGTCCCCCCGTCAGCAATCGTCAGCGTCACGTCCGTGTGTTCCCGGATCAGTTCAGCAATGTTGTATTCGGATGGAAGGCCCCCCTCGTGGTCGAACTCCCAGTCGTGCGGCATCTCGTAGTGACAGTACTCGCGGAGGTCACCCGCCTCCACGAAGTCCCACTCCTTCTCGGTGGTGCCGTTTACGTCGTTTTTGCGGACGAGCATCCGGTGGTTCGGGGTGACACGGAAGTCGATCTTTTCGGTCTGGATATCGACCAGCTCCCCGCGGTAGTTGGGATATTCGTGGGTCTCGGTGACCGGCTTGATTTCCATCTCCATCGAGTCCGGGTTGAGGGAGTAGACATCGTCGCCCACGTTGAGGTCGCGGATGTTCCGCACACCCGCCGGTGTTAGGACCTCTGTGTCGGGGGTGAAGCAGTTCATAATCACCTTCACCGCTTCCTGTTGTCGGTCGTACTGCTCGTAGGCGGGCTCGTCAGGGTCGTGATCGTTGCGCAGTGCCTTCTTCTCCTCGCGTTCCGCGAGTAGTTCCTCGACCATTTCCCGGATCACGCCGTCGGGCTCTTTGTGAAACCGGGTGCCGTTTGGTGCCCAGTGTGTCTGGTTTTTGTACGCCGCCTCGTCGGCGAAGGCCTCGGGGTCGGCTTTCGTCTCCGGTGAGGCGTTGATCGTCACCATGCACATGGGGTACAAACTCCGAAGGTCTAGTACACTGACGTTTTCGCGCACACCGGTGATCGGGTCGAAGACGGCACCGCCTTCGTAGTCTTCACTCTCCTGTTGGCCTTTGGAGGGAAGTGCAAACTCACCGTGGAGCTTGTGGAGGACGTACATGTCGACAGCATCACCCGGTGTCGTTGCGTCCTCGAGCTTACAGCCGACAAAAGAGCGGACTTCGTTCCAGAAGGGGATGATGTCCTGACTGCGGTTGAGCTCGACACAGAGCTCGACGTCCCGGAGGTTGTACTCGAGTAGCCGCTCGGGGTCGTCCTCCCAGAGGTCACCGATGTCGCCGGGATACCGTTCCTTGCCGACGCCGAGTTCCATCTCGCCGACGTCGTCCAGTCGGTAAGAGTCTAGTTCGGTAAACTTCGTCCGCTGATACGCGTAGAGGAGATCGAAGACGACGCGGCCCTTGATGCTTGGTCCGCCCCAGTCCGAGCGCCAGACCTCGTCGACACGGGACAGCCGCTCGACATCCAGGTCGTGGTCGCTACGGCCGTTGAGGACGTCGAGTCGGTCGAGGAGGTACGGCGCATCGAAGTCAGTAAAATTCCACCCAGAGAGCACGTCGGGGTCTGTGTCCTCGATGTAGGATACAAGCGCATCAAGCATCGCCGGTTCAGAGTCGAAACTCCGGACAGTGATCGTTGCGTCTTCGGAGAGCGGTTCGTACTCCGGGACCGCCGCCGGCGGCGCCGCGTCACTCGCGGGAGCAACCGCCAACCACGCGACGTACTCGTCGGTGTGGTTGTCGTGGGTGGTGAGACAGACGATCGGTTCATCACCGTCTTCCGGGAATCCCCGGCGGTCGTCGACTTCGATGTCCAGCATACAGACTCGTGGCGGCGCCGTGTAGTCCGTCGGTGTGACCTCGCTGTGGTGGGCCAGCAAGGTGCCATCGTCATCGCGACGCTCGGGGATGACGACGCCACTCTGAATGTCCTTGTCGATCAGGAACCGGTTTGGGAACAGGATGTCGGCCTCGTAGTGCTCGAACTCATCACGCAGTTGGCCGACGTCTCGTGGCGTCTGCGCGTAGATCTTGACGAGTCTGTCGCCCCGGATGCTCCGGAATGGCTCGTCAGCGGCGTCGGTCTCCTCCCAGCCGGTGATACGGTCGTACTGGATGAGCTCGTCCTCTGCAACGGCGTCTGCCGGCGCGTAAAAGTACGGTCGGAATCCGTGGATGCAGACGTGTTCAGCGGTGCCATCCGTGCGCCGACCGAAAAGGTGGATGAGCGGCCGTTCGTCCTCACCGGCACCCACGATGGTGTAGTCGACCTGCACGATCCCCAGTTTCGCGGTGCCGGTTGGCTCCGGCAGAGAGTCCCGCGATGGATCGACGACACGCTCCCGGCCGGTGGTTTCGACGACCGCCTCGGCTTCCGCAGCCGGGCGCTGAGAATCGAAGTCGGCCAGGGAGCGTTGTCCAGCATCAGGCATACCTCATGGATAGCTGGTGCGAAGGTGAAAAAGATTCGCTACGCTGGGGTCGCAATGATGGCGTAGTGGTCCTCGTGGAACGGCTCGAGGCGGGTCGTCTGCTCGATCGTGTACGCAGACGCCAAGGCCTGTTTGGCCCGCGTGAAGACCGACTCTGGAGCTTCGGTAACCGACTCGCTGCGGGTCTTCAACATGGCAACCAGCCGCCCATCGGGAGCCAAGAAGCGGCGGTTCTGGAGTGCAACGTCAGCCTGGCCCCGCGTCGCTACGTCTTGGACGATCACGTCGACCTCCGCCTCGACGATGTGGGCATACGTCTCCGGCTTGCGGGCGTCTTTCAGCAGAGGAAACAGGTTGTCGCGGTCGGCAACGACAGACAGCAGCTCCCGCATTGGCCGGGGGGCAAACTCGACAGCGTAGCTTGGCCCCGCGAAGTCGGCGACATGGCTAACCGTTGTTCCGGTCGCAGCACCGAGATACAGTACCGTGTCACCGGCCGTGAGGCCAGGTTTCAGCCCCATCTCGTAAAGCGCACCGAGCTTCGAGCGGGTGACGTTCCAGGCACGCCAGCCGTCGGCCGTCGCTTCGCCGTAGACCGGTCGCCCGCGTGTCGCGAGACGCTGCTCACCGTCGAAGTCACGGTAGGCAACGCCCGCAGGCAGGTCACTCATCGTTTTCTCCCCGGATTTGATCGATCCGTGTATCGAGCTCTGCGGCCAGCTCCGGCCGGTAATCGCCGGCGTAGTGGTCGACCCGCGCCGCGACGGTGAGCTTGCCGGCCAGTGCACGGGCCGCCGACCCACGGTTGTCAGGGGCGGTCTCACGGACGTACTCGTGGGTGAAAATCACCCCATGTTTGGGCGATGGGGCGTTCCCACGGAGGTGGGCGAACAACGCGTCCTCGGCACCGAGGACCTGGACGGTACTCGCAGGCATCTTCGCAAGAGACTCGAGACTCCCGGCGAGTGCAATCAGCCGGGCGGCTAAGACCGGGCCAGCGAGTGTCGCGAGATTCGGGGCCGTCGTAGGGGCGAGATCCTCGATCGTGCCACGCAGCCGGTCGGCCTCGGCGTCCAGTTCGGTACACCGGTCTGCGAGATCGACGAGGCGCTGCTCCAGCGGGCTCTCGGGGGAATGAGCAGCCACTGTCTCGGCACCGGCGATGCCACCCGACGCTGGTGGGGCATCGAGGAGGCTTCCACCCCATTCGGCGACGCGTTCAGCGAGCTCATTCGCTTGTCGGGTGCAATCATCGAGAGCGCGGACGAGGTGGATGAGCTGCTGGTCGACGGCGCGTTCGCGTTCTGCCACTGTTGTCTTCGCCGCCGTCGTCGTCGCCTCGTGGAGGGCGGCGTAGTATGCGTCCTCGTCAACGAACGTACCGGTTTCGACAGCCAGCGTGGGCCAGTCCGCTGGCGTCTCGGTGCCACCGGCGGTAATCGCTCGCGCCCGCTCGGCCACAGACGGTGCGTCAGCGTACCAGGCTGCGTCGTACTCCGGTGTCATCCTCGAAGCAGTGAGACAGCAGCCATCTTCACTGACGGTTCAGGTCGACGTCATCTTTGAGCTCGGCGAGAGCTCGTGATTCGGCGAAGGCCTCCAGCTGTTGCTCGAGGTGGTGCTCGCAGAGCCCAACGGAGATGCCGTTCGATTCGGCGGCGTAGGCTGCCGCCCTGCCACAATAGTGACACTGCATAAAGAATCGTTCGGGAGGGAGCCCATTGAATTCTGCGGGTCAGGACACCGGGAGGTGGCGGCGAAGGTGCTCGTAAGCTGACCGGTCGAGTCCCGCAGCACCGAGTGTCTCCCCGTGGGCGTCGGATCCGCCGGTAGCGAGGAGATCGTACTCTGTTATCGCCTGCTCGACGGGGGCCGGATCCGCCGGCTTCCCGTATGTGTACCACCGTTCGACCGCGTCGAGGTCCTCTGTTAGGGCCAACGCAGCCGCCGGGTCAGAGTAACGCAAGGGATGAGCGAGTCCAACAACGGCTGCAGCCTCTGCGAGGAGCGAACGACCCCGTTCGAACGTCGGGACATCCCGGGACCGGTAGCAGGGAGCGTCGTCACCGATGAGTTCTTCGAAGGCCGTCACTTCGTCGTACGGGGCTTCCGGATGGGATGCGATGGCGCGGGCAATGTGTGGACGGCCCATGCCTTCGAAGGGCGTCAAGCCGAGATCGATTCCAAGGCGGTCTTCGACACAGTCGACGATTGCACCCCCCCGCTCGTAACGGTCTTGGCGCAGTCGGTCACACTCGGCCACCAGCGCCGGTGTGGGGTCGACCCCGTAGCCGAGCAGATCGACACGCAGCGACGGTGTCGCGACCCGGAGTTCGATACCGTGTATCACTTCGACGCCGTTTTGCTCGAAGACCGGCGCCTCGAATGTTGTGTGGATTCGGTCGTGGTCGGTGATGGCGACTGCGTCCAGACCGGCGGCTGCAGCCACAGCCGGGACCGCATCGGGGTTCAAGACACCGTCCGATCTCGTCGTATGGACGTGAAGATCCGCGACGGGCATACGACCGCTACGGCGTCGACTGGTAAGGGTCTGCTGGGACAGACCGGCGAGGCATCGGTCGGACCGACACATTGAATATTTGGTACACCGAATGTGTTGGTGTCTACCATGTCAATGGGTGCCTATGACGAAGACGAACACGAACGCCGCGAGCGGAAGGCGGCAACGGTGGATGCCGCTTTCGATAGTGAGCGTAATGTTTACGATGGCACCGTCGAGTACGATGCCGGCGAGTCGACAGAGGCCTTACTCGACACGTTCGAGGAGATCAAATCGTGACGACTGATCGGTGTCGGCGCCGACCGGCGAGCCGGAACCGAACGACCGGTTGCAGGACGATCGATCGCGGTGTTAGTGCCATCGCGTGAGGCCGTCCGTGAGGTTTTTTATTTCTACAAGCTAATTTTTCGTCCTCATGGAGCGACTGAAGAACGCGAGTCGGGTGGAGAGACAGCCGTGCGCTCAGGCTACTCAGCCCTGCCTCAAAGAGCTGTCAACGACAGTAACTAGGCGGGGACAGTTCACCTTGCTTCACTACTTGTCTCAGCTTTGCGCGTTTATAACTGGGGTCGATAGAGGTCCTGAAACGTCTCTTTTCGACCGTTTTGACGACCTCTACCCGTTCTGCATTGTGGCGACGACCGTCGTTTGGTGCCGGTTTGCGGATCAGATCAGTGATTGCAGCCGGAGATCTCACCACGGATACCAACAGCAATCGCTACTCTCAGCAGCTCTACCGTTCTCTAACAGAGGCCATATAACAACGTGCAAAGTCGAGTACTTGTGAAAGAAGCTCCCGTCAGGCCCGTCAGGGCAAGGTTGATACAGATGCAAACGACTATCGCCGACCGATTGTGCCGGTTGTTCTGGGCCGTACCCAACGAAGAGAACCCTGACGCCCCGGCTCGGAATCGACTTTGGGACGCCCAATGAGCAAGCGTACGTGTGACGGCTGCGGCCGTCGTGTCCGTATCGGCGGCAACCGCGGGAACCTGTGGCAGTTCGACACTGCAAGTCCAGAAGGGATCACACTGGAGTTGACAGACGGGACCGAGCACTTCCTCTGTTTTGCCTGTGTCGATGCTCTCCCCGAGGAGCCAACCGCTGCGGCCGTCGATTCGCTCCCACCACGCGAGGAGTCAACGCAGTCCGCTGCACCGTTAATAAGTCCAACCGGAGTAACCGTCGGGCTCGTCAGTGCCATCGTCCTCGCGTTGATCGGGGGTGTCGTGCTTGACGATCTGACGACCGGACTGATGGTCGGGGGCGCCCTAGGGGCGGTGATCGGGCTCTTAGTCGACCGCGCCCGCTGAACTCGCTGGATCCGAGAAGACTACGACACGCTTTTTGCCGTTCCAGGCCAACAAATATCTGATGGATTCTGCCGCACTCCTTGACCTTCTCGGGAACGAAAACCGGCGGCGGATCCTCAGCTTGCTCGCACAGCGTCCCTGTTATGTCACTGAGATTAGTGACTACCTCGGAGTCAGTCCAAAGGCCGTTATCGACCACCTCCGGAGGCTCGAGGAGGCAGGCCTGATCGAAAGTCACATCGACGACCAACAACGCAAATACTTCTACATCGCACGGAACGTCCGCCTGGAGATTAGCGTGTCACCGTACACATTCGGGACGAAGAGTGCGTATCCGGCGAGCCGAAACTTCGATATCACCTCGTTTCGGTATCTTTCCGTCGACGTGGACCTCGGACAGCCGGACGATCCCCACCGACTTCTCCGTGAGCTGACACGACTCCAAGACCTCGAGAACGAACTGTCGATGCTCCAGCGGTGGGTCCAAGGGCGCATCACTGAAGCGTTTGACTCGTTAATGGGGCAGTTCGATGGGGTCGCAGACGAGACCGGAAGGTTGTACGCCGACGTTCTGGTCGCACTGGCCGGTCAACCGCGGACCATCGAGGAGCTCAGTGCCACCTTCGAGCTCCCACCCAGGGTCATTCGCGATGCCGTCGGGGCACTCGCCGACCGGGGGTTAGTTCACCGGGTGGACGGTGGCTGGACGAGCGTCGAACCGCCACCCCAGCAGTAACTCACTCGATATCGCGTGTGAGTCCGGACCGAAGATCCCGCCCGAAGTACACACCAAGCAGACTGACGAGCAGTCCACCGCCGCCGCCGACCGCAGCGAGCTGGAGTACGCGGGTCGACTCAGCGAGGGACAGCAGCCGTGGGTCGACTACAGCGGCAGTAACGCCGAGCAACACACCGAAAACACCGGCAAGAACGTACCCACGCCTAATTCCGAGAATCCCGACGACGAAGGCGCCGATGAACACCCCAACGGGACCACCGACGACCGGAACCAACGCGTTCACAAGCAGCGCCGGGCCCCCCAGAGCGATCGCGCCGATTAGCAGCCAACGCAGCGACACGGTGTCACGGATGCTGCCCGAATCTTCGTCCTCGCTTTGTGTTTCTGCCATCGGCTCGCGAAGTTCGGAACGACTGGCCATGGCTTACACATGGCGAGCCACAGATAAGGGTCTTTCCCGAGACACCTACGCACGGACGTTCTGGCCGGCTGATGCGGTGGTCTGTGGCGGCAGTTCCGCGGCAAGTGGCGCCCGCTCGTCAGCGAACACGGGGCGCCCCCGGCTGAACGTTGCCACTGTCGGAACCACGCGGTGGTCGCTAAACGGCGTCCAATCGGCCCGGGACTTCAGTGGGAGTTCGTTGACGGGTCGGATTCGGGCAGGATCGAACAGCACGATATCGGCGTCGGCACCGGGGCGGAGTGTGCCTTTTGACTCCAACCCGAAGATCGATGCCGGCCGCGTCGCGGTGAGGTCACGAACAGTGCTAAGAGACAGGCGGTCCGAGCGGACCGCACTGAGAAGCAGCGGCAGCATCGTCTGGACACCCGGGACACCGCTTGGTGCTGCGGTCAGGGACTGTTCTTTCTCCTCACGACGGTGGGGTGCGTGGTCTGTCGCGACGATATCGACTGCGCCACTCCGGACGCGGTCGAACAGTGCTGCCTGTCGCTGTGACGACCGCAGTGGTGGGTTCATGCGGCCGTAGGTGCCAAGCCGGTCACCGTCGGTCCGTGATAGAAACAAGTGATGAGGCGTCACTTCACAGGTCGCGTCGGTTGGGGCGATTGCGTCGACCGCCTCAGGAGTCGAAATATGCGCAAAATGCAGGGTGACATCGTAAGCGTCCGCGATCGACAGTGCGGCCTCGACAGCGGCAACCTCCGCCGCGGGCGGCCGGTACTGGCTCCACCGGTCGACGGGCACATCGGTCCCCACAGCCGCAGGGATACCGTCGATGGCGTCCGGATCGAACTGTGTTGCGTCTTTTGCGTGGACGGTCACCGGCACCTCGGCACGTGCGGCCTCGGCGATCGCCGTCTCGAAGGTCTCAAGATCGATCCCAAGCGCTCCAGTCGAGTCTGCAAGAAACACCTCACCGAGGGCGAACAGCGGCCGATCAAAGAGTGTGGCCGGCTCCCACGATTGTGTGACGCCGCCGTTGATCCCGTAGTCCACACGGGCCGTCGCGGCACAGTCTCGTTTCCGGTCGTATGCCGTCCCGGTGGTGGTGGTCGGATCGGTGTTGGGCTGATCGACAACCATCGTTACACCACCGGCGGCAGCCGCAGTAGTTCCCGACGCCCACGTCTCCTTGTGCTCAAAGCCCGGTTCGCGGAAGTGCACGTGGGTATCGATCGCACCGGGCAGTGCCACGTGGCCGTTGGCATCCACCACGTCTTCGCCGGCTCCCGGTGAGAGCTCCGGTTCGACGGCAGCAATGGTTTCATTCTGGAGTCGCAGATCGCGAACGCGACCGTCTGCAAGGCGGACGTTCTACAGGAGCATACGGGAGCCTATGCACACCAAGACAAGAAGGCATGGGAAGGCATGGGAAGGCATGGGAAGGTATGGATCGAACTGGAGCCACCCAGCGATGAGGACGGAAACAGGCACACTGGCCCACGTGGCAGAATTGTGAAGCGTCCTGACGGAGATTTGAACTCCGGTCCCGGGCTCCGCAAGCCCGGAGGATAGT
>OBKM01000645.1_pt1 | contig 16871 bp, 7 predicted proteins | sample 1519691 | NCBI WGS metagenome assembly OBKM01 (sample SAMEA37050418, study PRJEB22526) | metagenome | biome: saline pan; feature: lake; material: water | place: Egypt | collected 2015 | depth 0.5 m | reverse complement strand
ACAACACGCCCGCGATCTACACGCTGATGAGCCACGTCGATATGAACCTCGGCGTCTACCACCCGATCGGGGGGATCGCGAGCGTCGTCGACGGGATGGCCGCGCTCGCGACCGACCTCGGCGTCGATATCCGGACGAACGCTCCGGTGACCGCCATCGAACCCTCGGTCGCGGCGTCGGTCCCGAAGTTCACCGTGACCGCCGAGAGCGCAGCGGCTGCCGACGCGGGAGCGTCCGAGACGCGGTTCGACCGCGTCGTCGCCAACGCGGCGCCGCCACACGTCGAACGCGACCTCCTCCCCGACGAGTACGCGCGTCGAGAGGCGTACTGGGAGTCGCGGACGTACGCCCCCTCGGCCTTCTTGCTGTACGCCGGGGTCGAGGGGGAGGTCGACTTGGACCACCACGCGCTCGTGTTACCGACCGACTGGCGACCCCACTTCGAGACCATCTTCGACGAGCCGGGGTGGCCCGACGACCCCGCTTACTACGTTCACGTCCCCTCGAAGACCGACCCGGAGGCGGCGCCCGAGGGACACGAGGCGGTGTTCGTTCTCGTCCCGCTCGCCCCGGGACTCGACGACGATCCGGAGACCCGCGAGCGGTTCCGCGAACTGGTGCTCGACGATCTGGCCGAGCAGACGGGCGTCGACTTCCGCGACCGGCTCGTCTTCGAGGAGACGGCGTGCGTCTCGGACTTCGAACGACGGTTCAACGCGCCGCGCGGCACCGCCCTCGCGCTGTCGCACACCCTCGATCAGACCGGGCCACTGCGGCCCGCTCACCGCGCCCCGGGCGTCGACGGGCTCTACTACGTCGGCGCGTACACGAACCCCGGCATCGGGATGCCGATGTGCCTGCTCAGCGGTGAACACGTCGCGGAGGCCGTCGTCGAAGACGCGACTGGAAACAGCGTCGTGCCGGGCGTCGTGCCGACGTCGACGCGATGGTAGCGTGAGCGTGTAGACTGCGCCGACACCGACACGACCGACGCTGAGGTCACCGGGCCGACACCGACGCGACCGACGCTGAGGTCACCGGGTCGACGCCAACGCGACCGACGCCGAAGCGCCGTCTCACTCGCCGCCCGCCGAGTCGACGACTTCTTGGACCGCTGCCCAGTGCGTGATCGTCCCGTCGTCGCCGGGAAGCGGGCGCAGCGACACGCGGTTCACGAAGGCGGTCCCGTCGCGGCGGTAGTTCCACACGTCGACGGTGACCGGCTCCCAGATCGACACCGCCTCGCGGAGGTCCGCGACGGCATCGGCCTCCGTTCGCGGTCCCTGCAACAGTCGCGGGTTGTTGCCGCGGAGCGCCGCGAGGGAGTACCCGGTGATATCACGGAACGTCCGGTTCGCGTAGAGGATAGGCGTGTCGCGGTACGCCGGCCCCGTGAGCGTGACGCCGAGCGGCACGTCGTCCAGAAGCCGGACTCGGTCGACGAGGTCGCGGCCGCGGTCGGTGAGCGCGTCGACGTCGACCGCGGCGTCGGGACGCGCCCGGGGTTCGACGCGTCGGCGCGGTCGGATACCGTGGTCGTCGACGAGCGCGCGGAACCGCTCGCGAACCTCGGTATCGTCGCAGGCGAGCAGGTCGAGAACGTCCGATCTGAGTCCCATCGAACGAGCGTGAGAACGGCGCGTGTCGACAAGTGCGTGTCGTTCGGCGGCAGCCGTCCCGCCCGAGTCGCGGGGCGGTACTGGCACGGGAGAACCCATCTCCGAACTGAGAATTATGCCAGATCGTTCGTGATATATCCCGGGGCGAGGCGTCGACAAACCAAACGACTCAACGGCCGTAGCTCGGTCGAGACGCCAGTCCGTCGGAGCGATGAGAGTGTTTTATCTATCTTGGTAGGTCTATCAGGGAACGATGCTTCTTCCGCCCGCTCCCGCGGGACGCCGCGGGGGGTCAGAGACGCCAATACCGACCGGCTTTCAGTCAGGAACGGCGCGGCTCCGCTCCGGCGCGCGCGCCGCGGGCCGAACGCCTCCCGCGGAGGTCGCCGGATGACGCTCTCCGCGAGCGCGCCGCTGGCGCTGGTTCCGCTCGTCGTCGTCGCCGCACTGCTCGTCGGACTGCTCTGGCCGGCTTCACGGGCGATGCCGGTCGCGTGGCTGGCGGCCGCGGCCGTCGCCTTCCTCGCGTGGGAGATGCCGGTCGCGTGGATCCTCGCCGCGTCGGTCGACGGTGCGATGGCCGCGGTCGAGATCCTCTGGATCGTCCTCGGCGCGCTGGTGCTGTTGTACACGCTGATGAACTCCGGCGCCGTCGACCGGATCAACGCGGGATTCGCGTCGATCAGCGACGACCGCCGGGTACAAGTCGTCCTGCTCGGCTTCTTTCTCGCGGCGTTCATCGAGGGGGTCGCCGGCTTCGGCACGCCCGCAGCCGTCGTCGCGCCGCTGCTGTTAGCGCTCGGATTTCCGGCGCTGGCGGCGGTGGTCGCGGCCCTCGTCGGCCACGCGGTCGCGACCGTGTTCGGCGCGGTCGGAACGCCCGTCCTCGTCGGCTTCGAACAGCCCCTCGAAGCGGTCTCAGAACAGATCACGGCTGGCGGCTTCGACTCCGTCGGCGCGTTCGCCGGCGTCGCCGGGGGGTGGGGGGCCGTGTTCAACGGCCTGTTGGGTATCCTGATGCCGCTTTTCGCGGTCGGGATGGTCGTCTACTTCTTCGGCGAGACGGACCCCGACGAGCGGTCGCTGGCGCCGGTCTGGGGGGTCGCGCCGCTGTGTCTCTTCGCGGGGGTCGCCTTCGCGGTCCCGTACGTCGCCGCGGCGTGGATCGTCGGCCCCGAACTCCCGTCGCTCATCGCCGCGATGGTCGGCGGCGCGGCCGTCGTTGCGACGCTGAAGGCGGGGTATCTCCTGCCGGAATCAGCGTGGGAATTTCCGCCCCGCGAGGCGTGGCCGGACCACTGGGTCGGAGCCATCGAACCCGGGAGCGAGGCGGTCGACGCCGACATCGATGCGGGCGGAACCGGCCCAGGCGACGCGAGCGGCACGCCGACGATGTCACTCCTCCGCGCGTGGTCTCCGTACCTCGCGCTCGTCGTCCTCCTCGTCGGGACGCGCGTGATCGATCCGATCGCGACGTTCCTTCAGTCGGGCCCGGGGATGGAGATCGCGTGGAACGGTATCCTCGGCACGGAGATCGGCGGGTCGATCGGCTGGGCGTACGTGCCCGGGACGTGGCTCCTCATCAGCGCGCTGATCGCGGTGCCGATATTCGGAATGAGTCGCGGAGCGGTGACGGACGCGTGGCGCGAGGCCCTCGGAAAGATCGTCTCACCGGCGATCGCCTTGGTGTTCGTCATCGCGATGGTCGAGATCATGCTCCAGACCGCGACCCATCCCGGCGCCGCCGTCGACGGGAGCATGATCGTCGTACTCGCGGGCGCGACGGCGTCGGTGTTGGGCGGCGCGTATCCGTTCTTCGCGCCGGTCGTCGGCGCGCTCGGCGCGTTTATCGCCGGCTCGATCACCGTGAGCAACATCACGTTCGCGGCGTTCCAGTTCGAGATCGCACAGGAGCTCGGGCTCTCGACGCAACTGCTCGTCGGCGCCCAGAGCATCGGCGCGGCGATCGGGAACGTGATCGCGATCCACAACGTGATCGCCGCGCTCGCGACGGTCGGGCTCGTCGGTAACGCGGGTCGCGTGATCCGGCTCAACCTGATCCCGCTGACGTACTACCTCGTCGGCGGCGGGCTGTTGACGACGGCGTTCGTCTACGTGCTGTTCCCGACGCTGTTCTGATCGCAACGGGGATCACCTCGGTTCGGCTGTACCGAGGCTCGCTCTCGTGTGCGGCTTGTGGAGGCGATACGGGCCGCTTGCGAGCGTGGACGGCGAAAATATCGGGTCCGACGCGTGACCGGGTTCAGTACGGGATGACGGTCAACGCGACCGCCAGGAACGGGACCAACAGGAGCAGCATCGCGATCGCGTACCCGAACATCTCTCGGGCTTTGATCCCGGTGATCGCGAGCAGCGGGAGCGCCCAGAAGGGGTTCAACAGGTTCGTGTGAGCGTCGCCGACCGCGTACGCCATCGTCGCGTGTCCGGCGCTGATGCCGTGTCCCTGCGCGGCTTCGAGCACGGACGGGCCGAGGACGATCCACTCGCCGCCGCCGGAGGGAACGAACATGTTGACGATGCCCGCGGTGATCCACGCGATCACGGGGAACGTCTCCGGCGTCGACACCGCGAACATCGCCTCCGCGATCGTCTCGGAGAGCCCGGAGAAGTTCATGATCCCCTGGATCCCGGCGAAGAAGGGGAACAGCAACACGATGCCCGCCGCCGCCGTCGCCGCGTCGCCGAACCGGTTGCGGTAGTGTTTGGGGCGGGCGTAGATCGCGAGCCCGATAAAGAGGAACGCGAAGTTGACCAGATTCAGTCCGAGCGCGTCCAAGCCGGCGATGGCGAACTGATAGACGACGACGGCGACGCCCGTCAGCGCGATGATTCCACCGAGCACTCGGCTGTTGTTGATCCGCTCTGCGGGGACCGGATCGCTGTGCGCTTCGTCACCGCGGGGGTCGTCCCCGCCGTCGGTGGCCGGGTCGAACAGCGACTCCTCGTCGACGTAATCGGTGATACCGCGGGCGCGGTCGCCGGACGGGGAGAGGGCGTACAGCACGATACACGCGAAGACGATCGACGTGACCGTCAGGGTGAGCGCGTACGTGCTGAAGATGGTCGCCGAGGCGGGGACGACGCCGTCGAGGACGCCGAGTTCGATGAACTCGTTCCCTTCCGTCGCGATGAGCAGCGGCGCCGACCCGGAGAGGCCCCAGTGCCACGTCAGGCCGAGCCCCATGTAGCCGGCGACACACAGCACGGGATAATGAACGTCGATCCCGTTTTCGTGCGCCGTCTTCCCCATCTCGCGGGCGAAGATCGCGCCGATGATCAGGCTGAGCCCCCAGTGGACCCACGCGAGCGTCATGGCCGCGAAGCCGACGAGAACGGCGGCCTGCTTCCCGTCGTTCGGGAGTTGCGTGAGCCGTCGGAGTATCGCGTTGACCCGCGGGTGGTACGCGACGACGAAGCCGGTCATCAGGATCAGCGTCATCTGCATCGCGAACTGCAGGAACAGCCAGAAGCCGTCGAACCAGAACAGCACCGTCTCGAAGGGGCCCGTCCCCTCGACGACCACGGCGGCGACGTACGCGATGTACGTCAAGATGATCGCGAATAAGAAGGGATTCGGCATCCAGTTTTCGACGACGTCTGCGAGCCTGTCCCCCAATCGTTCTATCAGGTTCCCGTTCGCTGCTGTCGTGGACATCGTCCACAGTATGTTCACTATTTATAATAGTTGTTTTGGACGTTTCAGAAACAGGAACACAAATAAATCCGTACGTGCTATCGATCGATTACGAAAGTAATACGATTATTGATATATGTACGCTCGAGGCGATAGCTTCGAAGCGAATTCGCGGCGCCGGTTCTGGCCGTTGCGAGCCGTGATAGAGTCGCCTCGCAGGCGACCGGGGGTTTAATTTACCGCTCGTTGCAGTGTTGCGCCGCTCGCGGTATTGCCTGCGGCGCAGAACGGTAGACTCGTGGGGGTCCCGCGAGTGAACGACTGAACGAAGTGAGTGAAGGAGTGGACTCGCGGGGATTATGAACCAAAACCAGACGTACTCGCTCGCTTCGCTCGCTGCGCGCGACTGGTAGGGTTCAAATCACCGCTTGACCATTCTCGCTCCCTCGTAGAACTCGGTCGCTCCGATGGACTCGCGGGGATTTGAACCCCGGGCCTTCCCCGTGCCAGGGGGATGATCTACCACTGATCTACGAGCCCTCGTACGCAACCATTTCTTCCGGGCTGGATATCTTAAGGGCTTCGACTCGGCGAGCAGGGGTCGGGTCAGATCCGGTCGGAGTCGACGTACACGTCGAGATCGACATCCCGATTCGATCCCTCCAGATCCCTGACCGCACGCTCGACGACGCGCTCGGCCTCCGTTTTGATGAGCGGGATCGCCTTCTTCAGCACCCAGTCAAACGAGACGAGCCGCGGGAGATCGAGTGCGTCCGGGCTCGCAGAACTCGGGTCGAACTCGACTTCGAGCGCGACCTCACAGGAGGGCCCGTCCGGGTTTGTCTCGTTGGTCTCGCTATCGAGCGGCGTCACTCGCCAGCAGCCGCTGGCGTCGATGTCTTTGGTGATCCGCCAGTCGATGCGTTCGGGTGGCTCAACGCCGGTCACTCTGGAGTGGGCGGTGTAGGTGAGCTTCCACCACGCGAACGTGAGCGCGTAGCGCGTGTCGGGGCCGCCGTCGCCCTGTAGCGTTCGGACCTCGCGGAGGTACTCGGAGTAGCGCGCGTACTGCGGGAAATCGAGGAGAAACTCGTACACGGCCTCCGAGTCGGCGTACACCTCCGTCGAAACGACGAGTTCGTCCACACCGAACCCAGTCTCCGGCGGCTATTAAGCAGTCCGGGAGGGGAGACGATCGACATCGTCAGGGGCGGTTTGCGTTGCGCGAACCCGACCCGGACAGGTCGGCCGGAGCCAACGGATACATCACTCCCGGAGTCGTCGGATCGTCGCATGGCCGCGGACGAGCGGAACGCGTTCGAGGTATACCGCGATCGGGTAGAGCGACCGCTGGTCAGGCTGTTCCGCGAGTACGGGGCCGCGGAGGCCCACTGGCTCGTTATCGGAATGGTCGCCAACGTGATCGCCCGCGTCGCGGGGCTGCTCCCCCCGGTCGTCCTCGGCGTCGCCATCGACGCCGTGTTCACCGGCGACGGTCCGTACACGCTCCCGATCGTTCCGGACGCGTGGTTGCCGACCGCGGACGCCGCACAGTTCCAGCTCTCGGTCGTCCTCATCGTCGGCGCGTTCGTCGTCACCGGCGTCTTCACGTGGATCTACGGCATCGCCGCGAACAACTTCGCACACCGGGTAATGCACGCGGTTCGGACCGATTCCTTCGACCGGATGCAGCGGCTCGACATGACCTTCTTCGACGACAAGCAGACGGGGGAGGTGATGAGCGTTCTCAACAACGACGCCTCGAACCTCGAGGTGTTCTTAGACAACGCCTTGCAGAACTCCGCGCGCCTCGGCGTGATGGTCGTCGGCATCGCCGGCGTCCTCTTTTATTACAACTACGAGCTCGCCTTCGTCACCCTCTCTGCCATCCCGTTGATGATCCTCTTTACGCTGTGGTTCATGCGCGCAGTCGAGCCCCGATACGTCGCTCAACGCTCCGTCGTCGGCGACCTCAACACCGCCTTGGAGAACGCGCTCTCGGGCGTCGAACTCGTGAAGACGTCGAACACCGAACCCCACGAGAGCGACCGCGTCGAGACCGCCTCGAAGGAGTACTTCGAGCGGACGATGTCGATCCTCCGGCTCAACTACGTCTACCGGCCGGGGATGGAGCTGTTCGCCGGGCTCGCGTTCGCCGCCACCTTCGCCGTCGGCGGCTACTGGCTCGCCGTCGGACCGCCCGGTCCGTTCACGACGACGCTCACGGTCGGCACGTTCGTCACGTTCGTCCTCCTGACCCAGCAGTTCGTCGCTCCCCTCGCCGAGGTGTCGAACATCGTCGACCAGTACGAGAACGCCAAGGCCTCCTGCGAGCGCGTGTTCGGACTCCGCGACATCCCGATCCGGATCCGCGACGAGGAGGACGCGATCGAGCTCGGTGCCGACGGCGACGGACCCGGTTCGCGCGGCGGCGTCGCCGGGGCGGTCGAGTACGACGACGTCTCGTTCGCGTACGCCGAGAACGCCCTCGTCGACCCGGCCGACGCCGACGAGGAGGTGATTCGGAACGTCTCCTTTGTCGCGGACCCCGGCGACACGGTCGCGCTCGTCGGTCCGACCGGTGCCGGCAAGTCGACGCTGCTCAAGCTCCTGCTCCGGCTCTACGACGTCACCAGCGGCGCGGTCCGCGTCGACGGCCACGACGTCCGGGACGTCACCGTCGCGAGCCTCCGCTCGAACGTCGGGTACGTCGCGCAGGACACCACGCTGTTCGACGGCACCATCGCGGAGAACATCCGGTACGGGCGGTTCACGGGGACAGACGGCGTGGCGACCGAACGTGAGACGACCCCTGGCGACGAGGCCGCAAGCGACGGCGGGACCCGAACGACCGTGCGCGACCGGGTCGTCGAGGCCGCGAAGGCGGCCGAGGCCCACGAGTTCATCGACTCGCTGCCGAACGGATACGACACGCGGATCGGCGAGCGCGGGGTGAAACTCTCCGGCGGCCAGCGTCAGCGCGTCGCCATCGCGCGCGTCGTCCTACAGGACCCGGCGGTCCTCATCCTCGACGAGGCGACCTCCGCGGTCGACACGGAGACGGAGATGCTGATCCAGCGCTCGCTCGACGAACTCGCCGCCGATCGCACGACGTTCGTCATCGCCCACCGACTCTCGACGGTCACCGACGCGGACCTCACCCTCGTGTTGGAAGACGGCGAAGTCGTCGAGCGGGGCACCCACGAGCAGCTGCTCGACGAGGACGGCCTCTACGCGAAGCTCTGGGGGGTACAGGCCGGCGAAATCGACGAGTTGCCTGAAGAGTTCGTCGATCGCGCCCGAGAGCGGCACGTCGACCGCGCCGTCGAACGGGCGATCGAAGAGGGGGCCGTCGAGAGCGAGACGCTGGACGATTAGCCGGGGTAAAAAAGAGCTTGCGAGCCACCGAGCCGGCGAATGGACGACGCTGCTCAGTCGTCGCCGGAGACCTGGCCGGGAGCGTCGGCGGCGGAGCCGGGGACAGCCTCGGCGGGCTCCGGCGGATCGTCGCGGACGTCGGCGCCCTTGCCTTCGGCGATGACGTCGGCGTACGCGTCCGGGAAGACGCGAACGAAGTCGTCGAGCGCGTGCTGCCAGTCGTCGAGGAGTTCCGCCGCGCGCTCGCTTTCTGTGTACGCGTGGTGGTTCTCGACGAGCCGGCGGAGCATTCGTTCGTCCGACTCGTCGAGCGTCTCGCTGAGCGACACCATCCCGCGGTTCACGCGGTCGCTGAACCGGTCGTCCGGGTCGTACACGTAGGCGACACCGCCGGACATGCCGGCCGCGAAGTTGCGGCCCGTGTCGCCGAGGACGGCGACGACGCCGCCGGTCATGTACTCACAGCCGTGGTCGCCGACGCCCTCGACGACTGCCCGGACGCCCGAGTTGCGGACGCCGAACCGCTCGCCGGCGACGCCGTTGACGTACGCCTCACCGGCGGTCGCGCCGTACAAACAGACGTTGCCGGCGACGACGTTCTCGATCGGGTCGTAGCCCGCGTCGGCGGGCGTGTCGATCACGATTCGACCGCCGGAGAGTCCCTTGCCGACGTAGTCGTTGGCGGCCCCCGAGAGTTCGAGCGTGACCCCCTGCGCGAGGAACGCCCCGAAGCTCTGGCCGGCGTGGCCGTCGAACCGGCAGGAGACGGTGTCATCGGGGAGGCCCTCGCCGCCGTGTGCGGAGACGATGCGGTTCGAGAGCGTCGCGCCGACCGCGCGGTCGACGTTGCGGATCTCGCGGGTGAGCGCGACCGGCGCGCCGTCCTCGATGGCGGGGCTCGCCTCCTCGATGAGGTCCCAGTCGAGCAGCTCCTCGATGCCGGCGTGTGTCTGCGCGCGCGTCTTCGTGCGGGCGTCGCCCGCGGGCTCTGCGATCACCGCCGACAGGTCGAGGTGTTTCGCCTTCTCGTGGTCGGTGTCACGCTGTGTGAGCAGGTCGGGGCGGCCGATGAACTCCTCGACGTCCGTGAAGCCGAGTTCGGCCATGATCTCGCGGAGCTCCTGTGCGATGAACGTCATGTAGTTGATGACGTGGTCCGGCTGGCCGGGGAACCGGTTGCGGAGGTCCTCGCGCTGGGTGGCAACGCCGACTGGACAGGTGTTCTCGTGACACTGCCGCGCCATCACGCAGCCGGAGGTGACGAGCGAGGCGGTGCCGAACACGTACTCCTCCGCGCCGAGCGCGGCGGCGACAGCCACGTCGCGGCCGGTCTTGAGCCCGCCGTCGGCGGTCACCCTGATCCGATCGCGGAGGCCGGTCGCGCGCAGCATCTGGTTCGCCTCCGCGAGACCGAGCTCCCACGGGAGCCCCGCGTTCTTGATCGACGTCTTCGGGGACGCGCCCGTGCCACCGGAGTGACCCGAGATGTGAACGACATCCGCGTTCGCCTTTGCGACGCCGGCAGCGATGGTGCCGATGCCGGCCTCGGAGACGAGTTTCACGTTGACGTCGGCGTCCGGACTCGCCGCCTTCAGGTCGAAGATGAGCTGTTTGAGGTCCTCGATCGAGTAGATGTCGTGTTGCGGGGGCGGCGAGATGAGCCCGACACCCGGCGTGGAACACCGGACGTGGGCGATCATCTCGTTGACCTTCTCGCCGGGGAGGTGGCCGCCCTCGCCCGGCTTCGAGCCCTGTGCCATCTTGATCTGTAGCTCCTCGGCGTTCGCGAGGTAGTCCGCGGTGACGCCGAACCGGCCGGAGGCGACCTGCTTGACCGAACACTCCTTTTCGGTGTCGAACCGCTCGGGCGGCTCGCCGCCCTCGCCCGTGTTGGATTTCGCACCGAGTCGGTTCATCGCGATCGCGTTGTTCTCGTGGGCCTCCGGCGAGAGACTCCCGAGGCTCATCGCGGCCGTCGAGAACCGCTCGACGATCGACTCCACCGGCTCGACTTCCTCGAGGGGAACGGGGTCGCGGTCGGATTCGAACTCCAGGAGTCCGCGCAGTGTCACCAGCTCCTCGGACTGGTCGTTGACGAGCTCGGCGAACTCGGTGTACGTCTCGTAGTCGCCGCCCCGAACCGCCTGTTGGAGCGTTCCGACCGTCTGTGGGTTCCACCCGTGTTTGACGCCCGACGAGCGGTTCTCGTACTCGCCGATGGTTTCCAGCTGCGGGTCGGTGCCGAACGCCATCGCGTGACGGGTGCGGAGGTCGTCTTCGATCTCCTCGATCCCGATCCCCTCGGTGCGGATCTCGGTGCCGGCGAAGAACTCGCCGACGAACGCGGAGTCGAGCCCCACCGCCTCGAATATCTGTGCGCCCTGATACGACTCCATCGTCGAGATCCCCATCTTCGCCATCGTCTTCAGGAGACCGTCCTCGAGCGCGTGGCGGTACGCTGCGAGCGCCTCGCTCTCCTCGGCGCCGTCGGGGCCGGCGACGATGTCGGCGATCGAGGCGTACGCGAGGTACGGGTCGACCGCGTCCGCACCGTAGCCGACGAGCGTCGCGAGGTGATGGACCTCGTGAGGTTCGCCGGACTCGACGACGAGCCCCGCGCGGTTGCGCAGCCCGTTGCGGACGAGGTGGTGGTGGACCGCCCCCGTCGCGAGCAGGCTCGGTACCGCGAGCCGATCCTGTCCGATCGCGCGGTCCGACAGGACGATCACGTCTGCTCCGTCCTCGATCGCCGCCGCCGCGTCCCTGCGGATTCGGCTGACGGCGTCGACGAGCGACCCGTCGTGGTGGTACGTCGTGTCGACGGTTTCGGCAGAGAATGGGACGTCCGCATCGTCGAACCCTTTCAGCGCCTCCGTCTCCGCGTCCGTGAGCACCGGCGAGTCAGAGACGATCTGCTCGGCGTGTTCAGGGGTCTCGTCCAGCAGGTTCCGCTGGTTCCCGATCCGGGTCTCCAGCGAGGTGACGAGCTCCTCGCGGATGTAGTCGATCGGCGGGTTCGACACCTGCGCGAACAGCTGTTTGAAGTAGGTGAACAGCGGGCGGTCGACGTCGGCGAGCACCGAGAGCGGGGTGTCGTCGCCCATCGATCCGACGGGGTCTTTCCCGTCTCTCGCCATCGGTTCGACGAGGTGGTCGAGCGAGTCGGTGGTGTAGCCGAACGCCGCCTGATGGGCGCGAACGGTCGGTTCGGGGGCGTCATCGTCCGGTTGGTCCGAGGCGGCTTCGGTGACGACGTCGACCGGTTCGATCCCGGCGGCGGTGCCGTCCGCGTCGGCGATGTCGTCGAGTTCGACCTGCCGATCGCCGACCCACTCGCCGTACCGGTCGTCCGTGAGCTCGTCGAACACCTCGTCGTCGGGGACGATACGCCCTTGCTCGGGGTCAGCGACGAAGATTTCGCCGGGCTGAAGCCGACCGCGTCGCGTCACGTCGGCGGGATCGGTCGGCAGTGCGCCGACCTCGCTGCCGACCACGAGTCGGTTGTCGGCGGTCACCTCGTACCGGCACGGACGGAGCCCGTTGCGGTCGAGGACGCCGGCAACGCGGTCCCCGTCGAAGCCGATGACGAGTGCCGGACCGTCCCACGGCTCGACGAGCGAGGCGTGGTAGTCGTAGAAATCCGCGCGCTCCTGATCCATCAGGTCATCGTCGCGGAACGCTTCGGGGATAAGCATCCGGAGGGTGTGTGGGAGCTCCCGGCCGGTCTGTAAGAGCAGTTCGACGGCGTTGTCGACGCTCGCGGTGTCCGACTGGTTCGGATCGTCGATCACCGGCTTGATCGTCTCGAGCTCCGCGCCGAACGCCGGGTGATCGAGGTCGGTCTCACGGGCGCGCATCCAGTTGACGTTCCCGCGGATCGTGTTGAACTCGCCGTTGTGGACGATGTTGCGGTACGGGTGCGCGAGGTGCCACGCGCCGAGCGTGTTCGTCGAGAAGCGGGCGTGGACCAGGGCGACGTGGCTCGCGAACCGCTCGTCGGTGAGGTCCGGGTAGTAGTCGGCGAGCTGAGACCCTTTCAGCAGACCCTTGTAAACGACGCGCTGGCGGTCGAGCGAGCAGACGTAGAAGCGACCGGCGCCGTCGACGTCGGCAACGGCGTTTTCGATCTCGCGACGGGCTGCGTACAGCGCGCGGTCGAACCCGAGAACGTCGGGGTCGACGTTGTCCGAGCGCCGCTCTTCGTCGGTGGTGAACCGCTCGGCGAGGCCGGCGCCATCGACGGGCGCGGCGAACAGCTGAGCGACCTCCGGCTCGGAGTCGAGCGCGGTCGCACCGAGATCGGCGTTGTCGGTCGGAACCGAGCGCCACGTGAGCACCTCGAGACCGTAAACCGAGAGCGCCTCGGCGATGACGTCGTGGATCTCCGCCTGGACGCTCGGTTCCGTGGGCATGAACACCGATCCGACGGCGTACTCGGCGGGGAGGTCGACGTCGACCTCCTCACGAAAGAACCCGTCCGGGCGCGCGACCATGATCCCGGCACCGTCGCCAGTGTCCTCCTCGGCGCCGGTCGTTCCGCGGTGTTCGAGCTTCTCGAGCAGTTGGATGGCATCGGCGACGGTCCCGTGTTCCGGCTCGCCGTCGAGATCGACGATGCCGCCGATGCCGCAGTTCGATCGCTCGTCCGATACTGACGCCAGGCCCCCACTGTGGCCCGCGGAGTCCGACTCGCCGCCTCCCCGGGTGTTACTACGTGGCTTGGTCATACCGGTAATGACAGACTGCCGCTTAAAGGTATGACCCTGATACGGGTAGGATCCCTTCTACACACATTAGGGAATATAAGGTAATTATTCATAAGGGGTGTATAACCCTTGACAGGGAAGACGTGTGATCAGTCTAAATGCGCCAAAATATGGTTTATTATAATCATATCGCTATCTGAGCGAGTATCACTAACCGATTCTGCTTTTTGCTTGAATATCTCTTACCCAACCGGCATCTGATAGATCTGGTTTCATAATCGAATACCCTCGTGTGGGTCGTGTCGCGGGTGTTCGCAACGGTCTCGCTGGCGGTGCGCACGCGTCACTCATCGAGCGGGGTGTACGTCCCGTTGATATCCCACTCGTGGATACAGTAGGCGTTGCCGGGGTCGTCGACGATGCGCCAGCCCGTCGCGTCTGGGTCCCAGCGTTCCTCGCGGCCGCACAGCTCGCAGGCCCGTTCCTGTGGCGGGCTGATGGTGACGGTCATACACGGATGATGGGCGCGGCTCAGCAAAAGGATACCGCCGGAGGGGATCGGTCCGCCTCCGGGTCCACCGATCGGTGCGGCCTGCCAGCGGCTGAGCGGGCGGTCCGCGGCGAGGGATCGTCACTCCCGCCGAGCGGCGAGGCGGGCGAAGCCCACCACGGCGAACACCGCTGCGACGAGACCGAATCCGGGGACGTCGTAGGCGGTCGAGCGGATCGGCGCGTTCTCGTACGCGGGCGCGTCAGGCTCAGCGACGGTGTCGTCGCTCTCGCTATCAGCGACGGTGTCGTCTGCCTCGGTACCGCCATCGACTGCGTCTCGTTCGGCAGCTGAACGGGGGTGTGTCGACGGCTCCGTCTCGGTCGTGGCGTCTGCGGTGAGCGCGGCGGCGGGGCGTGGCGTTCCGTCGGCGGTGGCGTCCGGGTGGTCGCGATACGTCGTCTCGAGGTCCGCCACGGCGCGGACGCGACTGCCGGACCCGACCGTCACAGAGGCGATCGGATCGCCGGGCTGTTCGTGCGGTCCGAGATTCGGCGACGGGCTCTCGTCCGGAGCGGTCGGGCCGCCGCTGGCGGGGCCGCTGCCTGTGGCGCCTGCGCCGCCGCCACCGCCCGCACTGCGTCCGCCGCCGCCATCGGCGGCATCAGTATCCCCGCTTGCGCCGTCGTCTATCGGGTCGGAGGCGGCCGTGGAATCGACGTACGTGAGGTCGGTGGTCGCGGTGTGGTCGTCTCCGGGGTCGGCGGCCGACCGGAGGCGTTCGTCCTCGACGCGGAAGGCCGCGGTGAACTCCGCTCCGTCGTCGGGGTCGTCCTCCGGGACGGCGTCTTCACCGGCGGCGACGAGGTAGAGTCCGGCGTCGTCGACGTGGACGGTCGCGTCCGCTGGAGCCGGACCGACATCGTCGGTGTCGCTCGCGGCGGTCAGCGCGAGCTCCGACTCGGTCGTCGAGCGCGACCGGAGACCGAAGTCGAAGCCATCGAACCGATCGATGTCGGCACCGGCCTCGAGCGTCGCGTTTCGCGCCGCCGGCAAGCCGGTGAGCCCGGAGGCTGCGACCTCGTACACAACCGTCTCAGAGCTGTTGATGGTTGTCGACGGCGAGAGGGTGTCAGCCCCGACGGCCTCGTGGATATCCGCCGAGGTATCGAATGCGTCGGGATCGAGGGCGTCAGTCGTGTAGACCTGCAACTCGTCCGTCGAGCGGGACTCGACGGTGACCGTCGTGGTGTCGGCAGTCGTCACGCTGCCGTGTGCGGATCGAACAGCGAGTTCGTACGTGCCCGGCGGAAGGGTTTCGTTCGCTCCGACGGTCTCGACCGATTCGACGGTCGCACCCGGGCCGGCAGTGACGAGATCGTCTGTGAGGGTGGTATCGCCCGTCGCGTACGTGTTGAGTGTGAGTGAGATGGTTTCGTTTCCGGTAGTAGTGAGATTGGCCGTTGCGGCCGTTGATTGGTCGGTCGTGTTTGTCAACCGAATTGAAAAGTCGTCGTATGTTTTCGATATCTCGGTATCAATATTTTCTCCCACTTTCGTTCCGTATCCGTCTCGTAGTGTGGATATATTAGTGGATTTTTGCTCTACTGCAGTCAGATTCTTTGTCTTGGAAGTGTTTGATTCAAAGTCGAATACATGAAGCTGATACGAGCCGGTTTTCGTTAATTCAAGTGGTATAGATGTATTTGTTGATGTTTCTGTGACAGTTTTTAACCGTGAGTGATAGTTAGAATTCTCGTGGTTAATGTCCACTCCAAGATAACGACTTACATTTTCTTCACTAATTTTTAATGAAGCGTTGCCTATTGCAAATTCATTCTGACCATCAATAGATAAGCTTGAGTTGACTATGGAGATTTTGCTCTGATTTATATCGGAATCAGATCTGACTGTATAATTTCCAGGAGGAACCTCGGATGTATCTAACAGTATTATTTCTCTACTTGAGTCTGACAGATCCCGTTGATATTCCTGAGCGTGAGATTCTATTGTTATCTTATCTGCACTATTAGACCTAATTGCTATATTTGTACCTGCTTCGACAGAAACGTTTGATTTCGTGGAAATTGTTTCTCCAATTCTCTTCACCTGGTATTGTTCAGAAGATGAGTTACCCCCAATTTCAGAAGATAAATTCTCGGTTTCTATTTGCTTAACTTGAAGAGGCCCAGAATCCGATTCAGTTGTCCTCTGCGGATAGATCTCAACCTTGTTTTTGTTAATACTATAGTATTCCTCATCATCTCCTAAGCGTACTGATTCATTTGAAGTATTGAAATATTCGATGTCGAATACCCCTGTAGATTTATTGATTTCTGTGTTGAATTTCATAGTCACTATTCCATTCTGTTCCGAATCTAGTGTTTTATTTGGGTAATATATTGGATTACTAGTTATTTCTGGACGAATTGGGAACGCTGCAGTAGTTTCGTCGGCAGAGTAAATTGTTGCCTTGCTAGTGTTCGAATTTATCGGATTAATAGTGACAGCAATATCAGTTTTTCCAGATACTATGCTAGTGTTTATATCGATTTCAGTCTCATTGTCCTTGGAACTACCAATTTTCTGATCAGGCTTTCCATTTGAGTTTAAATTCCAAATTAAGACTTTCTCTCGCGAATCATTGTTCATATTCAGGGATTCAACATCGATTGTTTTATTACCTGAATTATATGCTTCACTAGAGAGTGTAACCTCAGAGGAAGAATATACCATGAAATCAACAGACTCTCTGTAACCACCTTCTTCAATAGTATAGGATACTCGTATGTCTCGTTCTTCCAATTCTTCATTATACTTGGAAATATTGGTTGTGTTGATTTGTGATATTGTCAGGTCAAAGATACTATTTTCATCTAGTGCGGAATCCTCGATGACGATTGTCGCGTGGGGTGATTCTGGGTTTCTAATGAATACTTCGGATTCGTTCGCCGTTTGCCCATTAGTTATATTGTAATTTGACGGGTCAGAACTGAATACAGCACCATTTTCAACAAGTTCGC
>OBKM01000644.1_pt1 | contig 16881 bp, 11 predicted proteins | sample 1519691 | NCBI WGS metagenome assembly OBKM01 (sample SAMEA37050418, study PRJEB22526) | metagenome | biome: saline pan; feature: lake; material: water | place: Egypt | collected 2015 | depth 0.5 m | reverse complement strand
AGAGACAGCATCGACGCTGGCACCAACTCGGCGATGGGCGGACGCACCCCGAACCTGAGGCGCCTACAGAAGATTCTGAAGAAGACAACCTCATCGTGTCCGTGATTTGTTCAAGAAAGACACGCTGCTGCCGTGGCGATCACCCTCGGTAGAGTGCTTCGGGGTCGAGCCTCGAGGCAGTCGCTTTGGCCGGTTGGGACAGACAGTGACTACCCATCTGGAGCCTGTATATCAACAGTTACGTCACACGCATCGGCCATCCGCCTCAGTTCACGTTTCTTTTGCCGCCAACTGAGATTCAGCTCAAGATAATATTCCCCAGCGACTTCGCGCCCCTGCGCCATCTCATCACCATTGTACGTCGGGTCAGTATTGACGATTGCTCGTTTCTCCCCCGGGATATACGGTAAGGGCTCAATTTCGTCGATGAGCGACTCGTGGTGAATCAGATATCTGACGCCAGCCTCCATCAGATCACTCTGATACTCAGCTGTCGTCTCAAATACTGTCGATTCTGTGTCAGGATCTAGGATCTCGAGTGCATACTGCTCGGTCCGGCCTGCTGATCCGGCGTCTGTCTCACCTGTTGTTTCTCCACTGTTACCCTCTTCTACCTGTGAGATCAAATCATCGACTGCCGACTTGGCTGCCGTCTCAATCTTTGACTGTATACTTGTCCGGAACGTATCACCCGGGAGGTCCTCACCAGTCTGCTCAACGATCGTTCGCTCGAGTTCGGTTGCGATCTCAGCTTTATTTGTTCGTAGCCGCTGATAGAGTTCAGTCTCCTGAATGATGTCGATCATCTCATCATCACCGCCGTCACTCAGTCTCTCGTGTGTGAACTCTTGGAGGATCCGAGGGTGGTCAGGTAACTGCTCTAGTCGGAGTGCGGTCGCCTGCTTGACCGCAAGCTCTGGATCTGTGACGCGACGGTAAAACTCGTACCGTTGGCCGTTGGAGAGGATCCCAAGTTTGGCGGTCCCGTTTGTGAGGTATGCTTTCAGCTGGTTCCGCGCTTCATCGGTTAGAGGTGTATCAACACCTTTGGCCTCGAGGAAGGCTGTCCCTGTCCCCTGCGGAGCGTAGGCATAGTCAACCCAGTACTGTTGTCCAAAGGCCTCGACAGGATACTCGACTTGTCCCGGGTCTGGAAACTCCCAATTCAGTAGATTGCAAAAGGGGTCAAGAATCGCTTTCTTTGTCATCGCTTCATTCATCTGTGGATCCGTGTCGATGGCGTCGTTGGCTTCGGTAACAAACTGCTCGATGTCGGTGCTAGTAATCATTATTGGAGTGTGAAGACAACGCGATTGAGTGAGCGATACGTTCTTGCTGATACGGATGGTGGATGAACATGGCAGGGTTGTGTGATACCCGCCGCCCGTGCTCCCTCACGGGCTTGTACTCACGGCGGATACATGTACGATCATAGTGCTCAGTATTAAATGATATCAACGTGTCTGGAACTACCGTCCTCAGAGACATCCCGTTGGGTGTAGTACACCCCATCATAATACAAAGCCGGGCGTCCCAGCCGCCGTCGGTACCGATGATGCCGCTTTCGTGGACATCGTAGCCTTCAGTCCGCAGAATCTCGCCGGCGATCTTCTCAAAGGTTGTTAACCGTGTCGACAGCCCATTCAGCTTATACATGGTTGGTTTCACTCTAATTGATAAATACCCAATCGCTCAACCGCCGCCGCTTCCCTGGTGTCGGTACGTGTCAATCGGCCTGTGCCGATACCGCTCTCCTTTCAGGGAGGCCCGGTGGTCACGGCCGAACACGTTCATGTCGCTCGTTCACGCGAGGCTAGCATTTTTTAGTTCGCTGCCAAGTTATTACGATAGCGTCACAGCCGCCGGAAAACCTGTGGAGCCGATCCGAATAATGCCCCGCGATAAAGCGCAGCTCCTGCCCGACCTGGAAATCAACGGTGCAGACTACGAGGTACCCGAAACCGAGTACACGCACGCCCGCATCGTCGGCAACGCCACTCAGCAGGAAGTTGACGCGTGCATCCTCGTCCCCACTCTCCGCCCGGACTATCTTGAGTACCACGCGTTGACTGCTCTGTTCACATCTCCTCGGAACACCAGCGTCATGGTGATGTCGTCGAATGCTGGAGTCCGTCGCCGATACAAGGACCTCGGGCTTCGCGGTCCCCATCTCATATACAGCGAAACGAACTGGCCTCTCGCCAGCGTCAAAGCAGGAGGAGACCTTGCGCAGAAAACTGAGCTCTACACCAACCAGGACGGCTACCCACAGTTCCTCTACGCCAAGTACAGCACCCGGCTCCCCAAAGGCAAAGACGCCGACCGGGTACACACAGTCATCTACGACAGCACAGTCACCTTCGACTGGGATCGCTGGACGGAATTCACCGAGTGGCGGGAGGAACACAATGTCGCGAGCGTCGTGTACTTCTGCAGAGACCCGACCAGCCCGGTAGCCGAACAGGTGCTGGACGAGGTTGACACGACATGGGGATGGACACCGTCGGCGATAGCCGAAGAGGTTGACAATGATCACGGAGGCGTGGACACGTCCGCGGCATCGGACGGCGCCGGCATCGTCCCCGAATCCACGCTTCGCGACCAGGAAGTCCTCCAGCAACGGGCAGAGGGCGTGACGTTCGACCTGCAAATCCTCCCCTCCGGCGATGTCGCCGAAGCTCTATCGGCCGCCTGGAACCGGCACGACTCACTGAAAGAATCCGCGTGCAAGATCGGGGACGAAGATGCCATCACCGCTGTGAAGGGCGTCGAACGGGCTATCAACGGGTACTCCCGACTGATCGCCGATCCCGAATACAGCCGGAACTACCGGGTAGGTCACGGCCGCGCCAAACCTCACGACGTCCGAATCGGCCAACTGGAAGCGGTTGCCGACGGCCTTTCCGGTGACGCAGGCGCTATCGCCAATTCCCTTCGGAAAGGCGTCCGTCGGCTGGAAGACATCCGGGACGCCGTCAACGACGAAGACAATCTTAGTGACTGGAAGCGCGGCTCGGTGCTACGCGCCATCCAATCCATCGTTGACGAGGAAGAGCAGACGCTACATATCGTGGCACCTGACGAGCCAGCCCGGAAAGCTGTCCGCGCCGACCTTCAGCTGAACCGGGGAAGCCTTTGGGGCCGGGCGAAAAACCGCGTGGACATTCACAGCCCGGCGACGCTCGCCCAAGCTCCCGTCGCCGACGAGCTCATCCTGTATGGTCCGCCACGGCGCGGTGACCTGTGGATCCTCCGGACGCCACACGCGAAGCGACTGACCATCCTCGCGTACCCGCACGAACTTGGGTTACTACACTACCAGATTCGCTCGCTCAACGAGGCGATCGCTGATTTCACACCTGTCGAAGTCACCGACCCGGACACGACCAACCAGGAGACGGCACGTCCCAACACCGCGCTGGGCAGCTCCGTTCCCTCGCTCACCAGTGGAAACAAGCCCGGCGAGGGCGACGAGGAATACTCGCCAACCCGGCAGATCGGGCCATACGAGGGTGTTTCCCTGGACATCCCGGACCCGGAAGAGGTCGCAGAATTCGACACGCCGGAGGTTGTTTCCGGCGACGAGGACGATGATGAAACCGACTCGCCCGTCGACCGGTACACGATCATCGGCGGGGACAGTGACGAATCCCTAGACGATCTTGTCCGCGACACGGTCGGCGAACACCGGTCGGCAGTCAAAAGCTTCGAAAACGGCGGCAATGGTAGCGGCGGAGGGGGAGGTGGGGGCGGTATTCCACCGATCGGTGGAGGCGGTGGCGGTCAAAGCGGTGCCCACAAGACACGCCGAATCGATGGCCTCGTCGAAGCCCAAACCGACGATGGCTACGCCTACGCCGGCGACCCCTCCGACACGGTTGAGGTCGTCCGTATGGGCGAAGGAACGACCGTGGAAAAGAAGCTGAGCGATGTGAAGAGCGGTGAACGCGTCGTCCTCGTTCGAGACTACCAGGCAGTCAGGCAGGCGGTCGAAGACCACCTGATGAACATGGGCGAGATTGATATCGTCGTCCGCGCCCACATGTGGCACCAGCAACTCGACATCGAACTCGAGGACAGCGGCGACTCGCTTCACGAGTTCAGGAAGAAAGTGGAAGCCGCCGGCGCAACAGCCTCCGCCGAGGGCACCTTTGAGGGCTGGTACACCGGCGAGGTGAACATGCCCCGGTCGAAAGACAACCTCCGCGCGATCGTTGACGCGTACGATATGGAGGAGGTGGCCGAACACTTCAACGACGTCTGGGACGCCAACTGGAAGATCCGAAAGATCAAAAGAGAGGTGGTCAAGCAACTCAAGCGGCAGGCAGCCGACGCCCTTGCCGACCACGACCCCAACGAAGACATCGTCCTCCATGACGACCTCGACGTCCGTCTCTCGGACTTCGACCCAACCGACAACGAAGGGCGAGCGCTCGTCGAGCAGCACACGATTCAAACCGTCGTCGACGACGTCGAACGACCCGTGAGCTACGTCGGGCGGTGGCGACAACGAACCGACTGAACCTCTCGAACCGGCCCCCAGCATTGATTTCTAACCGAGGTTAGGTTTAATAGGCACGTTCCAGTCTGTAGTCACGTATTCAGATGGCGGGGAACAGACGCCCAATACCACCGCGGGATGCACCGGCATTCACTCGACCGCCGGACGACGCATACGACGACCCGCACGTGGACTACGACGCGGAGGAACAAGACTTCGCAGAGTCGTACATCCGTCACCAATTCGTCAACGACGCGATCACCACGCGACTGATCGAGAAGCTGACCGGTCGCGGTGAGGACACCGAGACTCTGTACGGAAGCCAGCCCAGCAAACACCTGTTCGGCGGTGCGCTCTCCAGCCAGTACGCGTACCGGGAAGCGCAGGCCGAAGACGACGCCTTCCAGGAATTCGCCGAGGACGTCGCACCGTTCACCATCGGTGTCCGCTTCCGCATCCCGACCGAACTGCCCGAGGACGTCACGGTCCAGTTCGACCCGCAGGCTAAAGGATACCAGCGCCGATTCCCCACACTGGACGAGCAGCGGACGCACTCGAACGCGGAGGACAACGCCGATGTGCTCTTCGAGGCCGTGGACGACGGGCGTGGCGGTCAACGGATAGAAGCGGAGAAACCCGACGAACAGGACACCGATGACGAGGGAGACGCCGTAGCTGACGGCGGAACGACTGCTGCCTCGCCGGACAGCGACGGGCCCAGCGACACGCAAGAACTCGTGCGTGTGTACGAACGGATCCCGTTCGAGTTCGATACCCACGCACTGAGCGTCGCCGAAATCCAAGATCTCGTGGAAGCGGATTCTCCCCGCCGCGTCCCACTGACGGATACCATCCGCGACGCCAAATCCCAAGCACGAGCCATCGAAGACCGGTTCCGGGAACGTGCAAGCGGGCTCGCCGCATCCGAAGCCAACGCCATCCCAGTCCCCCGGCTGGAGGATGAGGACACGTTCCAAGCGTACCTCGACGAAACGTTCTCCGGCGAAGAGCTGGATCCTCTCTGGGACGCGCGACTTGAGCTGGAAGCCCATCGCGACGACGGCGACGACTACACCACGGTCGTCGTCCGACTGGTCAACACCCAGGGGGAGGACTACGATGAAGCAACTGACCCCGAGTTCGAGGCGTGGCGAGCGACACTGTTCGACGTCGGTGTGGAAGCAAGACTCCACCGCGAAGACGGCAACACGCCCACGCTCATCGGGTTCGAGTCCGAGAAGATCGAGGACGAATACCAGTACGATGGAACCATCTATGGCGTCGGCGAGAACTGTGCTGTCGATCCGCTCTATCCTGAGGGCGGTCACTCCGTCGTCGGCGCACCCGCCGTCGGTGTTCAGACGCGAACGGTTCCCACGTACCACCAGGTCAGGTACCTCTCTCGGAACCCTGAGGAAATCGCTGCTCCGTTCGACGCATTAGCCGGGAACAACGGCCGCGAGGCGGTGTTCGACACCCTATCCGATATCGCGTCCGCCATGGAGGAGGCACAGGACGATTACGAGGCTATCGAAGACGAGATCGTGTCCGGAAAGCCTCCCGATGCACAGAGCTCCTTCCGAGAAGCCATCGACGACTTCGAACGTGAGCGCGAACGGTTCGAGACAGGAATCGACCTACTCCACGACAACGAGCAAGCGTACGAAGCGTTCACGATGATGAACCAGGCGTTCGCCGACCTCGGATACGACCGTTGGCGGACGTTCCAGATCGTGTTCATCGTCATGGCCGTCCCGGACATGGTGGCCCAGGCGAAGACGTCTGATGGCCCGCCACCGATCAGTCCGCAAGACGAGCGGGCAACCGACTGGGAGCAACGGACACCCACCGAGGAGCTGGAGCCGGACGTCGACTTCGACCACTACCTGGACGCCGCCGACGTCATCTACTTCCCGACCGGCGGTGGCAAGACCGAGGCGTACTTCGGACTCGTAGTGTTCACCGCGTTCCACGACCGACTGCGCGGGAAACAGTTCGGGATGACGGCGTTCACAAAGTTCCCGCTACGGTTCCTCTCATTGGAGCAGCTGGAACGTATCACCGAACTGCTCGCCAAAGCAGAGCTGATCCGCCGCGACCACCCGGTAGCTAGCGAGGGCGAAGAGTTCAGCGTCGGCTACTTCGTCGGCAAGGGCAACACCCCGAACGCCCTCTACGACGACGGCAACGACTACGTGGAACTCGCCCAGAACGACGAGGACTACAAGGAGGAGATGCTGCACCTCGAGGAGTGTCCATTCTGCGGCGAGAAATCAGTAATCGTCGACGGCGACCCGGTTCAGGGCCGGATTGTTCACCGGTGCACCAACCCGGACTGCGACGAAGACATCCTCCCAGTCTACCTCACCGACCGCGAAGTGTACCGGTTCACCCCGACCTTCGTCGTCTCCACTATCGACAAGATCTCGATCGTCGGGATGCAGCGGCGCATGCGAACCCTGTTCGGCCAGGCCAAGATCCACTGTGCGAAACACGGCTACTCCGGCGAATCACAGTGTACCGTCCAAAGCTCTGCACTCTCCACGGAAGGCCAATGCGACGAAGACGACTGGACGGAAGTCGAATCAACCGACCCACCATCTCTCCTGATCCAGGACGAACTGCACCTGCTCCGAGAGGAGTTCGGTGCGTTCGACTCCCACTACGAGACCCTACTAGAGGCGTACTACGACCGCATCGCCCCGGGCTGGCAAACCAAGGTCGTCGCCGCAACGGCAACGATCCAGGGCGCGGAGAACCAGGTCCGAGCGCTCTACCAGCGAGAGACGATCCAGTTCCCCAGTGATGGACCGCGCCTCCGACAATCGTTCTACGCGTACGCCCACCCCAAGCGGACGCAAAGGCAGATGGTCGGGGCCATCCCGCGGACGGTGAGCCGGACGTACGCGATCGAACGTGTCCACGAGGAGTGGGCGCGGATCGTCCAGGACTTCCGCCGTAACCCGGACGACCTCTACGATGCCGTGCAACGTGCCGCGGCCGACGATCCGTTCGACCTGTCCGATGCAGCTTTCCCGAGTGACCCAGACAACCGCGAGGAGGTGCTCGGTGACGTCCTAGACGACTACGAGGTCCAGGTGTCGTACCACCATTCGAAGGACAACACCGACCTCATGATGCGTGTCCTCCGGACCATGATAAACCAGCATCTCGCTGACGACATAGAGGACTACGACCGGATCGAGGGCCAGCTGATGACGGGTGAAACGACGCTCGACACGGTGCAGCAGGTGATGTCGGCACTGGACCCAGACACGTTCAACCGTCCCGGTCCAGACGACATCCGGATGCTCATCGCGACGTCAATGATCAGCCACGGCGTTGACCAGCCCGTGTTGAACTTCATCAGCTTCTTCGGCCTGCCAAGGGAAACCGCCGAGTACATCCAGACATACTCCCGGGTGGGACGAAAGTGGCCGGGAACGGTGTTTATGCTCCACTACCCGCTCCGGTCACGGGACCGGTCGTACTACCGACGGTTCCAGCACCACCAGGCCTACCAGGACCTGCTGGTCGAAGCTACCCCGCTCGAACGGTGGGCGGAGTATGCGATCGAGTGCTCGCTTCCCGGAATCGTTACGAGCGCCCTGCTGCAGTGGGTTGACTACTACGCCGAGCCCGACATCGATTCACCCCGGCTGTACATGGGCGAGGGACTGGACGAGGCCAGCGACGCCGGCATCCTTGACTACGAAAGCCTGTACACGTTCGTCAGGGAGGCGTACGGCCTCGCTCCGTCACCGGACGCTGACCGCGACCCGTTGCTCGCAGACACGAGCGCTATCGAGATATACGAGCGGAAGATCGGGACGGAATTCGAGAAGGTCTGGGAGGCACTGTTCAAGGACGAGAACCGGCTGGACGAATACGAGCAGAAGGCCGACAACAACAAGTCGAACTTCCTCTCTGGCCTGCTCGAACGAGACTCGGCCGACCGACCAGGAGAACGAGGCGCGCGAAAACCGATGCGGAGTCTCCGCGATATCGACGAGCAGATCCTGGTCGGGATCGGTGGAAAAACCAACCAAGTGATCACCGGCCTCCACCAGTCACGGGGGGACGACGAATGATGGTATCGCTACCCCTGGGACGGCGGCCAACGGACGGGCAGCGACGGACAGGACGGACCACCGCAACCGCAGCACAGGGGGGTATCCAATCATGAGTGCCGGCGACAACGACTACGAACTCCCGCGAGGCCTCTCGCAGGTCCTGCACAACTACACACCCGGCGAGGTCGTGAACTTCGGCCAGGTCGGCGTCACCACCCAGGTTGACTCCTTCAACAACCCGGAAGAGCTCGGAAATATCGACATGGACCGCGTGGCCACCATCCTGAAAGGCCGGGTATCCCGCTTCCGCAACCGGACAACGAGTGGGAAATGGGAAAATCTCCAAGCCAGCGCCCTTGACGTGTTCAAGCCACACGGCGTCACCACTGAGCTCTTCCCCCTCGTGTTCTACTGCGAGGATCCCGGGTGTCGAAAGGTCCACACCGCCAAAAGCCCGGACAAACTCCCGTCAGATGGGGACTGCTACGCCTGCGGAACCGACCTCACCCAGCTCACCTTCGTGAACGTCCACACCTGCGGGCATATCGAAGGACCGGAACCGGACTGGCAGGACCGCTGCTCCACGCACGATCTGGACGACTACCGGCTGGTCCGAACAAGCGGCGGTCCGGGCACCTGGTACTACCGTTGCCGCAAGTGCGGTGAACGGATGGGCGGGTTCTCGACCATCTGCGAGGTCTGCGGCGACCCGATGGACGGCCCGCTACCAGCCAGTTCCAACCGGGTGCAGTACGCCCAGACGGTCGTCATGGTCGATATCCCGTTCCTTGACGAAGATCCTGAGGACGTTCCAGGCGGAGAACTCTGGGCACGAACCCTCGCGGCAGTCCACCTCGGGCTGATGGACGTCGACGAGGATCACACCCTCGAGAGTTTGGCCGCGAACGAGGGCCAGATGGACATGGTCCAAGGACTCCTTGACGACTTCGGCGGGGACAACCGCGAGGAACTACGTGACCGCCTCAAAGAACTGGGCGTCCCATTCCGCGGCCGTGGATACGCTGCCGAGGTCACCGACGACATCGTTCCGCCGGACGTCGACAGCGATCAAGCCCAGCCGGAAGGCAGCGAGACGAACCTCGCCTGGGCGAACGTCGCTCAACAACTATTCACGTTCATCCGGTCCACGGAGGGCTACGAGGGCGATGAAGCAGACCGGCAGGACAGCCGTCACCCGGTTCCCGACTCGCTTGACGACTATCTGACCAACCCCGGATTCATCGACCGACATCCGCAGGCGAAACGGTACCACGACCAGCTGGCAGACAGCCACTTCCGGAACGCGTGGGTCGTCGACCAGTTCCCTCTCCTCAACATCCTATACGGTCGCACACGGGCTTCGCCCCGTCCACGGGACACGGACCTCCACGCGTTCGACCACCCGTTCAAGAAGCCGACCATCCCCCTGTTCGGCGATCGAACCCCGAGCGAGGCCATCATCTTTGAGATTGACCGGGCAGCGATTATCAACTGGCTTCTCGCCAACGACCGGATCACCGAGGAAGAAGCACCCGACACCGACAGCGAGGTAGAGCTTAAAAAGTGGTTCATCAACCACATCGAGACCACCGACCTCGAAACCGGGTTCACGAGCATCGATGACCCGATCACCAGCGACATCTACAGATTGCTCCACACCATCAGCCACACATTGATGGATGCAGCACCCGAACAGTGCGGTCTCTCAGTCGGAAGCCTAAGCGAGCGAATCCTCCCGGTTGTCCCGGCCATCGTCATCTACGCGGCGTCCACCGAGAGCTTCTCCCTCGGCGCCATGTTCACCCTGTTCAAGACACGGCTCCACCCGTGGCTCGGCGATGCACGGAGCGTAGCCGAACAGTGCATCCTAGACCCAGCGTGCCGCGAGGACCCCGAGAGTGCTGCCTGCGACGCCTGCGTCCACGTCAACCTCACCAGCTGTGAAGCGATGAACCGCCACTTGGACCGCCGGCTGCTCACCGGCTCCCGCGACACCATCGGGTTCTACGACGACGAGATTGACGACAACGTGCCGCAACGCTCGAACGCCGTCGAACAAGCAATCCAGGAGGCCGAGGCAGGCAACACAGCAGACTAACCGGTGACAACCACTCATGACAGGGACAGACCCGCCACACAAACTCTCCGATGGAACTCCCCTCGCCTCTGACTGGACACCCGTCCGCATCATCGAATCTCCCGAACGACTCGGACACATCAGAGACGCGCTCACAACCTATGGGGACGACGGCCCCCAACTCCCACCCTCCTCGTCACCGGATGAGGGAAGCACCGACCCGACGATGGTCGAAATCGATTTAGCGGGATTAAACGACCGCCTGGACCAACACACATCCGCAGACCGCCAACTCTCTTCACGCGAGTTCACGACGCTCGTAACATCGCTCATCGATGGCGACGCTGCTGTCGAGTACGATACCGGGCCCAGCAGCTATGCACGGTACACGTTCGCTGTCAACCTTGGCCTTGCACAATCCTATCTTGACCAGTGGATCGCAGCCGCAGCGAACAAAGCCGTCGACGCAGCACGTCAACCGGAGCCCACTGAAACGTCGCTGGTCGCGACCCTGCCACCGGACGCGGACCCAATCGCTCGCCAAGCTGTCGACCGGACAGACCTCCAACTCCAAACCTTGCTCAACCGGGCGGACGGCATCGCTCGCATCGCTGCACCGTACTTCGACCCGGACGAACGCGTGGTCGAGTCCATCGTCGCACTCCCGGAACGCGGCGTCGAAACCCGCGTCCTGACGCGGGAGGTAAGACCACCGCACGGAGATCCCGACACACGAGAAGCCATCAACCGGCTCCGAAGCAGCATGTCGCCCTCAGCCCGAGAACTGTTCGAGGTACGAGACCTCTACGAAAAAGGTCCCCGCGGACAGGAAGAAGCGATCCATGCCAAGGCCGTGATCGTCGACGAGGGCCGATGCTACCTCGGCTCCGCGAACCTGATCCAGACCGCGCTCACCTCGAACTTCGAGCTAGGCGTCCTCTTAGAAGGCCCCGCGGTGGAAGATGTGATGAAGGTTTTCGACGCCATGTTCCGCCGCGCCGTCCCTGTCTGAAACGAGAATCCCGGTACACAGTCCGGATGGACTCTGGAGGCCCGGGGCGGGACAGTCCACATAACGACCTTTATTCCCCCAGACTAAGAATCGGGTACGTAATGACCATCTCTCTTCCGTCGCAAACCCTTAATATCCCATCCCTAGCGACGGCAGACCGATTCCGGCCATTCTGTAAGAAGCGAACCCTTCTTTCCCGCTGCGGGGTGATCCCGTGACCGTCGAATTCGGCAAGGATCGTGAGGAACCGCTCATCCTCCACTGCTTCGCAGACTACGGTGTCGAGAGCGATGCACTCCGGTGCTACGGCAACGTGGTCCGTGTCGGGATTAACGCCCGGGACACGAACGAGAGCATGGCTATCAAGGCCAACGCGTACCAGTTCCCGATCGCCGACGACGTCACTTTCGACCTCGGTGTCTTCCACCCGGTCTGCAAACGGTGGGCAAGCCTGACCAGTCTCTCCGGCGATCCAGAGGACCACCCGAACCAGATTCCACAAGCTCGGGAGCTCGCGGACAAGTACTGCGACCATTACATCATCGAGAACAAGCCCGAAGCCCCGTTGAACGATCCGGTCGTCCTCAACGGACGGATGTTCGGACTGCCGATAGCGTACGAACGCGGGTTCGAAACGTCCTTCCACGTGCAGCAGCCACCCCGGCACAATCGGTTCGGGACTGACGGAGAGAACGTGGAGACCTCGCCGTACTTCTTCTCCGAACGGTCGCGCAAGTGGTGGGGTTCGGTGAAAGGCTACCGGGCTGCCCGATACCCCAAGGAACACCTGGCGAAGAACAGCATCCCTGCACCGTACATCCATCACATCTGCCGGAACTGGCTGCAGGTGTACGAGAGCGGGGAAAACGCCGACCGGCCGGACTACTCCGACTACGACACAAAAATGAACAACCGACGTCGCAGGACATCGAACCAGTCGATCTACGAGTACCTGGATGGTAGTCCCGAACCAGACAATACCCTGGATTCGTTTGTAGAGGGCGAGGGCGACACACCTGACCCGGAAGCGGAAGACGACTGAGGTGGTGACAATGGCGTATTTATTGCTGTGGGACCTCACTCACGGTCAAAACCAATTCGGACTGGCCAGGATACGTGACCGAGTGAAAACCCGGACCGGTTATATTCAGTCGTTCAGCGTATCTCCGGCGTCAATCTCGTTAAGCAGCCGAGACACACGACCGGCCTCCGGTCGGTTCCGGATGTACTCCTCGTAGGCCTCGCGGGACGATTCAAGCAGGTTCTCGTACAGTTGGACACGAGCGTTGTCTACGTCAAGGGACTCGTTTGACCTACGGACACTGTCTTCCTCGTCGTCTTCTGGTCGTTGACCGACGACGAACACAACCTCAATCGGTTCGTTCGCTCGGCCACTCCTGCTGAGCAGTGACCCGAGCTTCTCCCGGTACTGTCCGGCATACGACTCAAGTTCATCCTGGGATGGCGTGTAATCCGGGCGTTTGAGATCGATGACGACATGCTTGCCGGCGGTGCGGACGTGCTTCAAATCGAGCCGGCCAGCAGCCTCGTCTTCTTCCTCCGAGAAATCGATCCGCACCCACTCCTCCATTAGGTCGGTGCCAGCAGTGCGTTCCCACGACGGATCCAGGAGCCAAGGATGTTCGCTGATGTGTTCCTGCAGTACCGTCTCCAGGGCGTTGTTCTCCAGTTTCTGCTGGAGCTTTTCGATCACGCGCAGGCGCTGAGTGACGGTCTGGTGGAATCGGGTGGATTCGACGTCCTCAAGATCGTCCAAGATACGGGCTACCTCTCTGACGTTCTCGGTTGACGTGGAGTCCAGCTGCTCCAGTTTCTGTTTATATTTCAGGTTCTCGAACGCCAAGACGCCGTACTTGAACAGTTCCTTCCGGTCCTGCTCGTCGTTGACCGCCATCTGGTTGATCTTCCCGAACAGCTTCTTCGCCTGTTCCCGGTTGTCCGGCGACAGGCTTTCGTACCACATATCGATCACACCGATCTTCCGAGCTTCCTCCGACCCCTGCTCGTTGCGGAGGTGACCCCACCGGTTCGCGATGTGGTTGAGTTCGCCACGGATGAACTCAAGCAGTTCCTGGTACCGGGGGTCGTCCTTAACCATGTCCTCCCGGTTCGAGGTAGCGATATCCTCCTCATCGTCGTAGTCCAGGAAGTCGGCATGGATCTCACCGACGAGGTACTTCGTGACCATCCGGCTATCGTTGAAGTCCTCCATCAGGTTGACCTTCGCCATCTTCCCACGGACCATCAACGAGATCTTGTTCAGATCATCCGTCTCCGAGCCAGTGCCGGGGATGTCCTCAACGAGGTCGCGGGGCTTCTCCACCGTACCGATCCACCCTTCTACTTCGTACCCGCTTTCCGTAGTGGAGTACCGGTGTTCGTGTTCCTCCAGCTTCGCATCGCGGCAATAGTCGACGTACCTGTCGTCGCCGAACGTCCAGAGGAACTGGATCTTGTGGAAGTAGTCGCGGTCGGTGATGTCGATGGGTTCGCCGTTCACCCGGACGGTGAAATCATACTCCGACCCTAGAATGCTGAACCGGCGGGCCAGCCGCTTCCGTAGTGCGCTTTCTGCGGTGTGGACCCGTTTCTTCAAATCCTTGAGAACGATTTTCGTCCCCTCTGTGTGATCGTCCGGGAAGTCATCAATCCGAGTCGGCACGTAGCTCTGGGGTTGCATCGCATCGTTCCCCGGTTCCTCTTCACCGATGGCTTCCTTGATCTCGTCAACAACCATCCGGAACGCGTGCTGCTCCCCATCCTTCGTCGTGTACACTTCGACGGTTTCGGCGATGGAGAACAGGGAGAGTTTCCCGATGCCCTTCCGACCCATCACCGGCCGGTTGTGCTCCGGTGTCCGGTTCGGCCGCTCCTCATCTTCTCGCCGCCGGTATCCGACCCGTAGATACCGGTTGTTCACGTCGTACAGGTCCATACCGTGGCCGTCGTCAACTATCTCAATACGTTCCTCCTCGGGCTCTATTGAGACGTCCACGTTCTCGGCGTCGGCGTCCCATGCGTTCGCAACAGCCTCCGAGAGAACGGCCGGAACGTTACTGTATAGATTCAGCCCCAGATGATTCAGTACGTTGAGGCTGAGAGACATCTCGTACGGCGTTTCCTCCTCCGACTTATGTTTCGATTCTGTCTGTGACATTAATATTGTTGAGGTGTTGAAGTATGCTTTCACCGATCACTTCTGCTATCCGAACGGGGACTGCGTTGCCGATGAATCGCCCGATTTGCTTGAATGATATCTCGTCTGTTTCTTCCTCGACAAAGGAATAGTCTTTGGGAAACGTCTGTAACATAGCGCCTTCGCGAAGGGAGATCGCCCGGTCTTGTTCGGGGTGGCCGAATCGGCCACTACCGTACCCGTAGAACTGCGTGGTGATGGTGGGGGCGGTTCCTTGCCACTCCATACGGCCGTACACGCTGTCGTACGAGCTGCCGCTGTCTTTCTTGTGGCAGTCTAGAATCAGATCCTCATCCCAGTCCCGCCAGGTGCCTCCGGGTATGGACTGTCGAATACGCTCCAAGTTGATCTCAGACAAAGCCTGGGTCCGGTGCAGTGGATCCTCATCATCTGCTTCACCTGCACTAATCGGATTCAGCTTGCCATTACCGATCGTGTCCTCAACGGTGACGTGGCCGTTGTACCCGGTATGCGTCGGATCTATCAGGCTGATGTCGCCGTGCTTGGAGGCGAGTACCAAGAGACGGCGCCGAGACTGTGGGACACCGTACTTTTCGCAGTCCACCTTGTTGATAGAGATGTCGTATCCCTTTTTGAACAGGGTGTCGATAAAATCGGAGTACACCCGGTGGTTACGGATTTCCTGGACGTTTTCCATCGCGACGATATCCGGTTCGATATCCCGTACCAGTCGGCCGAATTCGGTGAGCAACGTCCAGTCTTCCATCTCCGAGCTGTCCACGCCGTTGTTGTAGTTCGAGAACGGCTGGCACGGTGCGCATCCTGCGAGAATTTGGAAGCTGCCGTCCGGGAATATGTCGGGAATATCCTCGCTGGCCATTTCGGAGACGTCAGCCTCTACGAATGTTGCATCGTTGTTTTCCTCGTAGGGATACCGGCAATCCGGGTCGACATCGATACCAGCAGCAACAGGGATTCCAGCCGTCTCAAGCCCGTGAGTCAACCCTCCGACGCCGCAGAACAGATCAACGCCGGCAACATGCATATGACTAACGTGAACTAGATTTATAATAAAACGTTTGGTGATGCTGTCTGACGCCTGTCTTGCATCAATCCAGTGATCATAACGGCCCTTACAATGGAATAGACCCTGGACTGCGAACATTCATGTTACCGACAAAGCAAGACGGAGGCAACGATGTACAACGACGAATGGGAGCCAGTCATGACCGCCGATTCGATGGAGAAGAAGGTCCGGGAGTTTGCTCGGTTAGCGCAGAAACGGGCAGACGAACAGGAGAAGGATATCAACGACGTCGTTCACAACCTGACCCACGATTCGTACCTGATGAAGCACACGACCAGCGACGTCCTCAGGGAACTGCAGGAGCTGGGCGACGCCTATCCTGACGCGTTCTACAACGGGTCAGCCAATGAGCACCTGATGGAATACGTGGAGCAGGACGTGAATTTCGACTTCTGGTACGACTACCTGTATATGTTTCTCGCTGCTGGTCTGGAATGGGCTGTTCTTGAGGAAGTCAAGGAACCTGCGGCGAACGTGGATTCCTAACCGGTCTGGTTCGCCTGGTAGTAGTGGCAGGAATCGGTGAAGAAGCAGTTGTCGCAGTCCCGAACTTTCGGCTGACAAACTATGGCGGCGAAGTCCAGGATCGCAAGATTGTACCTGTGGACATCGTCCGCTGGAAGGACGGCGGCAGCGAACGACTATGTGTCCTCACCGCGGTAGTCAAACTCCTTGTCGAAGATCCGGTTGCAGACGCGGACCACGTTCGCATCAACGATCGGACGGGACTCGTCAATTACGAGGAAAGCCAGCAGGCTAATAGTTAATTTGATTGTCCGCACTTTGGGGACTTGGATACATACTATTCTGCCCTAATGTACAACTCTCCTCGCTCAGCAGGTAGCAGACGCGATTCTCCGACGTTCGTGCACTTCTCGTCGCAAATGTATGGATAGAGAGCTGGCCTCGGCACTCACATCTTGGAGTCTATCCACAGTTGAGATGCCTACCAA